>OLII01000508.1_pt1 | contig 14785 bp, 11 predicted proteins | sample 1609481 | NCBI WGS metagenome assembly OLII01 (sample SAMN05416859, study PRJEB24817) | seawater metagenome | isolation source: Sea water | place: Canada:Atlantic | collected 2013-11
TCAGGGTGTTAATAATACAAGTCAGAAAAACTAATTTAAATATGAAGGAAATTTTCTTTAACCCCCTGCCCGCTCTTGCGGGCTTTGTAGGTAGGGATGGAATGAAGGAAATGCAAATGATGGAAAGAGAGGGATATAGCTTCGGTCCAATGATGGTATTGATAAATTTCATACCCATGTTGATAGTTATGGCCCTGCTAACAGAACTTAATGTGTATGAGTGGCTGTCAGAACCGGAATGGCTAACCCCTTTTAACGATAATCCAATCAAGACAGGAATCGGGGTTTATTGCTTTAGTTCAATAGTATATATTTTTAGTGGTAGGAAAATGGGCTATGCCTATAAATTACCCCAATTGAATTCTAAAAAAGATTGAGGTCTATTTAATTAAGATACATGAAACTGAGCCCAAATAATAGGCTCGGTTGAATGTATCTAATACCTTACAGGCCCTCAAGTAAGTCCTCCACAGAGTCTTCGGCAATCACATCAACAGTAGGATTTGATGCAAAATCTTCCAATGAATCTGCAAATTCATCAGCAGTAGTTTCAGCTGCTGTATCTCCTTCAGCCGCTAAATTTTCTGCAGTAGCTTGTGCTGCTTGCTCGGTAAGAGAAGTAACGCTTGAAGTTTCGTTAAGTAATGCTTGGAGTGTGACTTGAGCTGATTCCGTTGCGTTTGGCAGCACATCAGGTACTGGTACTAGTTCTAGTAAAGCATCTTCGGTAGAACCTGATGAAGCCGTACATGCTTTTAGCAAAGCGAATATGCTTTTACCTTTAGTAAAGACAAAAGCCATGAATGTAATTGCTCCGGCAATAGCATACGCCGATTTAGCTACTTGAGTATTATACCAATCTACACGTTTTGAATCTGACGAATTTGGAAGTAATAGTACCCCTTCAACCTGGTAAGTCGCAGTCGGTGATGTTGCCCCTTCTGCAACCAAAGTTAAGGTGCCACTGAACGTGGGTACTTTATCTGTAAGTCGAGTAAACGTAATGACTAGGCCGGCATCATAAATAGCTCCTGTCGGACTTGAAATAACTTCAGTAGTTAGTGTATTTTCAGAAAATTGAAATCCCTCAACTGGATGTTGTCCAAAAATTACAAATTCTGGACTATTTATTGACGTCGGTAGGCCAATTTGAAATTGAAAAGATTCTGCAGGTGTATTAAATGAAGGGTCACCATTAACAAACGTGACTGACAATTCATAGGGACCAACCCAGGCAAAAATATTGTCTGAATAATATTTAGCTTCTAGCTTAGATATATCTGCTAGAGTGATATTTTCATAACCAGCAGTTTGCAATTTCGATACTATATCGCTAGGTCCATCTCCATCCTTGATCCACGTATAAAGTGAAAATTGAAGATCAATACTAGAATCGAGATCGTTAATGAGATCCTCTGCATTTTTCTTTGGTTGAGGAGTTGGTTGGACAGGTGGAGTGGGCATAATGTTATCTCATCAGTTATTGTTAATTTTGTTTTATCTTTAACCGTCTCCAAGGGATGAATGAGAGGTTAGGGGTTAAGATACCCCATTAGAGAATGGCTTAATATCGAAAAAAGTCGAACGCTAATTACAATATTCAAGCCTCCCCTAGTCTATAATTACACAGTGAATCTAGTTCTATCGACGCCCTACGTCCTATAGAGTCTAAGATAAAAGTCATAACCATCGGCTTTCATTAGAAAACCAAAAAATCAAACACGGTAACTCAGGCCTGAAATTAGTAGCCTTGTGACAACGTTAACTTATGGACGTTTCTAGCATGAAACTTCAAATTGGCATTGTATTAATCTACAGATTATTGAGAACGGTATAGCCTACCGGCCAATGAATAATACATTTCTTGGTGAATATGCCGGGGTGCCAGCTGGCAGCGGCCAGACAGGAAAATTTTTGCCGCAAAAACAGCAGTCATTCTGGTATGTAAATACCTCATGTCATCGGCTCTCTATCTCAAGGCAGGTCTTCACAGTCAGCTCATTACAGTAATTACCAATCAATCAACATAGGGGTATTATCATGACTAAGAAAACTATTGTGTTAGTTGAAATTCCACCACAAATATCTTTGACTGAATTTGGATATTTGAATCTTGATATAACTGAGAATAATGAAGTGTCACCTCAGTATATCAAGCAACCAGCTGAATATGATGTTGTAATCATGGATATGAAGTTCATTCCTACAGTTATAAATTCTGATATCCCTGGTAAAGATTAATAAGAAGGAAAATATGTCTAAATATCGTATTTTTCAATACCCTCGTTAGATGTAATACTCAAGAGTTTAACGGAGGCAGGCCCGTTCATGAAATTGATACCGAAAAAAAGTTTATTAAGTAGCTTAAAACGAAGAAGATGGCATTATGCGACTATTGGTATTTTATTAAGTTTTATCGGTCCTTTAGGAGATTGGTTGGTTGTTAAGTTATTCTCCAAGTCGACCAATGATTCCTTCTACTTAACTTTAATTTACATAGAACTTTTCTCTTTGGTATTTTTTAGTATTTTTGGTTACATTCTTGGAAGAAGTACTGAGAAGCTGGAGCAGCTTGCTTTTCATGACAATCTTACAGGTCTCTATAATCGTCATTATCTATTTGAAAAGCTGAGCGAGTTAATGGCTCTGCATAAACGATATCAGGAAAAACTTAGTATTGTAATGCTGGATTTAGATCATTTTAAAAAAGTAAACGATTCTTATGGTCATGCAGTTGGTGATAAAACTCTAAAAGCCGCTGCGAAATGTATCATGGAGGAAATCAGAGACACAGATTTTGGTAGTCGATATGGCGGTGAAGAATTTATTATTATTTGTCCCCATACCGGTGTGAGCGATTGTCACGAAGTAGCTGAACGTATCCGGATTGCAATCAATAACTTGCAGTCAGACGCCTTGGGATTTCAGGGTCCCCAGACTATTTCTGCGGGTGTTTATGAATTGTCATCGGGTCAGGATGCGTCACTGATGAAAATATTGAATAATGTTGACGAGGCGCTTTATCATGCAAAAAATACAGGCCGAAACAAAGTAGTGATTTATACTGCAGACGTGTTCGAAAAATGAGATAGCAACACCCTGTAAATTCTACAGAATATTTAGTCAATGAGCTGCTATTGCACTAACAAATCAATCAAGTTTGCCATAAATGGCACGGGCTTTTGAGTTAAAGAACACTGAGATAAACTTAAAGGAATATTCTGTGTGGCCATTCTTCATAATAACCGCGTTGGCCGTTCTATCTTTGTATTTTTAAATCACCTTGATCCGCATAATCATGTTTGTAATTCTATTGGTATTATTGGGACAAGGAGATTACCTGTGCAAGTTGGCTGTCAATATGCATTGAATAACGAGGGTGTAATTACCGACATTAAAACCCTAACTAAAGCTGAAAGAATTAGGTTGCGCCCATTTCGTTGTTTTGGCTGTAAATATGAAATGGTCGCTAGATTAGGTGAAGTGAATGAGCATCATTTTGCTCACAAAGTCTGCAATATTTCTACAGCGGGTAAATGTAGCCAAGAGACCTATTTACACAATGCTGCAAAGAATGCGTTCTATCAGACCTACCATTCAGCACTAATACAACAGCACCCCTTCTTGTTGGAGTACCAGCGTCCATTTACTTGTAACTTTTATAAGGAAGATCTCGGGTTTGAGTGTGATGGAAATCGATTATTTTCTTATGACCTTACAGAACACTTTTCAACAGTGCAGCTTGAATCATCAATTGATCAATTTAGGGCTGACGTACTACTTTCTAGCGAGAGCCACAAAAGAGAATTATTAGTCGAGATAATGGTAACTCATCCATGTAGTGAAGAGAAAATTGCTTCAGGCCACCCAATATTAGAAATTGAGATTTCCGACGAGGGGGATATAGATCAGCTACTAAAGAATGGAGTGTCCGAGCATTCGAGCAATGTTACGCTGCATAATTTCCAAAGAATCTTGCAGGTCAATAAATGCCAAGGGGATTGTAATCATAACGTTTCGGTGTTCTTTGTCCACCAGAGTAAGAAATCATTAATAGCTCCCATGAAACCCAAGGATTTTGTTTCAGGGAAGGGTGTTAGAGGTAATCCTAATTACGTAGAGTTTGTTGGGAAGGAAGTACTCGATAAGGAATACGCCATCAAACTTTTCAAAGATAAGTTGTCAGAAGTATTCTTCAGTGGAGTGCCTGTAAAAAATTGCTATCTATGCAGGTTTCACGCTCATGATGGAGTAGAAAATGCCATTTTCTGTAAAAAGTTTAAGGAATCAAAGGGATCTAATGAGGCCGTGAATTGCAAAGAGTTCTGGCCTTTTGAAAACGCAGACCAACTGAAAGAAGTTGAGATTAAGAATAAGGAATATAGAAATAGCCGCCCTTCTTATTATTCTCGCTCAAGGAGTTGGGCACTAAACCGTTTATTGCCAAGGAGTTATTAAACTTGGAATAATGTCAAGTCGGGTAATGCAAATCAGTATTAGAAAACATGTTAGCTTTTTTTTTGCCAACAAACTTATTTAAACTAGGCTCAAGATGAATTCAGTAATTCTTGAGTAAAGTATGCCCACACCACCTGACACATTTCCGATTGGATCAGTGATTATTTATTCTGGAAACGTCTCTCACTCGAGCTCAATTCTTTCATTGGGGAGAATGGGTTGGGTGCCGTGTGACGGTTCATTGCTTAGGGCCAGTTTCTACACTGATCTATTTAATGCTATAGGAACCGCTCATGGTGGGCATACTGCAGGCCATGAGCAATATTTTAATGTCCCTGACATGAATGGTATGTTTGTGAGAGGAGTAAACGGTCACGCAACCAACTCTAATAATAAACCAGTCGATCCTGAGTGCTTTTCACGAGGTGCGCCACACAATCCAGGTGCGAACAATGGTAATAAGGTGGGCTCCATCCAGGATTTCACCACAGCTAATCCTAACTCGGCATTCGCTTTAAACGAGACTGGCGCACATTCCCACGATCTACACCACATGTCCCCATCATGGCACCATGCTCACTCAGGAACCACCAAGCAAATGTCTAATCACAAAAAAGGCGGTAGTGATGTGGATACAACTGGAAAGCACAGTCATGTTATATCTGCTGGTGGAGATAAAGAGACGCGCCCATGCAACTTAGTACTCGGTTGGGTCATTCGTTTTCAATAGCCGTGGAGGTTTCATTATGCCAATTAACAACGATGTACCAATAGGTTCTATCACTGCCTTCGCTGGTGATGTCCATCCACATCAATTACTAGCGCTACATGATGATGGGTGGCTAATCTGCGATGGAACAAAATATGACAATGGCCACGACTACGCAGAGCTTGCAGCTGTTATCGGTACGGCCTACGGCGGTGATAATTCCGGCTTTCGAGTCCCCGATTTCAGAGGTCGATTTTTACGCGGTGTTGATGAAGGCACAGGTAAGGATCCCGATGCTGAAGATCGTCATGCGTTAGCGACAGGCGGTAATACTGGCTCGCGTGTTGGCTCTGAACAAGGTGATGCCACCGGGCGCCCAAAGGTACGATTTTCTACTGAATCCGAAGGTGATCACTCCCATGATACCCCTCATGGTCCAACACATGACCACCATTGTTTCAATCCTGCCGGTAGTCCAGGGGAGCCCATTATGGAGTGGAGTAACGCACTTCGAACGAGTTCTTCTGAAGGTCACCACTCTCACACCATCATCAGCGGAGGGGATATCGAGAGCCGTCCGTCAAACATTTATTTGCACTGGTTAATCAAGTTTAAAAATACCAATGTAAGCTAACTTAAAACAATTAACAAAAAGGACAGAAGATGCCAGCACACTTCCCAGCGCCCATCGGTACTATCCTCGCGTATGTCGGCGACTTAAGCTCCGATCTAAATGTAAATCTATTAAGAGATAATGGCTGGTTAGTTTGCCGAGGCCAACATGTTACTAGCACTGACTATGAGGATTTATACACCTTAATTGCCAATACCTACGGTGGAGATAGCAATATTTTTGCTATTCCTGATCTTCGAGGACGCTTCGTTCGAGGCGTTGACAGCCTCAGCCAGGTAACTAACCAAATAGGTGAAAATCAAGAATACTTGACGGCGTTGCCTCAAGAAGGATCAGCTTTCACCAGTGATGTTCAAGGTGATCATCACCATAAAATCCCACAATTGCCTGACGACTACGAAACCAAAGATGTCGCCGCAGGTCACGATTTGGCAGCCTGGAATAGCGGTAAGGTGACTTCTTCGAGTAGCGGGAGGCATACACACTATATTGATAGAGGTGGTGACAAAGAAAGCCGCCCAATTAACGTTTATGTTTATTATATTATCAAGGCACTTGATGTTACTTAAAGCAAAAGGACTCATTGCATGGCTATCTCGAAAGATGATCAAGATCGCTTAATTAAAAAATTCGCCCCCAAGCTGTATTTTCACCCCGATGAAATCTATCTGCCTGCTTCCGTTGAGTGGTTTCTAGAGCGGACCAATTTAACCAGTGACAATGGATCGATATTATACTCAGTCGTCGCAAACACAAAGAATCTGCTTTCACTAAAACCTAACAATGGTTTTCATCTAAACCTCAATAGGGAAAACGACAGATATGGCATGGGTGCTAATTCTCCACTCTATGCTTCCGTTATTGAGATATCACAAGGGGGAAGAGCTGTTGGCTATGAGATTGGTTATTGGGCCTTTTTCCCTTTTAATGGCAATATATTCAATTTTAAAAAAGCTAATGCTATTTTATCTGGTATAGCAGTCGGTTCGTTGCTTTTTTCTTTTTTCCTTGGACCGTTAGGTCCCATTGGTGCGGCTACTGCAATTGCTGCTATCGTGTACCTAAATCGCTTAGATGGTCTGCAAATGCATGAGGGCGACTGGGAGCATATTACGGTTCGTGTGGATACCAAAGACAATATCATAGGTATTTACTTTTCTGCACACGACGGTGGAAGTTGGGCATTGCAGCCTGCAATAGATGGTTCAAACTCATCAGAAGGTTATCATCTTGAGGGGGTGCGACCATTTGTATATATCGCCGATGCCTCCCACGCTTTTTACAGTTATTTGGGCACCCTTAAGCGTGTTGGAGGATTAGCCAACGATAACATGGGCAACGGTCAGTTATGGGATCCACTAGAACAAGCTTCTAGCGCCAAGCCTCTTGGTGAGCTGATTAATATTGGTCACAGTTTGAGTTCGCCACCTCATGACAGTGAATGGTTAAAATTTCCCGGTCGATGGGGCAAAAAAGGATCAAAACCATTTCCTATAAAACTATTCGGGCTAGAGGAAGAAATTGTCGAGTATACAGGGGGCCCCACAAGCCCAGCTTATAAAAGCTGGTGGCATAATGGCGAGGAGGAAGGTCCGACAACATGGCCAGACAATATTACTCCTCTTCCGCACGGTGTGCCCAGTACGCATAGTTTGGCGATGACGACTTACAACGACATTCTTTGTCTTGTTTATACCGCGCGCAATGCCCAAGGGAAAGTTCATTTTAGTTATTTTGATGGAGTTTATTGGGAGCCCATAGATATTCCTCACATCGGACTATTAAGCGATGACAATCAAATCACAATTGCATCCTACCTAGATAAAATACAAGCCATCTATCGAGTTGGAAAAACACTGAAGTGGGCAACGATGGAAATCGACGATAAATTTAAAATTCACGGGTGGCAGCATAATAGCCTACCACCAATGTTTAACGACTATTTGGCTAGCAATACCTTCGATAGCGGCACCTACGAAGGTAAGCTTTACCTCCTCTCTTCGAGAGAAGAGAGCGATGATCAGGCTAAACTTGGAGTATTCACCTACAACGGTATCGATTGGGAAGACTTACTTTTCAATGATTCTCAGGTTTCTCCCCCAAAAACTAACGGCTTGTACTCACTATCCTCTTACAATGGTTTGCTCTACATTGCCTATGCAGACCCAAACGACGATATATATGTCATTACTTACAATATCGCTGTAAATGTATGGGAACGTTTGCCATCACTTACAATAAAACGAAAAACAAAACTTTCACTCAATGTCAGGGATTTTGGTGGGTACCTGTATTTACTCTACACAGACACAAATAATATTTTACGCTGGAGCCGTTACAATCAGACGACAGGATGGCTGTATGATGAAAAGGATCGTGCAGATTACACAGTTGATAAGTATCACTGCTCTGGTGGGTTAGTGATTAGTCCAGATTTGACTGATGAGTTTCTTATGGTGGTATTCACCAATGACGATCACGGCCCAGGGAAGCTCTACTTGACCGACATCACGGCGAGCTAAGTAAAATTATGGAAACCCTTCCGAAAATTAATTGAGTTCATAAGTAGAATTTTCTCGTACACTAAACGCAGGAGATTAACATGAAAACATCATTTTATTCTGACAACCAAATCATGGCGATCCTTAAACAATCTGAAGCCAACACACCCGTCCCTGATGCTTTTCGTAACCAAGATGGTCGTCGAGTTCAGCGTTGAGGGTGCGTTCAATGGTGAACTTCGAGTGCTTCTTTTTTTCATTACTGACTATCCTTAACCATATACAGACTTCATTAACCAATAAGTGCATGTTGCGAATGCTGCCGGATGATACCTTGGATTGTTTAAGAATTATTTATTCATCCACAATATAATCCACCCAAAAATTCTCTTTGTCGATCGTGTCTAGCGCACCCCATGGGTAAGCTTGGGCATATAAATGAATAGGCCTGAATGTTCACCAGCCCTACAGGCCACGGATGGCTGGGCCACAGCCAACTTTGATACATTTCGGGGGGATCCCGGATTAAGGCCAGTACCCCAAGTTATGGCCAACGTGAACTGTATGAGCGTATCTAGTAGGTTTGCTTTATCCGCCTCAGGGGCAAAGGGACAACGGTGGCTTCTAATGAAGGCACCGTCTAAGGAACAGCGTTGCGTTTAACCTCCCATTGGAATTGGTTGTTACAGTCTTAACTAAGCTATGTATATGCCGTGCTGATGGATCTTTTCATCGGACGCCATAGCCATGATAAAACCGGAATTTCCCGTTATATAAAGCGTGCCAGCGCCTATAAAGATTGGTATGGGGTTTTTGGAAATGGCGCCGACACCGGCCACCAGTGCACCCGAGCGGGTAGCCATATGCAACACCCAGGTTCCTACACCGGGGTTCTTGACTATATTCGCAGAGATATTTAGTCCCAGATTGATCACGTTAATCGCAAAACCGATGGTTGCAGCAGCATTGGGTGCGCGGTACATTGGAGCTGTCATAGTGTTCATCAATGAAAATAAATACTGGGTCATGCGTATGCTGTTGGCATCCATTGCCGCTTGAGTATCATCTTTGGGCAGGGGAATTGTGCCCGCTAGACTAAGCAGGTTAAAGCCGAGCAACCATTTATCTACCGGAGCACCCACTGATTTAAATGTGCCTAAGGTCGACGCTATCATGCCGCTAAAGCTTCCAATTGTCCCACCAATAGCACTATAAGCATGTCGCTCTGTTTCGACTGTTTCGACTGTTTCGAACCCGGTGCCTTTAGCCAGCAGGATATTGGATTCTCGTGGCAGTGCCCTACCTTCAAGTAAGTGATCGTAAAACGACTTCTCATCCATACCGTAGGTTCCATCTGCAAACGGTGCCCGCCAACCATTAAAGATTTTATAGGTAATGGTGTAGGGGATTGCTACCATCAGCGAAACAGCATTGATAAAAGTTAGCTCTTCGCCTTCGCCTTCGCTCAACAGGCCGGTCAACATCTTATATAAGCCCGATATAAGGGGGATCTTTACGCGCTTGGTCAGCCACCCTTCTGCTTTTTCCATAAAGCCGACGATAAAGTCGAGTGCGCCCACGAGAAATGCTTCGATCGCATCTATGATAGCGTCGTATATCGGTTCTATTAGTTTTAATAACCCTTGGACAGAGAAGTCAGGTTTAATGATGAAGTTCACTATTGCGACAATCTCTTCACTAATGATGTCATCGATAAACGTGAAACTATCCATGATGCTGCTAATGAATTTATCAAAGTCGCCGTCTCCTTGGGTACCGCCAATTGTTGCAATACCCCCGTGTTGTAGCTGATACATCGACCAGTTGGCATCGGGGGCGAGGGCGGCGGCATTTTCTGGCGAAGAATATGCACTACGCTGTTCTTCGGCGGTAATGGTCTTCGGGATGCAATTAGACTGGAACTGTTGTTTGTCTATCCTGAGTTTATTTAGGGTATTGTGGATCTCCTTTTTCCAGTTGGACAAATTATGGCGCACATAATCAGTGTTGCTTTGAAGTGAGTGCTCTAACATTCGCGCTAACACCTTATGGGTGTCCCATATATCATCCCAACCGATCAGCTTTCCGATCCATTTAAGTACGGTCTTGAACACCAGCTTAATGGCATCAAAGATGACTTTTATGAAAGGAAACACTTTTTCAATAACATCGATGATGAATCGAAACACTTGACCAGCAATTTCAAGAATCACGTTAGTGATGCCGTCAATAACGTTTATAATAAAACCTGTGATTTTCCCAATGCCTCTGGATACCAAGTTGATGATGCTCCCAAACGTGTGGCCGATCCATCGGATTGGTTTGAAGCTGTTTTTACCCTGTGTTGTAGTCTGGTTTTGGTGACGTAGGATAAGTGAATCATATTGCAGCCGAGCAGATGCTGGATTGAGGTAGGTAACAGCATCGTTTTCAAATGAAAGCCCCCAAACAGCATGTTGGCCTTGTTGCCTACTACTATTTTTTCGATTGGTATCTTGTTGCGCTTTGTTAAGGAAGTCTTGCCGCGAATCTAGTAACTGCTGCATCGCCAAAGCTGCATTGTTTAAATCCGATTTTGGTGGTTGGGCGCCTTGATTCCAAAGCGGCTGATTATCATCGGTTCGGGCGTCTATGAAATCCGTTCCGTTCTTTACGGCGCGCAAGCGTTCTTCCAGCTTGTGAGAAGGGTTGATTACGTGCCGATCTTCGTCGTAGCTAAAATGGAACAGCGGGCAATTGATCTCATCTTCAACTGTATAAATCACAGTAACGGTGCCGGTTGCATCCGATTTTACTTTGACCGGTTTGTCTTCACTTAGCGAGTAACTTACGCCATTGATAATAACATCCGCTGGTGACGAGGCTGTTACATGTACCTCCTTTTCGGCGACAGCGGCGAAAGTCACGGGATCGTTAAGTGAGATTGTGCCTGTGTAACAATCAAACTGAATTAAAGCGTCATCGTCATCAATTGAATTTACGGCAAGTGGTGTCTCATTCCATAATGTCGTTATCGGATTCTGACAGAATGCAGATAACTGGTTTTTGTGGTCAATCAGAAACAGATCATTTCCGTTTTCAGAGCCTTTGATACACGTAAACTGAGTGATGTTTTCATGCATCACAATGTCCGAGCTCCACTTGCCCGGCGTATAGGCATTTATTATTTCATCAAAAAAGTTATTGGTCAGGAGCAATAGCTGGTGACCCTGGTCGGCGAGTTGCTCTACAACCCACAGCGTATCGGTTGATTGATAGCGACAGGCTTGTACGTCTAAAAATCGGCTCTTTCTATTGTCGATCAACACTGTGCGTTTAGAGGGTGATTCGAATATCGCAACTTCGTCGCCGGCAGTGATAATGGTGTCGTTATTGCTATCGACCCTTAACAAACAGAAGCTTTGTAGTTTTCCTTGAGTGTGGTATTCAACGTTTAAGGTTTTGCCGTCGAATTCGGGATCCGGGAAGGATTGAAACAACAAATTTTGACTTGTGTCAGTTAAGCTGTGCTCGTCACCGAATTGGCAAAGCAAAAAGGCGCCTGGGCTTCCGTAAAAATGCCCTAACTTAAAATCGATGATATTTGAGGCGGATTGAGGGAGACGAAATGATGTACAGGCATCGCCATATCGAGCAAAGTAGTATTGTGCATTTCTGTTCTCGTATTTTGCGCTGAACATCAAGTAATCGTTGTTGAGCGCAATGTGGGATATGCTTTTGATGTCGACATCGATGGGTTGCTCTAACCAATTAGGTGCTGCCCCTTGCGTAATGCCTTTACATTGATTCAGTGAAAGTTCGGTATAGTAGAGTTTTGCTTCGCCGTCGTGATTGGTTGCGTATGCAATTCGGATGTCACCCTTGTTAGTATCCTGAATGACATCAAAAGTTTTAACATCTTCAGCGCTCAGATCTACTAGCACCCACGGGGCGGTTTGGTCCTCTCCTTGGCATATTAAACGCAGTTTATCATCGGTACCAATCGCGAAGATCAAGGGTTTCTGCTTGTCGTCCTTTATCGCTTTGAATGACTTGCCTGCCCCGACAGGAATATTGCTGACATAGTTCTGCATTAGCTCGCTGTGATAATGAATCTCGGCGTTTTCCTTCATCATAGTGGTGCTCCTTGCTTTTGATATGTTATGAGAGTGAAGCGATATAGGCGGCGTCAAATGTGATTGCATCCCCTCGTTTACTTCCTATGAAGTTAATTGAGTTGTAGGCATAGATGTTGCTAATAGGGAGAATGATCTGAGGTAGTGAGTTTAAACCTACAGTAAGTCTTTTCAGTAGGGAGTTTAAGAATTTGTCGGAGTTAATATTTGAATAAAATTCACCTGTGATTGTGTCGTCGACATAATCAATTGTTCCCTGACTTCCATCTATTAGATCTAGCTTTTTATGCTCTACTTTTTTATAGCTGCAACTAAATTTCCCACCTTGACTCGGCTTAATACTAAATATAACTCCATCTGGCTGTTTTTGTTTTGTGTTAGATTTAGTGGCAGGATTACTTGCATATGGAACGCTGTACACGACGGTTTGTTCGAGCTTTAAATAAATCTCTAGATAGGACTCGGTTATGTTTTTAGAAACCTCGACTTCCTGGATGCTTAGGGTGGCTTTGGGAGATAGCTCTATGTTTTTGCTAGTTACACTCGTACTATAGTGTGGGCCGCGATCATCCGAAAATTTAGTTTTTTGTGTGTGTTGTAGATTAACCTTCCCGTGCCCAAGTTCGATCCTGGATGCGTCAAGGCGAGTCACCTCGAACTGACTCTCTTTGATAGTGATCGTATCTGCTCCGGTGAATCCTGCAAGTGCAGTGTGACTTTTTGAATTCTGCTCGCCCTTAAGGTCATTGATGCTCTCCTTGAATGCAGTTGTAATTTGTTCGAAGAACAGTTTGAGGTAGCGTTCGAAGAACAGGTCGTTATTTAGCGCGAGCACGCCGTTCATCTCGCTACCCATTTTTTCGCGTATAAGCGGATCAATGATTATATTATCTTTGACGACAGTGTCGTCGATCATCATCATGTAGTTGATGGCGGCGCGATTTGGATCTTCAGAGTAGGATGTTGAATAGTTAAGCGTTTTTGGTTGGAATACGGCTCCTTTAATAGGTTTTAGAGTTGGCAGTGTGACGCAATAGCCGAGTATGAAGGGAGTGTCTCGTAAGTCGCTGTTGTAATAATTTGTGAGTAATGTTTGGAAGGAGGTGAGGTGCCCTATATCCTTGCCACTCAGATCTTCCGGGAAACTGGTGTAGTGCTTGCTATAGTTAACGATGTCGGCATTTTCAAAGTTTAGGAATAGACTCTGTATCGTAAAGTCCTCAGGCTTGATTCCCTCTTCATCAACTTGTGCTATGACACTGTCAATATTTTGTACGACTTCAGTATCGAGATCCTGTATGGCTTCCTCGTAAGGTTTGGCCATCTTGTTGAGGTCGACTTGAAACGCGTAGATCATGCCATCCAGATTAATATTTTTTATAGAGCCGGTCGCTGCCATTATGGACATGTCGCCATTTTTAAAATGAATTTGGAAAATGACGGATTGATTGTCAGATTCAATCATCTGCACGGTGAATTGTCTTAAGGTGGTGTAAAATCCTTGCATAAAAATTTTTCCTTTGCCCGCTTCAAAGGCCCTTTCGTAATCACTCTTTGATTCGTTGATGAATATTTCTTGTGGATCCTGGAAGGTATCGTAGGTTACGCGTATGCTCCATGTATCTCTGGCAGAGCCTACCTTCATCATCATTTTAAAGAGGAAATCGATGCTGCTTTTCGACAAGGCTACTACCATGTTGTAGTCGCCTAGACATCTGTTCTGAAATTCGGATTCGTTGTTATCGGTAATAGTTTTCATTGTAAAGATCCTTGTATTGTTGTTCTTCATTCCGTTGACTTAGGTAATAAGCAAAATAAACCGTAATTTGAGTATTTAGCCCATTTATAGCACTAATGAGTTGAATCCGCGTTTCAATCCAGCACGACAATAGTATTGTTATGCATATTTCGATGCTTACTTTCTACATTGTCTGAACAATCACACTATCATCAGCTTCCTCGATAATCCTTCTTTTTTAACTGAAGCTAAAAGCGAGATAGTAGAATTAGCTTGCTATCCAATACTTTTTTGATTGAAGTGTTAGATTATTAACAGTAGCTAATTTCTAATTCAATTTCACCATCAAACTTTATATTGTTTACAAATTGAATTATAAATATTGCTGGTCAGTGCTACTAGCTCATGGGGAGGGGCTATGTTGGAGTTAGGTAATTTATACAATAACTGGCATTTGATGGTCAATCGATCAAAAATGCCTGTGACTTCATGGAAGATTTTTGGGTAGTCAAATTCAGCATTAAACATACTATGGATTTCTGCGTAAATATAGGACTCTGTGGTGCCGGCATTCAGCTCTAATGCTGTCTCTTATACACATCTCCGAGCCCACGAGACCGTACTAGATCT
>OLII01000510.1_pt1 | contig 14765 bp, 12 predicted proteins | sample 1609481 | NCBI WGS metagenome assembly OLII01 (sample SAMN05416859, study PRJEB24817) | seawater metagenome | isolation source: Sea water | place: Canada:Atlantic | collected 2013-11
TAGTACGGTCTCGTGGGCTCGGAGATGTGTATAAGAGACAGAGATAGAAGATATCACCAAAAGCAAATAGCTCTCTTTCAATGGCCAATATCAATAGACCAATGGCATGTGTAAAAAATTAAGTATTGAAATACAAATGTTGATGAATCTTATTGATATTTGTCATCTAAACGTTGCTGTGTATGTTAAAGAGCAGGTCAAGCGTTGTACAATTTCTATATAAGGAATCATGACTACATCAAAAAAACAACTTTCATATGAGTGCAACTAAAAAGCAAGCATACGATGCCATTTTTGCAATGCTAGTTGCGGTCATGTTATCCGCTATTGTCAACGTACTAACGAACAATAATGTATAAGGTTTGTATTTTAACGTGAAGAAAACGACCTCATAACAGTGGTGAGTTTGTTTATTTTTTTGGGCGTTGAATCGTACCTGTCATTCACCATGCCTGAATTTGCTTTGATGGTGTTAAAGTAAGGTGATTGACGGTTCTTAGCGGTTTAAAAGCTGATTTACAGCACTTTTGTATGATTGTCCAATGGGTATTTTATGTGTGAGTATTGCAATTCGATTGCCTTCAATTTGTTTGATCATTTTAACGGAGACAATAAAAGACTTGTGCACTCGAATAAACTTCGATGTAGGAAGAAATTCTGTAAAAGAAGATATTTTTTGAGGACTCACAATCATTTCGTTTTTTACATATACCTTGGTATAATGTCCATAGGCCTCTATGAATAGCAAATCATCAAAATGAATTTGGTGGTGCTTTTTATCTCCTTTTAAGAAAAAGCTATCACTGCTTGTTTTGGGTTGATATTCGCTCAATGAATTTGAACTATAATTGTTTTGAAAAGGAGGAATTGCCTTATTCACAGCTTTGATAAAACGCTCAAAACTAAAGGGTTTTAATAAATAGTCTGAAATATTCAATTCATACCCCTCTAGGGCAAACTCTTTATAGGCTGTAGTCACAATAATTCTCGGTGGATTGGAGAGTGTTTTTAAAAAATCAAAGCCTGATAATTTAGGCATATTGATATCTAGAAAAAGTAAATCAATCGTGTTGTTATTCAAATGCTGCATTGCTTCAAATGCATTGTAAGAGTTCCCACTTTTTTCTAAATGAGGTAAACTTTCGCAGTACTTTTCAATAATTCGATGCGCAATAGGCTCATCATCTACAATTAAAAAATGGATCATCTCATTTCAATTTTAAGCGTTAATTTATACCTGTAATTTTTAGTCTCAATCTTTAGATGGTGCTTGTCAGGATATACTAATTGAAGACGTTGCTTCAAATTTTCTAATCCAATACCAATAGGCTTCGCTATTTTAGCAACTTCAAAATTATTTTCAATTTCAAAATAAATAGTAGCTGCATCTGTCTTTAGACTCATATAAATATAGGCTCCCTCGGTGAGTCCTTCAACACCATGTTTAAAGGCATTTTCTAGAGGAATAATGTATAACAGTGGCGCAACGTTATGGTTGGTTTCTAAGCTGCTATTAAATACAATATCTACCGTTTTCTGATAGCGAATTTGATGCAATGCAATGTAATTTTTCAAATAGTTTATTTCCTCTTTTAAAGGAACCTCGTCTTCTTTTCCCATATAAATGGTATAGCGCATCATTTCCGATAACTTTAAAACCACTTCTGGCGCATCGTCTGATTTTTCTACGGTTAATCCATAAAGATTATTCAATGTATTGAAGAAAAAATGAGGATTAATCTGACTTTTTAATAAGGAAATTTCTGCTTTAGATTTCTTTGATTCTATGGTTTTGAACCATTTCCATTGTTCGTATATCCAACTAAAAAAGACCAATAAAAAAGGTGCAATTAAGATGATTTTCAGCTCTTTTTCCTGTTGTAAATAGGTGTTTATATCATTTGTATAGACTCTGATATAATAGAAGTAACTCAGTACTACTGCATAAAATACAGTCATTACAGCAGCATATTTCTTAAAGAATTTTGGCGTAAAACTCCACAGAAATCCCAGACCAACACCAATCAATCCCATGAAGGTTATTGGGTTGCCTAAAATTTTAGCATGGTTATCATTGACCATGACCCCAAAAAACAGCAACATAAGAACAATTAGTTTTAAACTAACGGCTTTGTTTTGTTTGATAAATGAAAAATAATGAATAGGTAATGAGATGGCGACCCAACCGAAAATAAAACTCAAACTATTTGCGAGTACCTCTGAATTATCGATGTAAATAATATCAAAGTAGGACAATACAAACACCAACATTCTAAAAATGATGAATCCGAATAGAAATGCTTTATATTTCTGCAGAAGACTTAGCATGTTACAAAATTAGTGATAATCGCCAATTTATCCTTAAAATATGCATCTATTGATTAAAAGCATTCACAAACCCCCTTGTTTTCTGCTTCAACGATACTTGTATAACGTACTACAAGTTCAATGAAGGTTTTTAAGTTGTTGATGAAAAATAATTTCGAGTGGTTTGATGTCTTCATAGGTTTGTCAAAAATATAAACATAAAAAAACATTGAAGTTATGAACACCTATTTTAAACGAACACTAGTATTCATTGCGCTTGTCATAGTGCATAATATGATTGCTCAAAGTACCAAAAGCACTTTAACAAAATCACAAAAGAATTCGCTGATCTCCAAAATCCAAAAAGAATTAAAAACCACCTATATTGACGCAGTTGTTGCAGATAAATTGGTAAGTATGTTGGATGAAAAATTACCATCAAAAAGATACAAAAAAGTTACCGATCCTATTGCATTCGCTAAAGTTTTGACCAAAGATTTACAACATGTTAGCAAAGATTTTCATCTAAGTGTGCGCTATGAGCCGAAAAGAATTGCACAGAAAAAACGCATGGCTTCTGAAGACATGCAATTGAAAATGGAGCAGCGGATGGCCCTGAAAATGGCAGAAGTAAACTACGGATTCACCGATATGAAAATACTTACCGGAAATATAGGTTATGTAAAGTTAAATTTGTTTGCGGACACAAAATATGCGAAAAAAGTGGCAACAGCAGCGATGAATTTTTTAGGCAATACCAATGCAATGATTATAGATTTGCGCAACAATAGAGGAGGTGTTCCGAGTATGATTCAATTATTGTCATCGTATTTTACCGATGCTACACCTTTACTTCTGAGTAATTTTTATGAGCGCAAAACAGGTGCTGAAACACAATTATACACGTTATCTCATATTGACGGAAAGCGAAAATCAAATACTCCGCTTTATATCCTAACAAGCAAGCAAACCTTCTCAGCCGCCGAAGCATTTGCATATAGCTTAAAACATCACAAAAAGGCACGTATTGTTGGGGAAGTTACCAAGGGAGGCGCAAACAGAACAAAGCGAATCAATTTGAATGATTCATTTACAATGTCGATTCCATACATTCAATCCCTACATCCTATTACCAAAAGCAATTGGGAGGGTAAAGGAGTACAGCCGGATATCAAAACCATGGAAAAAGAGGCTTTGGTACAGGCATATATAGCAGCCATTCATAAAACTGTGAAAAGAAATAAGAACCGTGTTTTTAACAAAATTGGCTATGATTTTCTAAAAGAAAATGCCATTGATAATGCGATCATTGTATTTAAAGAAAATACGCTATTATTTCCTAATGACCCCAATACTTGGGATAGTTTAGGTGAAGCTTATGCAACCATACAAGACACGGAAAATGCACTTAAAGCCTACGAGAAAGCCTTGTCTTTAGCACCCGATTCTAAAACTGCTAAAACAATGATTAAGAAATTGAAAAGCACGAAATAACATGAAAAAAAAGAAAAGGATCCTGTTGCTATTAATGATGCTATGTACTGCCTATTTTGTTTATGTACAATTGTTTAAGCAATCCAAATTAGTTGTGGGTGATTACATGACACTAAATCAGACCTTCACACATCATTCTGATGCCGTTTGGGAAGTGAAATTTGCTCCAAATGATACGCTAATGGTCAGTGGAGGATTAGAAAATAATACCAAAATATGGAATAGAATTACGGGCATGGTGCTGCATGAATTGCCACATGAATTTGGCACGCCTTCAGCAGATTTTAGTCCAGACGGACAAACTGTTTGTACAGGTTCATTTGATGGGAAAGTCAGGATTTGGGATGTTAGAACTGGTCAATTACAATCTGTATTAGATGGCGGTGAAGATACCATATGGACTGTGGCATATAGCCCTGACGGAACATTACTAGCCGCAGGGGGTAATGATGATATCGTATCAATTTGGAACGTAGAAACAGGTCATTTACTGTATGAGTTTACGGAAGCTAATCATAACATTTGGGAAGTTGCATTTCATCCTTCGGGCAAGTTATTAGCAGCCTCTGGTAGTGATGATGCTATTCGCGTCTACGACCTACAAAAAGGTACATTACTAGAAACACTGGTTGGTCATTCTGAAGTACCACATGGACTCGATTTTAGTCCGAATGGAAGCTTATTAGCTAGCGGCAGTGATGATAAAACAGTAAAAATATGGAATACAAAAAGTTGGAAATTATTGCACACATTACAAGGAGAAAATCAAGCAATACATTCGGTTGTATTTGTCGATAATAACCGAGTAATCGCAGGAGGTACTGATAAAAAATTATTAGGTGAATTCCTAGAATATCACTTTGGCTTTACTGGGTATACCCAACCTATAATTGCTACATTGTGGGATGTCAACACTGAAAAAATACTACAAACCATATCAGGACACAGCAATGATTTAAGTTTAGGCATGGACCTTAGCGCAAACAAACAGCTACTCGCTACACCAAGTGATGATCAAACCATTAAGGTGTGGGAGCTTCATTAGCGTTTTTATGACGACAAAAAGGATGTTTTCGGGAAGAAAGGTGTCCTTCGTTGATCGTAAAATCATGAGCAATCGAATTTATTACATATCAAGAAATGGATTCGATTGCCATGATTTTTTTTGATCTCCCTCAAAAAAACACGACTTATAATGTTTAGAATATAGGTGTTGTATGGTTTTTGTATAGGCAGGTCTTGAACTGGGGTTTTGAGGAAGTATTTGTATGGTTATTGTATGGTTTTGATTTTAGGTCGACTCACTTTGAAATTGTAATTTTATTTCTCTAAATCCATACTATGAAATTTAAAAATTACCGATTTTTTACGATCTTATTTATTTGTTTAATAACTACCTCTTTTTTTAGTTCAGCACAAGTAACTGTTGGAAATGGGAGTTATACTGATACCTTTCCCGGAACCGATGCTGCTGCGAGAAATCAGTTTCCCTCCAATGCGCCACAATTAAGTGGTGATGCATTAGCAAAACCAGTACCTACAAACGATTGGTGGTCAACTCTTGTAAAAGAAAACCATGCAGATAACTTATTTAATTATCCAATGACTCTGAAAACAAAGAATGACGGACTCATTGTTACCTATATTCCTTGGGGACCCATTGGTGATTCGGCGCCGATAGAAGTTGGATTGAAAGATCTAAACGCCTCACAGACTACAGTTTCAGATTATTCGGATTGGACGGTTACCATGGATTGGAATGATGGGGTTCATAACTTGCAAGCAACTGCTGGTATTGGAATGCCATTCCTCTATTTTGAGAAAGATAGCGATGCTATTGTTGAAATAAAAGTGAATACCGGTGTTGCTACAATTTCGAATGAAATTCTTACCATTGAAAATGCAACGAGCGGAGCAGATTTTGTAGTGTATGCCCCTACAGGAAGTACTTGGACACAATCTGGTAAAACATATATATCCACATTAAACGGAAAGGATTTTTGGTCAATAGCCATGTTGCCTCAGCAAACAGCTAATGTAAATCAAGTTGCACAAGAGTTTAAAAAATACGCTTACGTTTTTCCGACTAATACAGCTACTGAATGGAGTTATGATGCCGCTACTTCCAAAGTTACAACTACTTTTACCGTAACTACTGATGTAAAAGAGGGAGCAGCTACAAATGTTCTTTTAGGATTATTGCCACATCAATGGAGTAATTTAGCCACAAGTTCGCCAAGTCCAGAGGGACCTAGTTATGAAACTGTAAGAGGTGAATTAAAAACCTTGAATGGAAACTCATTTGTTGTTGAAAACAAATTCAAAGGAATTTTACCGACCCTCCCGAACGTAGCACAGTTCAGCGATCGATTTAAAACTGTTGATTTGAATGAGAAAATTTCTCTTATAAAAAATGATCAGTTAGCCGCTTGGACAGACTCATATAACGATGGACAAGTAATGAATCGGTTAATTCAAACTGCTCGAATAGCGGATCAAAATGGAGACGTTGAAAGTAGAGATAAAATGATTGCTACGGTAAAAGAACGCTTGGAAGATTGGTTAACCTATCAATCTGGAGAAGTAGCATTCTTATTTTATTACAATGATACTTGGTCTACTATGTTAGGATATCCTGCAGGTCACGGTCAAGATCATAACATCAATGATCATCATTTTCATTGGGGATATTTTATACATGCGGCAGCGTTTATAGAGCAATTTGAGCCCGGATGGTCGGAAAAATGGGGAGAGATGGTGAATTTACTAGTACGTGACGCTGCCTCAGAGGATAGAAACGATCCAAAATTCCCATTTTTAAGAAATTTTAGTCCCTATGCAGGACATAGTTGGGCAAATGGATTTGCCACCTTTCCTCATGGAAACGATCAAGAATCTACATCAGAAAGCATGCAGTTTGCTTCTTCTTTAATTCATTGGGGAAGCATTACAGAAAACAATGCCATTAGAGATTTGGGTATATACATTTATACCACAGAGCAAACCGCTATTGAAGAATATTGGTTTGATATGAACGAGCGCAACTTTAAATCTTCATATAATTACATGTTGGTATCGAGAGTTTGGGGAAATTCTTATGATTTCGAAACATTTTGGACGCGTGATATTGCTGCCTCCTATGGTATTGAATTGTATCCCATTCATGGAGGTTCATTGTATTTGGCGCACAATCAAAGTTACGCACAATCTTTATGGACAGAAATTACAAGCAATACAGGTATCTTAACCCATCAAGAAAATGCTAATTTATGGCATGATACGTATTATAAATATCTATCCTTAATCGATGCTTCTGCAGCATTGGATTTATACGAAGCCAATCCCGACCGAGCACTAAAGTTTGGAATATCAGATGCACAAACCTATCATTGGTTGCATGCAATGAATGCTTTAGGTAAGGTAGATCCCGCGATCACTGCTGATTATCCAATTGCCGTTGCTTTTGATAACAATGGAACAAAAACCTATGTAGCCCATAATTATTCTGATACTCCCATTACGGTGAGTTTTTCAGATGGTTTTACACTATCTGTTCCTGAAAACACCATGGCTACGAATAGAGATGCAGCGGTAACAGGGACGATATCTGCAGATAGTTACGAGAGTGATGGTAATACTCCAATTCATCTGACAACAGTAACTTATGGTGATAACATAAGTAAAGTAGAATTTTACAATGGAGAGACCTTACTTGGTGAGGACACCACAGCTCCTTATGAGTTTTCTATCCCAAATATGACATTGGGTATACATAACATTTATTCAAAAATCTATGCTGATGCAGAGTTCAGTATTTCTAATGTCATTACCATTCAGGTAGGAGAACAGTTACCCTATTTAGACAATCCTCATACAATACCAGGAGTTATTGAAGCGGGACACTATGATCTTTTTGAAGGAGGCCTTGGACAAAATGTATCCTATTACGATTCATCTGCAGACAACAAAGGTAGTTTTAGACCCACAGAATATGTTGATGCAGTTGCTGTTAATGGTCAAGGAAATACTGTGGGCTGGATTGCAGCAGGTGAGTGGTTAGAATACACTATTGATGTACAACAAACAGGTTGTTATGATTTGGACTTAGGTCATGCCTCTGGAAATCAGAATGGTGGTGGTCCTTTCCATTTTGAAATTGATGGTGTCAAAGTGAGTAGAGACATTCCAATAAGTCCAACAGGTGGCTGGACAAATTGGAGTAATAAACAAACAACTATTGACTTAACAGCGGGTATTCATGTGCTCAGGTTGGTAGTAACTGAGGGAGAATTCAACCTTGCAAAGATGACGTTTAGCTACAACGCTTCGGAGTGTGCAGATATAGGAGCAAATACAGGATTGCCTTTTGACTTTGAAACAACTCCTACTACTGTAGATTTTAATAATTTTGATGGAGGAACTGCCACAGTAGAAGCGGTTACAGCACCTCAAAATAATGGAAATAATAGTAACAATTTAGCTAAAATAGTTCGAGACGGAGGTAAAAGTTGGGCAGGGGCTTACTTAAACCTCAATGAACCTTTAAATTTTGAAACAAATAAATACATGACTTTAAAAGTTTGGACAGAAGCTCCAATTGGTACCTCAATCCAACTTAAACTAGAGCAACAATCGGGTGCTGCTGCTTATTCTCAAGCCACAACCACCACAAGAACAGGTGAGTGGGAAACATTAGCCTTTGATTTTTCATCATTAGGGCTAAGCACCTATGATAAATTAGTTTTCATGTTTGATATTGGAAATGTAGGAGATGGCTCGGAGTCGTCTACATTTTATTTTGATGATGTACAACAAGACACAACATTGGGGCAAGAGGATTTTAACTCCGATATGATACAAATGTATCCGAACCCAGTTACAAGTGTGCTGTATATCAATTCAAAGAACATTGAGCTCACAAAAGTTGAGATCTATTCTTTGTTAGGCCAAAAGTTAAAAGAGGCAAAATCGGCGCTAAACACCATACAAATAGAGGATTTACCGAACGGAATTTATTTTGTAAAGGCATATTCAGGAAACAGACATATCATCAAAAAAATGATTAAAAAGTAATGTTCAATTTTACAAAATATGGAGTTATATGGTGCTGTAGTAGCCAGTGAAAAGTTGCATAACCCTATGAATATTTTGAAACTTATATGCTTTCAATAGTATTTTATGGAGCCATAAGACATAAAGAACATGATGCTACATGAAGAGTTCAAACACTGAAAAGGTTGCTACACCTCTTTAGTGTTTGACTTTTCTAAAGATTTTAAATACTTGCTGGGAAGATTTTATTGCTCATGAACTTAAAAAAGAGAGTACAAACAAGCGAAAGTAGTTATTTTTGAGATCAATAATCGTAATAGTCAAGATCTAAAAAGTTGTTCTTAATGTCCACCATTTTATTGATGAACTTTTTGTTTTCGGTGTAGTTCTTATTTTTTAAAAATTGTATAAAATTTCCGTTCGCATGAATGCTAAAGAAGTCTGAATTGTAAATGACCAAACGATAGTAGGGAATCACCCATGAAAATCGCTCTAATTTTTTGGTGTAATGGACAATTACACCTTTAGGACGCAGTTCTATATTGCCATAATCTACCTCTGAAAAATTCAGTTTCCCCAGATTTAGTTTTGGACTCATGTGCTGTATCATAAGTCTACCAGAACCAATACCGCCATGTTTAATGCGTTCAAATAAGGTCATTTTTTTCCCGACCAATATCGTACTTTCATCATCAAAGTCTTCATTTCTGTAGGTCGTATTAAAAATCATGCGCATTGGGTTCAACAAGTTTTATTGATTCAAGTAATTTTGCAATTCAACAATTTTATGAGGTTGATTAAACACACCCGAATAGTAGGAGGTCACTGTTGCTGAAGTATCATCTTTGATACCGCGAGAAGAAACACACAAATGTTTTGCATCAATAATGACAGCAATATCCTCTGTCTCTAAGATAGATTTCAACTCCATGGCTATCTGATTGGTCAAGCGCTCCTGTACTTGCGGTCTTTTCGCATAGTACTGCACAATTCGATTTATTTTAGAAATACCAATCACTTTTCCAGAAGATACATAGGCAATGTGTGCTTTTCCAATGATCGGAACGAAATGATGTTCACAATTCGAATAGAAGGTGATGTTCTTTTCTACCAGCATCTGATTGTATTTGTAGCTATTATCAAACAGAGAAATCTTGGGTTTGTTAGCAGGATTCAATCCAGAAAATATTTCATCGATATACATTTTCGCCACTCTGTTGGGAGTACCTTTTAAAGAATCATTGGTCAAATCAAGTCCCATCACATCCATAATTTGAGCAAATAAATCAGAAATTTTTTCTTTTTTATCAGCATCAGATAAAGCGTGAGCACCTTTTTTCATGGGGGTATCTAAACCACTTAACAAATGATCATCGCCAATCTCTGTCTCTGAAAATCCATTCAGGATAGGTTCCTTAGTATGGGTATTCGACATAATTTCTTGCTGTTTCATAAAGTTTGATTTTTAGTTCTAAATCTGGACGTAATTCAGCTTTTAGAATGTTATATATTACCATTGCAATGTTCTCTGCAGTTGGGTTTACTGTTTTAAATTCAACTGTATCTAAATTTAGATTTTTGTGATCAAATCTATCAAGTATGTTTCTTTTAATAAGGTCCGACAAAATTTTAGTGTCTATCACATACCCCGTTTCTGGATCACAATGCCCAATTACCTTAATCTCTAAATCGTAGTTATGACCATGGTAATTCGGATTGTTGCATTTTCCAAAAACTTCTTTGTTTTTTTCATCACTCCAATTGTGGTTATGTAATCTATGTGCCGCGTTAAAATGTTCACAACGGACAATGGCTGTTTTTTTCATGTTTGTTATTTGGTACCTCAAAAGTACTAAATTTTGTTTAACTATTAAAAACAAAGATTAAACAAATTTGTTTTTTTGTCATTATTTTAACTATTTTCGCTTCAGAACCAAACCTAAAATCACTTTGAATACGTGGTTTTTCATAGCTATATTATGTCAAAATTACCAGATGCGCACAAGTTCATAGATTTCTCAGATTATGGAAGACCCATTGCACAGCGCATTGCGAACTCATTGAAGGATACTACCATCACTCCCATACAGGTAACCCTATGGTTTGTATTGTCAGGTTGTATCGCGATTTATTGTATCCTGTATGATCATTTGATCCTTGCGGCACTTTTTTTAATTTTAAAATCTATTTTAGATGCTGCTGATGGTGAGTTGGCTAGATTAAAAAATACACCTTCTTATACTGGGCGTTATCTCGACTCTGTTTCAGATATCATATTAAACTTTTTATTCTTAACCGCAATATGGTATACGACAGAAGTACCTTTTTCATGGACGCTCCTTGCGTTTATCGGTCTTCAATTACAAGGAACCTTGTACAACTATTACTATGTTATTTTGAGAAATAATTTAAATGGTGACACCACAAGTAGGATTTTTGAGCATGAAACACCAACCGCATTAAAAGGAGAAACTCAAAAAAATGTGAATATCTTGTTTGGGTTGTACACATTGTTCTATGGAGCTTTTGACAAGGCCATACACGTATTGGACCCGAATGCTTATAAAAGTAAGGTATTCCCGCCCATGTTTATGTCTATGATTTCAATTTTTGGTTTAGGGTTTCAGCTTTTGATTATAAGTATGATGCTGGTTGTGGGGTGGAAAGCCTATATCAGTCTATTCTTTATCGGTTTTACAGCACTCATCCTTGTTTTTATAGGAATTAGAAGGTTGCTGTTATAAGAGCGCTCTTATCCCTAAGAAAACGAGCTTAACTTCGTAAACACTGAGGACTTAAATTGAGGTCCAATTGGAAGTTTAGTATCTCCAACAACAATACAATCAGAAGTGAATGAGGCTACTTTCGTTAGGTTCACGATGTATGATTTTTGAATTTGAACAAAGTCGTTATTTAATCGTGATAAAGCTTCAGCAATGCTTTGTCTTCCCATAATCTTTTTACCGTTCACAACGTAATTGATATAATTCCCATCCTTTTGAATATATTCAATCGCATCCAAATTCACCTTATGTGTTTCCAATCCGCTTTTAATAAAAATAGTTTTCGAAACATCAGCAGGATTCCTCTCAGGTGCATCTAATTGGGCTCTATGGTGTATCAATTTCGTAATTGTCTTCGAAAAACGATCCAAACTGATAGGTTTAAGTAAGTAGTCTAATGCATTCACATCATAACTCTCCAAAGCATGTTCAGCATATGCTGTTGTAAAAACGATGCTTGTCTTTGTTGAAATCATTTTAGATAAGGACAATCCACTTAAATGTGGCATATGAATATCTAAGAAAACAACATCAACAACATTACTGTTTAAAAACTCCAATGCCTTTACCCCGTTTCTAAAGGTAGCAACCACTTCTAACTTTGAAAAATGCGCTATGTAGGAGGCAATCAACGCTATTGCCTTGGGTTCATCATCAACGATTATTACTTTCATCTGTATGTATTGTAAGGGTTACATTAAAATGTTGTGGCGTTTCTTCAATTTCAAGTGAGTGTTTCTCAGGATACCTCAATTGCAAACGTTCTTTGGTCGCTTTTAATCCATAACCACCAACATGTTTTACACCAATTTTAGGTGGTATTGAGTTTTGAATGTTGAAGATCACTTTTGTTGCTGTTGTGATATCCATATCCATAGCAATAGAGGTGTTGAATTCTGGTTGTACACCATGCTTAAATGCGTTCTCTACAAAGCTTAATAGAATACCCTTTTCAATGAACTGGGCGTTATTAGAACCTGTAATGTTGAAGCTGTAGTCTATTTCATCTTCTTCAAATCTTAATAAATGTAATTCCGAAAAATCCTGAATAAAAGCGACCTCTTTTGAAATAGGAACCACATCACTTTTATTTTCATACACAACATAGCGCAGTAATCCGGAGAGTGTATCGATACTCTTTGCTAATTTTGGGTGACTCACTTGATCAACCATCGACAATAAATTATTCATGGTATTGAATAAAAAATGGGGATGCAACTGAGATCGCAATAAATGAAGTTCAGTCTGCTTGTTGATCAACTCCAAATTTTTCTTGTCGGATTCCATTGCAGTCCAAGCCTTCATGAGTCCATATGCTACAGCTACAACAGTATAAAAAATAAAAATGCCATACCACAGCGATGGGAACCATAGGATATGCATGAAATTGAAGAAGAAGAATTTGACTGTTAAAAAATAGGCTCCTAAAAATAAAAGCATTGTTACCACAAGTTTTTTGAGAACATTCTTTAGGTGAGCGCTATTGGTTAGCTTTTGTGTAAAATAAAACTGTAGGTAAAAGTAGAGCGCAAAAATAGGCTGACCAATGGCAAAGAAGCGTATAAGATCCTCTCCATGTTTTGTTTTTCCTGTGAGCACACCATCATGAACTTCTACAAAATGTTCTGTAATAGAAAAACTATAAATGATGAGCCAAGAACTAAACACCCAAAACAATACATGACCGCCAATTACAAACCATTTTTTATGCATGGGGTAAAGATAAACTATTTATCTACTGCTTTTATTTTTTGTTACAAAAGGCCTCTTTTATGGTATAAAAGGATGGTATAAAATTACCTCCCTTTTTTTTAGTCTCTTATCACATGTAGTTCAATTGTGATACCCTTTTCATTTTTAAAAAATAGCATATGTATTTATTTGTCGAATAATTTTAATTTTCACAAAATGAAACAGTTCATTCTTATTCTTTTAGTTACACTCTTCACAAATTGTGTTGCTCAAAATCAATCAGCAATAAAAAACATAGAAAATTTTGAAACCAATGTTGATGCTTTGGTGAAGCAATACCTGGACTTAGATATCTTTTCGGGTATTGTTTTGGTATCAGAAAAAGGGGAAACCAAATATCACAAAGCATTTGGAATGGCAGATCGCACAACCAATACAGCAAATACAATTACAACCAAGTTTGATATTGGATCGATGAATAAATCCTTTACAAAAACGGTCATACTTCAATTAGTAGAAGAAGGAAAACTAAACGTAACAGATCAACTCGGTCAGTTTATTTCGGGGTTTCCTGAAATTGCAGCGAATACAATTACAATAACTCACTTATTAGAGCACTCTTCTGGCTACACAAACTATTGGGGAAATGATTTTGAAGCATTACCAATCGATCAAAAAAGGCTATCAGGACTTGTAGCGCGTATTAAAAAACTACCACTTCAATTTGAGCCGGGAACAAAACAAGCCTATAGCAATTCGGGCTATGTATTGTTAGGCGCTATCATTGAAAAAGTTACAGGAGTGTCCTACCATCAAAATATTGTAGATCGTATTATTAAGCCTTTAGGAATGACCGAGACCTATGTCACAGACAAAATAAAAGTACCTAATAGAGCTATAGGATATTATAAAGACATGAGAGGAAACCTATATACGAATGTTGGATTTACTGAAGTTCCAAATCCCGATGGTGGTTTTCATTCAACTCCAAGTGATATTGCGACGTTTTACGCAGAATATTTTTACGGAACGAAACTACTACCTGAAAAAATAAAGGCAAATGAGGCTTTTTTTGGTTCACAAAGTAAAAGAAAACAATCGGGCAAAGCTTCACTTATGGCAGGTGGCTTTCGAGGTGCAAATACAGCGTATTTAGAAATCATGCGTGATGAAATCAGCATCATTGTTTTTGCAAACATGGATGAACCGGTAGGGGAGCAGCTTGCTACAGGAATATTAGCATTGGTTCGAGGTGAAATCCCAAAAACACCATCACTTCCGGCACATCAAAATATCTATAAGCATTACACAAAGTTCGGGATTGACTATATTGAAAAGCATTTTTCTACTTTGACAAAGAACTTCCATTCTGAAGATCCAAAAGGAGGGATACTTAATCGCATAGGCTATGCTTTTTTTAAAGAAGGAAATCTGTCT
>OLII01000512.1_pt1 | contig 14731 bp, 9 predicted proteins | sample 1609481 | NCBI WGS metagenome assembly OLII01 (sample SAMN05416859, study PRJEB24817) | seawater metagenome | isolation source: Sea water | place: Canada:Atlantic | collected 2013-11
GATCTAGTACGGTCTCGTGGGCTCGGAGATGTGTATAAGAGACAGTTTTAATATTAATTAAACAGAACTATTAGCCCTATTTATTTTGTCGATCTTGTTTACGTCGTTCTCTCTCTGCTTTTCGTTGTGCTTTTTGCTCTTCTTTTCTTGCTTGTTTTTCTTCTGGTGTTAAATAAAGATCCACAATTTGCCCATCATAAAAAAGGTCTTCTTTATTAATGGTAGAAACATCTACCTCTTGTTCATCTGCTAATTGCTGTGCATATTTATCTAATTCTTCAGGAGAAATCCATCCACCACCAAGCGATTTGTACAAATAAACATAAGACGTTAATAAGCGTTGGTAGTTTTCAGAATAAGCCAATCTAGCACTAAACTCTACCCCTTGATTTTCTATAACCTCTAAGTAACTAGTAATACCTTCATAATACCGTTCTCTAGACAAATGACTTGCATTACTTGCTGCTTCTAGCATTGCTTTATTTGCATCTAATTCTTCTTTTAAGGTAGATAGTTCTACTAATGAATTATCTACTTCTAATAATGCATTTAAGACTGTATATTCATACTCGTATAAGGATTGAAGTGCATTTTCTCTTTCTATATCAACACGTTTCTTATTTTTTCCCCACTCAAACAAAGGAGCTGTTAAGCTTGCACCAGCACTCCATCCAATTCCATTGGAAACAATATTGGAAAGGTCGGAACTTCCAACACCTAATAATCCCGTCAAACTTATAGAAGGGAATCGCATGGCTTGAGCGACTCCGACTTTCGCATTAGAGGATCTATAGTTTTCTTGTGATTGAAGGATGTCTGGACGCCTTTGTAGTATTTCTGAAGGAATTCCAGTTGGTATAGAATCTGGCAACTTATATTCCTGAAGTGACATTAAGGTAGGTATAGAATCGGGTGTTTTTCCCAATAAAATACTTAAATTATGCTCTGTAAAAGCAATGGACCTTTTAAATTGGGGTATTGAAACTTGAGTTATTGCTTTTTGAATTTGAGCTTGATTAACATCAATAATATTAGTGTAACCTTCATCAAATCTAGCTTGAATTATTTGCAGTGTGCTATCTCTTAATGCCAGTGTACTTTCAGAAATTTCCAAGCGTGCTTTATAGTCAATTAATTGAAAATAATTATCAGCTACTTCACTTATCAAAGCTATTTCTAATGCTCTTTTTCCATAAAAGGTTGCCAACAAATCTGCTTGTGCAGCTTCATTACCTCTTCTAAATTTACCCCAGAAATCAAGTTCCCAATTTACACCGGCTGAAGCTCCAAAAGAATTTGAAGGGGAACTTAAATGAGTTGCTCCATTTACAAAATCACCTCTAGATGCTCCAGCGTTTATCCCAAATTTAGGGCCCATATCTGCTTTTGTATAGCCAACATTTGCACGAGCTTGTTCTATTCTACTAGCTGCAATTAATGCATTTTTATTTTCCCGTAAGGCAGTTACAATCAATGTATCTAATACAGGGTCATTAAATAAATCCCACCATTTTAAATTGATAATACTATCCGTATCCTTTGCAGAATATCTAAAATCTTCTGTAGTTTCTTCCTCTGGTTGTAAATAATTTGGTCCAACTTTACACGATTGCACCAATACAATTCCTACCAACAATAATATGCATGTATAAATTTTCATTTTCATCATTAATTATTTGAAGATTCTAACTGTTGTAATTGTTCTTGATCCCGTTTCTTCTCATAGCCCATTATTTTTCCTATTAACACAAATAGCATTGGGTACATAAATACTCCTAAAAAGGTTGCTAATGACATCCCGCCTAATAAAGCCATACCCATAACTTTTCTAGCTTCAGCTCCAGAACCAGATGCAACTACCAAAGGAAAAACTCCTAAAATAAAAGAAAACGCTGTCATTAATATAGGTCTAAATCTAGACTTAGCAGCTGCCATTGCAGCGTCGAAAAGACTTAATCCTTTTTTAAATTCATCGTTTGCAAATTCTACAATTAATATGGCATTTTTGGCTGCCATACCGATTAACATTACAAAAGAGACTTGTGCGAAAATATTATTCTCAAAGGCTGGACTAAAAAACCTTGAAACCCAAAGAGCAAATAGAGCTCCAAAAATCGCAAATGGAGTCCCTAATAAAATACTAAATGGTAGTGACCAACTTTCATATTGAGCTGATAAAATTAGAAATACAAACAATAATGAAAATGACAAAATCATCATTAATGATCCGGAAGCTTTCTCTTCTTGAAACGACATAGCGTTCCAAGCATAACTCATATCACTGGGGAGTACTTCAGCTGCTACCTCTTTTAATGCAGTTCTCGCTTGATCAGATGTAAAGCCAGGAGCAGGACCACCAGTTACCTCAACTGAACGATATAAATTAAAACGCTGTGTATAATCAGGTCCTGAGATAGGTCTAATTGTAGCAACAGTTGATAAAGGAACCATATTCCCATCCTTGTTTTTTATAAAGAAATTACTTATTTGAGATTCATCCACACGATATTCAGGTTCTGCTTGTATATATGTTTTATACAATCTTCCAAAACGTGTAAAATCATTAACATAAGAACCTCCCATAAATGCTCCAATGGTGGTATATAAATCGTTTAATCTAATTCCAAGTTTTAATGCTTTCTCTGTATCAATATCCATATACCTTTGAGGTACTGTTGCTTGAAATGTAGAAAATGCTTTACCAATATGTGGATGTTCATTAGCAGCTTTCAAAAATTTCATTGTATTTTCCGCTAAATATTCCGGAGTATGACCGCCTTTATCTTGAAGCATTATACTAAACCCAGAACCATTCCCAAGACCAGGTATTGCAGGAGGTCCAAATGCAAATACACTCGCTCCTTGGATAGAGGTAGCTAAAATTCTATTTGCCCTATTTACAAGTTCCATCGCAGTAAAATCTCTTTCAGCCCAATCTTTTAAAGAAACAAATAACATTCCTGAATTTGATGTCATTGCTCCAGACAACATACTATAGCCTGTTGCAGTAGTAACATATTCCACTTCTTCAAATTCCATCAACAACTCCTCAACTTGCTTTGTTACTACATCTGAACGTTGTATTGAGGCAGCATTAGGTAGTTGAACATTTACAAAGAAATATCCCATATCTTCTTCAGGAATAAATCCACCGGGTACTAAACTTCCGAATATACCAGCTCCTACAGTCATCACTAAAATAAAAATCACAGATCGCTTCAGCTTTCTACCAACGATACTGGTAAAACTCATATAAGAATCTGTGGTTTTATCCATTCCTTTATTAAATTTTCCAAAAAACCAACCTAAGGGTCCTTTATAGGGCTTAGGTTCTTTTAAAAGTAAAGAACATAAAGCGGGACTTAATGTCAATGCATTTACAGAAGACACTAATACGGAAACCACAATGGTTATGGCAAATTGCTGATAGAGTAATCCCGTAATACCTGCCATTCCAGCCACAGGAATAAATACGGCTACTAATACTAAAGTGGTTGCAATAACGGGTGCTGTTACTTTGGCCATCGCATCTAGAGTTGCTTCTTTAGCATTCATTCCTTTTGCAATGTTTACTTGTACCGCTTCTACAACAACGATAGCATCATCTACCACAATACCAATAGCTAGTACTAAGCCTAATAAGGATAAAACATTAATGGTAAACCCTAGCATTGGAAAAAACATAAATGCCCCTATCAAAGAAACCGGAATTGCTAATGTTGGAATTAATGTTGCTCTCCAATCCTGAATAAATATGAAAACAACTAAAATAACCAGTATTAAAGCAATAATTAACGTTATTATTATATCTCTTATCCCTGCTGTAATTGGAGCTGTGGAATCTAGAGACACTTCGTATTTTATACTTTCAGGAAAGTTTTTGGATAATAAATCCATTTCGGTTATTACTTGTTCCGCAAGTTCTACAGCATTAGATCCTGGTGCTTGATATAGTGCAATAATTCCTGCAGTTTCACCATTCAATCTTGGGATCATATTATAGGTCTCCACTCCCAAATTAATGGTAGCAACGTCTCCTAATTTTATTTGTGAACCATCTGGCTGAGTTCTAACAACTATATCCCCAAATGCTTCTGGAGAATTAAATCGATCTGGTAATCGAACTGTGTATGTAAATTCTGTTCCAACAGGTGCTGGTTCTGCTCCAAATTTTCCGCCAGGAACTATAAGGTTTTGTTCGTTTATAGCATCTATTATTTCTGGTACCGTTAAACCTAACTGAGAAAGTCTGTCTGGTTTCACCCAAATACGCATAGAATAGTCTGAAGCTCCCATAACATCTACTCTCCCAATACCTTTAATCCTAGCCAGTTGATCTTTAATATTTATCAACCCATAGTTTCCTAAAAAATCCTGATCGTATCTCCCGTCAGAAGTTAATGAAACCAACATCAAAATATTTGGCAATGATTTTTCTGTTGTAACTCCGAATTGAGTAACGGAAGCCGGTAATTTTGCTGAGGCGGCAGAGACCCTATTTTGAGTCAAAACAGTATTCATATCCGGGTCTGTGCCAACATCAAATGACACTTGAATCACCATGGTACCATCATTGGCATTGGTAGATTTCATGTAAATCATGTTATCAACACCATTTATCTGCTGTTCTAAAGGTGTAGCTACAGATTCTTCAACACTAATGGCATTTGCACCGGTATATGAAGCTCTTACCTCAACAATCGGAGGAGTAAGATCTGGGTATTGTTCTATTGGTAATTGAATTAGTGAAACTGTTCCAACTATTACAATTACTATTGCAATAACCATTGCAACTATTGGTCGATGTACAAAAAAGTTACCTTTATTCTCAGACATAATTATTGTTTGTTGGTTTCTTCAATTTTGTATTCCGTAACCACAGGAATTACTTCCATACCAGGTCTAGCTTTTTGTAGTCCTTCTAATATTATTTTATCCCCATCTTTTAATCCATTTTTAATAATGCTATAACCTGGGATTTTTTCTCCAATCTCTACTTGAACAGTTTCGACAATATTATCAGCATTCACCACTAAAACTGAATATTGACCTTGCAGTTCGGTTAAACATTTTTGAGGAACAATAACGGCATCTTTTACATCCATTATCTTAATTTTTACTCTTGCAAATTGACCTGGTCTTATAATTCTTTCAGGGTTTTGAAAAGTAGCTTGAACTAATATGGTTCCTGTAGAAGTATCAATATTTCTATCTATAAAATCAATTTCTCCTTTTTGATCAAATAAAGATCCATCCGATAAAATTAATTCTATCTCCGCCTTTTCAGCTCTAGATCCTTTAGGGTTTTCTTTTTTAGATTTTGAAAACTCTTTTGCAATTCTTAAATATTCGTTCTCTGAAAGAAAAAACTGAACTCTAATAGAATTAATATCTGAAACCGTATTAAGTATAACTGGATTTGGATCTTTACCAACAAACTCCCCTTCACGTGCTAAAGTTCTTCCTATAATTCCATCAATTGGAGAAAATATTCTAGTATAACTAAGATTGATCTCTGCAATATTTAAATCTGCATTAGCAGCTTTTAAGGATGACAAGGAAGCATCTCTTTGTGCTTGTGCCATATCCAACTCCCTTTGACTTACAGCATCCATTGCTGCAAGAGGCTTTACCCTTTTTAAATCGCTTTCTGTTTGTATCACAACAGTATTGGCTTGTGCTACCATACTTTGTTTTGCAACAACAGCTTCTTTAAAAGGGTCTGGATCTATTACATATAATAAATCTCCTTTTTTTATAGTCGAGCCCTCCTTAAAATGAATTTCTTCTAAAAAACCTTCTACTCTAGCCCTAATAGGAATGTCTTTTTCTCCAAAAACTTGCCCAACAAACACCTCATAGATAGGTACTGTTGTAGGGGTTACTTGATAAACATTTATATTTTGTGGAGGAATAACTTGAGCTTCTTTTTCTTTACAGGAAAATATTAGCGTGAGTGATAAAACGATAAATAAAAATTTAATCTTCATTTTGCAGGTATAATGTTTAAACACGCTAAGGTAAAAAATTAAACGACTATTATTTTTTATTAGTTAGTTTAATTCAAAAAAGTAATATTGCTTTTTAAGATAACATTAACACTAAGAAAGTAGGGTGAAAATGTATTAAGCTGTTTATTTACTGTGAATTAATTCAATTTCAGGATTTTTGAGTTTGAAATATATCGAACTTTAAACATACTTTTTTATAAAAATTTACGTTTCAAAACCTTAAAACTAAAAACTTAACGAAATGAAAAAACTATTACTCCCTATTCTTTTAGCTTGCTTTACACTTTTACAAGCACAAACTCCTTGTGTAAGTGGCATGGCAGGAGCTTACCCTTGTAACGGGTATGATTTACAAGCACATCTCCCTCTATCTGTTTTTAATGCTTCGTCAAGTAATGATTCTTGGGGATGGACAGATCCACAAGACGGAAAAGAATATGCCCTAATGGGTTTAAATAATGGTACTGCATTTATTGATATTTCAGATCCAATAAATCCAATATATCTTGGTAAATTACCTACACACACTTCTTCAACAACTTGGAGAGATGTTAAAGTATACAATAATTATGCGTTTGTAGTTAGTGAAGCTGGAGGTCATGGAATGCAAGTTTTTGACTTAACACGTTTACGTAGTGTTGCAAATCCACCAGAAACATTTACTGAAGATGCTCATTACGACGGATTTGGAAGCGCGCACAATATTATAATTAATGAAGAAACTGGTTATGCTTATGGTGTTGGAACAAATTCTTATAGTGGAGGCCCACATTTTGTTAATATCCAAGACCCACTAAATCCAGTAGCCGAAGGAGGATATGGAGGCAGTAATTATTCACACGATGCTCAAGTTTTAATATATGATGGTCCAGATACAGATTATACAGGGCGTGAATTATATATAGGTAGTAATGAAAATCAGGTAGCAATTGTTGATGTTACAGACAAAGGCAATCCCATACTAATCAATACTGTAACATACAATAATGACTCTTATACACATCAAGGTTGGTTTACTGAAGATTTAAAATATTTTATCGTTGGAGATGAACTAGATGAATTAGATTTTGGATTCAATACCAAAACCCTTGTTTTTGACTTTACAGATTTAGACAACCCAATACATCATTTTGATCATTTTGGAGAAACTGCGGCCATAGACCACAATGGTTATACCCTGGGAGATAAATATTACCTTGCAAATTATAAGTCTGGCATGAGAGTTTTAGACATCAGTGATATAGATGGAGAGAATTTTTCTGAAATAGGATATTTTGACACTTACCCATCTGATAACTCTTCAGGTTTTGAGGGTGCTTGGAATGTATATCCGTATTTAGATAGTGGTAATATTATTATTAGTAATTATCTATCTGGCGGTTTTTTCTTAGTGACTCCATCTATATTAGGAACTAATGATTTTGACAGCAGTGAATTTAAAATTTTACCGAACCCTTCTACTAATTACATTACTATAGATTCTTCTAACGAATTATTGACTAGTATTCAAATTTATGATGTTAGTGGTAAACAACTTTATTCTACTGAAGAATTAAATATTTCTTCTAAAACTATAGATATTTCTTCTTTTTCAAAAGGAATTTATTTTGTGTCATTAAACAACCAAGTAACTAAAAAAATAGTGAAAAATTAATTTTTATACACCTTACCTTTATTCAAATCTAAGGTAAGGTGTTTTTTAATATCCTCTTTATGAAAAACACTGCTCTTTCTATAGCTTTATTCTTTTTGTCTTTTTTAAGCATTGCCCAAACTCCATGTGAAAATGGTATGGCAGGGGCTTATCCATGCAACGGCTATGATATTCAGTCTTTTATTTCATTAGCAGAGTTAGATACCGAAAGAGGAAATGATGCTTGGGGTTGGACAGACCCTCAAGACGGTAAAGAATACGGAATTATGGGTGTTAAAAACGGAACTGTATTTGTTGATATGTCAGACCCTATAAACCCGGTGTATCTTGGAAAAGTTCCTACGCGCACAAGTACCAGTATTTGGAGAGACATTAAAGTTTATAATAATCATGCTTTTATTGTAAGTGAGGCTAGTGGTCATGGGATGCAAATTTTCGACCTAACTCGTTTGCGAAATGTTGCAAATCCACCAGAGACTTTTATAGAAGACGCTCATTATAGTGGTTTTGGAGGCTCACACAATATTGTAATAAATGAAACTACTGGTTATGCATATAGTGTTGGGGATGATACTTTTTCTGGAGGCGCACATTTTATAGACATTTCGGACCCAATAAATCCAATAGCTGCTGGCGGTTATTCAGATGACGGTTATACTCACGATGCTCAGGTTATTATTTATGAAGGTCCCGACACAGACTATACAGGACGTGAAATATTTATTGGCTCAAACGAAACCAAAGTAGTTATTGTAGATGTAACAGACAAAAACAACCCTCAACATATTTCAGAAGTTTCGTATACAAATTATTCTTATACACATCAAGGCTGGTTTACGGAAGATCAAAGATATTTTATTGTTGGTGATGAAGCTGATGAAATTGATTTTGGATTTAACACCAAGACCATCGTTTTAGATCTAAACGATTTGGATAATCCAACTCATTTTTTCGATTATACTGGAGCAACATTAGCAACAGACCATAACGGCTATGTAAATGGAAACAAATACTATATGGCTAATAATGCAGCTGGAATGAGAGTTTTGGGTCTTTCAGATATCGAAAACGGGAACATATCAGAAATAGGATATTTTGATACTCGTCCTATTAATAATAATGCTGGATATGAAGGCATTTGGAGTTTATACCCTTATTTTGAAAGTGGCAATATATTATTGACTGATAGAGAAGGCTTATTTATTGTTAAAGAATCCATACTATCTATAAATGATAATTTTCAATCAGAGTTTGCATTATACCCAAATCCTGTTATAAATAAAATAACTATTGACTCTCAATTCGAATCGGTTAAAACCATATCGATTTATGATATAGGGGGAAAGTTATTATATAATGAAAATAACTTAAATTCTAATATTAAAACAGTGGATGTATCTATGTTTTCTAAAGGGATTTATTTTATACAGATGAACAATAAATTAACAAAAAAACTTATAAAAAATTAATAAATCACAACCATATTTTAAACAAACACATTGTTTATAACATTATTTAACTTTTATCGTTTTATATAACACTCTTTTATACTTAACTTTGTCGACTTTTAAAAATTTAAAAAAAAAATATGAATAAGAAAATTTTACCTCTAGTAGCCTTTTTTGCTACATTTTTTGCTTTCGCTCAAACCCCATGTGTAAATGGAATTGCAGCAGGATATCCATGCGATGGTTACGCTTTACAATCCCACATTTCACTTGGTCAAATGAGTGCATCAGGAGGAAATGATTCATGGGGATGGACTGATCCTCAAGACGGAAAAGAATATGCTCTTATTGGACTAGATAATGGAACTGCATTTATTGATATTTCAGATCCAGTTAATCCTATTTATTTAGGAAAATTACCAACTCATACAAGTGCAAGTATTTGGAGAGACATTAAAGTTTATAGCAATCACGCTTTTATAGTAAGCGAAGCTGGTGGACATGGAATGCAAGTTTTTGATCTTACTCGTTTACGTAATGTTGCTAACCCACCTGAAACATTTGATGAGGATGCTCATTATGGTGAAATTGGAGGTGTTCATAATATTGTGATCAATGAAGAAACTGGTTTTGCATATTCAGTAGGTGGTGATGATTTTAACGGAGGCCCACATTTTATTGACATTTCTGACCCATTAAATCCTGTAGCTGCTGGAGGATTTGCTGATGAAGGCTATACTCATGATGCTCAAGTTATTGTTTACGATGGTCCAGATGCGGATTATACTGGGCGCGAAATTTATTTTGGTAGTAATGCAGATCATGTAGCTATAATAGATGTTACAGATAAAAACAACCCAGTAGTAATAAGTTCTTTTTTATACCCTTCAACAGGATATACACATCAAAACTGGTTGACTGAAGATCGTAACTACATGTTATTAGGAGATGAAGGAGATGAGTTTGACTTTGGGTTTAATACCAGAACTGTTGTTTTCGACCTAACAGATTTAGACAACCCAATTTTACATTATGAATACTATAGTGAAACTTCTTCTGTAGATCATAATGGCTATATAGTAGGAGACAAATATTACCTTGCGAATTATTCTTCTGGTTTACGTATAGTAGATATTAGTGATATTGAAAATGGAAATATGTCTCCAGATGGTTATTTTGATTCTTACCCATCAAATAATAATGCTAGTTATAATGGAGCCTGGAATGTGTACCCTTACTTTGCAAGTGGAAATATTCCAATTTCAGGAGGAAATGGATTTACTTTAGCTATAGATCAAACTTTATTAGCAAACAATGATGTTACAGATAACTTAAAGTTTTCATTATACCCTAACCCAGCTAATGGCAAGTTTTCCATAACTTCAACAACCAAACCTCTTACAAATGTTGAAATCTACAACCTTTTAGGTCAAAAAGTTCTTGATTTAAATTTCTCAAATACTAATTCGGAAGAAATTAATATCTCAAGTTTAAAGTCGGGTATTTATTTAGTTAATATAAATAAGACTACAACTAAAAAATTAATTGTAAAATAATAAATTATCCTTATAACTTTTGGCGAAACGAATTCGTTTCGCCAAAATTAGGATGTACAAAACTACTATTATGTTTTTAAATATAAGACCATATTATCTTATTATATTTATTTCTGCTTCTTTAAGCCTTTTGTCTTGTGGTAGTGATGACGATGCAACTACCGCTCCTGACCCAATTTTAGGCTGTACAGATTTAGAAAGTAATAATTACAATCCAGATGCTACTGAAGATGATGGTTCCTGTGAATATGGTCCTTTTTTAGGAGAACTAGACTGGGTAAAAACTTATGGAGGAAGTGATGAAGATAATGCCATCTCAATAGTTAAAACAGGTGATGGTGGCTTTATGGTATTATCAACCACACGTAGTACAGATGGTGATATTACAGGAAAAACATCTACAGATTTAGATTATTGGTTGCTAAAATTAAATTCAGATGGTGAAAAGGTTTGGGATAAAATCTATGGAGGCAGTTTAGATGATATCGCAACAGATATAGACAATACTAATGACGGAGGCTTTATAATTTCGGGATATACTGCAAGTAATGATGGGGATATTTCTGAAAATGCTGGATCATTTGATTATTGGATTGTAAAGGTCGATGGATCTGGAGCAATTGTATGGGAAAAATCTTGGGGTTATCAAGGTAATGACAGAGCTTTTGGGGTAATTCAAACTTCTGATGGAGGGTATTTTGCAACTGGAGCCTTACAAGTAGGCGAAGGAGGTAGTGGCGATGAAGGGAATGATTTTATAGAAAGTGACGACATTAGAGCATCACAACATAGTCTTGGTGATTATTGGGGGATTAAAATGGATGCTGATGGAAATAAAATTTGGCGGAGATTTTTTGGGGGATCTCAAGCAGATGAAAGTAAAGACGTTATAGAAACAGCGGATGGAGGATTTATCCTAATAGGAGTATCAGATAGTCCAGACTTCGACATTTCAAATAACCGAGGTGCAAACGATTTTTGGCTAATAAAAATTAATGCGGAAGGAGATTTGCAATGGGAAAAATCTTTAGGAGGATCCGAATCCGAATTTGCGTATTCTTTAACCAATACAACAGATGGAAACTTTATTATAACAGGAGATACAAGAAGCTCAGATTTCGATATTTCTTCATTTAAAGGAAACGCAGATGTTTGGGTGGTAAAATTTGATAGTTCTAATGGTAGTATCCTTTGGGAAAAAACCTTTGGAGGAACCAGTTTTGACTCCTCTAGAGGCATTACTAGTCTTGACAATGGAAAGTATTTAATATCAGGAAATAGTAGTAGTAGTGACTTAGATGTTACTTCTAACAATGGTTCCAATGATGCTTGGAATTTTATTATCGATGAAGATGGAAATTTAGAATTCGAAATAAATGTTGGTGGAACCAATATAGATTTGGCATTTGACGCAGTAGAAACATTAGACAACAAATTAGTTATTGCAGGTTATACAGGCAGTAACGATATTGACATTACCTTAAACAAAGGAGGTAATGATTTACTAATTTATAAATTAAAATGAAAATGAAAAAAATTGCCCTATTATTAATCTTAGCCATTGCTTTTGTTGGCTGTAATGACGATGATGATTCGCCTTCTAACGTAGTAATGTCTATTGTTTTATCTCAAAATTGGGATGGAACTAATGTAACTGCAGCAGATTTTGGCACTACAGAATTCACTAATCAAAACGGAGATGTTTTAACAATTTCAAAATTAAGATACTTAATTTCAAAAGTTACTCTTTATAATTCATTTGGAGATGCAATCGAATTACCTGGATACAATTTAGTAGACCTTTCAGATGACAATACATTAAGTTTTACAAAAAACGCAGTATTTCCTCCAGGAACTTATACTCGTATTACATTTGTATATGGATTTAATGAAGAAGACAATATTGATGATGCATACACAGATTTAAACGTAGCAGAATGGGCATGGCCTGATATGTTAGGTGGTGGTTACCATTTTATGCAACAAGAAGGATTTTATAAAGACACTAATGGCGCCCCTCAACCTTTTGCTTATCATAACGGTACTGCAAGAGTAAGTCCAGGTGTGTTTGAGCAAAACTTTATCTCTGTAGATTTAGATGGCCTTTCCATAAATAGTAATTCTACAATTGACATTAAAATGAATATCGCTGAATGGTATAAAAATCCAAATACTTGGGATTTAAATGTACTAAACGGTGGCTTAATGATGAATTACGATGCTCAAAAAAAGATGAACCAAAATGGACAAAACGTATTTAGTGTTGATGTTGTAACAAACTAATATATTATGAAATTAAATCTTATAACTTTAGCATTTCTATCTATAACTCTATTTTCTTGTTCCAATGATGATTCTGGACCAGATTATAGTCCAACAGAAGTAGGTTTAGAAGTGCCTGAGATATTCGATTTATTATTACCAGCCCCATTAATTCCAGCAAATAACCCTCAAACTGTTGAGGGTATTGCTTTGGGGAGAAAATTATTTTATGAGCCTCTATTATCAGGGGATGGAACACAAGCTTGTGCAGATTGTCACTTTGCTGAAAATGCTTTTACGGATCCAGATCGGTTTAGTACAGGAATAGATGGTTCTATAGGAAATAGAAACGCGATGCCTGTTTTTAATGTGGCTTGGAATTTTAATGAAAAATTCTTTTGGGATGGTAGAGCTCTAAGTTTAGAAGACCAAGCTTTTGGCCCAGTTGTTAATCCTATAGAGATGAACAATACCTGGCCAAATGCAGTAGCAAGTTTACAAGCTACCGATAATTATCCAGATTTATTTTTAGAGGCTTTCGGTACCTCAACAATAGATTCAGTTCTAGTTACTAATGCCTTAGCACAGTTTGAAAGAACATTAATTTCAGGAAACTCCAGATTTGATAAACATCTTTTAGGTGAAATTCTTCTTACAGATTCTGAGCTTAATGGCTTCAATATTTTTATGGATGAAAATAAAGGAGATTGTTTTCATTGTCACGGCAGTGATGCAAATCCATTATGGACCGATAATGTTTTTCATAACAATGGCTTAGACTCTTCTTTTGAAGATCTTGGCTTAGGAGAAGTCACCAATGACCCTTTGGATCATGGAAAATTTAAATCACCATCCTTACGAAATTTAGCATACTCTGCTCCTTATATGCATGATGGCAGATTTGCTACTTTAGACGATGTAATTAATCATTATAGTGAAGGTTTGGTCTCATCAAGTACTATAGATCCCTTAATGAAAACTGTTGCAGACGGAGGAGTTAATTTAAGTGTTGAAGACAAGGCAGATTTAAAAGCCTTTTTACTATCCTTATCGGAACCTGAGTTTACAACAAATCCAGATTTTCAAAACCCTAATTAGATCGACTAATCTAGTCTATATTGTTTTTTTGTTTGGTTTGACTAATATATTTCCCAACAATAACTGCAGTAATTATTACCATATAAAACTGACCCATTAACCCTATAAATATGGCCGCTTTTTGTGCTATTAGAGTTTTTGGAGTAATATCCCCATATCCAATAGACATTAAGGTGATATAACTAAAATACATCAATTCTTCTTTAGCAGCTAATCCACTAATTTTAGAAACACTAATGCCATTAAATGAGTTTGGGGACCAAAGATCTACACTTAAAAAAATAAAGAAGCCTAAAAACCCTAAAGATATATACCCGCTTATAAGTCCAAATATTACATTTTTATTTACACGTTCGGAAAGCCAGACGTGTTTAATAATTTCAAAGGCAACAATTAAATAAAACAAATAATAAACAAAAAAACTAATTTTATCGATACGCAGCATATCTCTATTTTCTAAAAATGAAAAGCCAATTAAAACACCTTCAATTATCAATAAAACTAGAAAAAACCAAAGGAGTTTTGTTTTTTTACTAATTAAATTGATCCCAGCGATTACATTGAAAAATAAAAATAATTGGGATAATGTATTTTCATATAAATCTGAAGGAAACACTAAACTTCCAAAAAGAATCGACATCTGGGATATTAAAAAGATCTCAAAACGATAATGGTAGATTTTCTTTAACATATCTATAAAAA
>OLII01000514.1_pt1 | contig 14714 bp, 19 predicted proteins | sample 1609481 | NCBI WGS metagenome assembly OLII01 (sample SAMN05416859, study PRJEB24817) | seawater metagenome | isolation source: Sea water | place: Canada:Atlantic | collected 2013-11
CCTGCGCCAATAATTAATATATCTGTGGTAATCATTCTTGTTCTAATCGCTTAAAGTACGAAATGTAATGTGTGTGAAAAATGGACACGAATCCTTATTGGACATTGATCACATTTTCTATATGTGGTGCGTGCTTTTTAATGGTTGCTTCCACACCATTTTTTAAGGTCATTTGGTTGACAGAGCACCCACTGCATGCACCTTCAAGCTGCACTTGTACAGTGCTGTCTTCAATGGATAAAAGTTTGATGTTTCCTCCGTCACTCACTAAAAATGGACGAATTTCTTCTAATGCTATTTCTACTTTTTTTTGTGTTTCTTCTGCTGTCATGACTCGTTTTATTTTGTACTACAACCACTCATGGTTGTAATTCTTACTACTTCTGTTGGTGGTAGGCTTTCGTTTCTTTTTATTAGTTGAGATAACATCTCTTTGGTGGCATTTTTAAAAGCCTCTTCCAAAGGTGTATTTTCTTGCAATGCAACTGGATGCCCCACATCACCGGCTTCTCTAATACTTTGCACCAAAGGAATTTCACCGAGGAAAGCGGTTTGAATGTCTTCTGCTAAATTTTTAGCGCCACCTTGTCCAAAGATATAATATTTATTATTAGGCAACTCTTCTGGTGTGAAATATGCCATATTTTCAACAATTCCTAACACAGGCACGTTGATGGTCTCTTGCTGGAACATCGCAACTCCTTTTTTTGCATCCGCCAATGCAATGTTTTGAGGAGTACTTACAATCATAGCTCCACTAATAGGTAGTGCCTGTACAATAGATAAGTGCACATCTCCTGTGCCTGGAGGTAAATCAATTAGCAAAAAGTCCAATTCTCCCCAGTCTGCATCAAAAATGAGTTGATTTAATGCTTTGGATGCCATTGGGCCACGCCAAATAACGGCTTGGTCAGGGTTTGTGAAAAATCCAAGAGACAATAATTTCACGCCGTAGTTCTCGACGGGCTTCATTTTAGAACGTCCATCAATATTTACAGATAAAGGCTTTTCTCTCTCTACGTCAAACATTAAGTGCATGGAAGGACCATATACATCCGCATCCAAGACACCCACTTTAAAGCCCATTTTTGTTAGAGAAATTGCAGTGTTTGCGGTAATTGTAGATTTTCCTACTCCTCCTTTTCCAGAGGCAATTGCAATGATGTTTTTAATGTTTGGAATGGGTTTTCCTTTTATTTCGTTGGTTTTTTCTTTTGAGGCCGCCACTACTTTCACGTTTACCTTGACGCTCATGTTTTCACTTATCGTAGACCGAAGCGTGTTGGCGATCTCACTTTCTACTTTCTTCTTTGCTTGTAAGCTAGGATTGCTAATAGTGACATCAATAATTACTTCATCTCCAAAAGTAACCACGTTTTTTATATTTTCATTTTCAACTAAACTTTTTCCTTCGCCAGGAGCGGTTATAGATTCTAATGCTTTGTATATATCTTGTTTTTTAAAACTCATATTGAGGTTTTAATTAGGTTTAATTTTAGGGTACAAAGATAGGCTATAGAGTTCAGATAATAAAGAAGTTGTAAATACATTATTGATACACGTATAAACGAAATTTATGGTGCATCACCGCTTTGAGTAAAAGAAAAATAATAGAAGAACGATTAAAGTTCTGTGTTGGGATTCCAGAAGACTTTTTCAAAATCTTGAATTTGGTCATCAACTACTTTAATTCCTTCATTTTCTAATAGTTGCTGCATGAGGTTGCTCCCCGCAAAGTGGTGTTTTCCCGTAAGCATTCCTTTCCTGTTTACAACACGGTGGGCGGGTACGTCGCATGCTGTATTTTTAGAATTAGTCATTGCCCATCCAACCATTCTTGCAGAACGTGCTGCTCCTAAATACCTTGCAATTGCTCCGTAACTTGTTACGCGTCCAAAAGGTATAAGGCGCGCTATTGCATATGATTTTTCAAAAAAATTGTCATTCTCATTCATGTGGGCGAAGTTACAATAAATGAAGTAAAGAGACGATGGCTGCCATCCCGGTGACAAGCGATAAAAAATAATTGAGATAGCTAGAGATCTTTGTGAGTTTTGGTTTTATTTTTTCTGCCAATACAGCATAGTGGTATAAAATGGTGCAGGTACCTAGTGAAGAACCAACAACAAAAAAAAGCATGCTGCTAGGATCTAGGGCAAGCCAACCTTGTATGCTAAAAGCCGCGGCTGTGCCGCAGTAAAAGGGGATTGAAAACATGTTCATTAGTGATAAACCAATCCCTGTGAAGAATCCATTTGTTCTTATTTTTTTTGGGGCGATTTCTTTTTTTTCTCGCATCCCCATTCTCAGAAAAACAAGAGATAACACTGCGAAAATTACAATCGAAATGGATTGTATGGTTTCGAGTATGAAAGGATTGGATGCTATGACTGTTAAAAACAGTAGTGCTAGGTAACATTGAATGAGTACAATCAATGAGACTCCAATAGCGAAGTGAATGGCTGTTTTTCTATCTCTTTCGATGCTGATTTTAGTCACTGTAATGTTCAGCATACTCGGAGCAATAGTTCCTAGGTAAGAGCTAGTAAAACCGAGAATAAAAGCAAGAAATAGCATGGTTAGAATCCTTAGTAATTGATTCTGAATTTTACAAAGGTAATTGCTTTTCCTTTTTCGAGGTATTGCTTTTCGTAAAAGGTTTGAGTTCCAATAACTTCTTCAGGACTATACGTATTTTTGTACACATCATGATTGGCGTGTAAAATCTCGTGCCCTTCACCATGAAGCAGGCCTAGTGTATAACCATGCATAAATTCACTGTCAGTTTTTAAATTAACAACACCGTCTTCTTTAAGAATATGATGGTATTTTTTTAAAAACTCAGCATTGGTCAATCTGTGTTTTGTTCTTTTGTATTTGATTTGTGGATCTGGGAAGGTAATCCAAATTTCATCTACTTCATTCTCTGCAAAAAGCTCATTGATTAATTCTATTTGAGTTCTTACAAAACCTACATTCTCCATGCTGTCTTCGAGTGCTGTTTTTGCACCGCGCCAAAAGCGTGCCCCTTTTATGTCTATACCAATAAAGTTCTTTTCTGGATTTTTTTGAGCTAATGCAAGGGTGTACTCACCTTTACCACAACCGAGTTCCAGGACAATAGGGTTGTTGTTTTTGAAAAAAGTATGCCATTTGCCTTTTAAAGAAAAGCCTTGTAGAATTTCTTCTCGTGTAGGCTGAATGACATTAGAAAACGTTTCATTTTCATTGAAACGTTTCAGTTTGTTTTTGCTTCCCAAGGTGAAAAGTTATTTGGCAGAATCTTCGATTCCTTCTCTTTTAAAACGCAATGATTCTTTCATCCAGTACCCAAGGAGTACAAGTAAAACAACCATAAAGATCCAGTTCACGGCATTTGCTGTCCACCAACTTAAATCATTTAAACGTAATGCATCAAATGGTGCGAATGCCCATTGAAAAAAATCTCCAATTAATCTAAAAATATTGCTTGCAATCATATCTTGAGTATCTTTACGCTGCAAAAATATAAAAACAATTCATGTTAGCCAATTTTTTCAGCAAATCAAAACCAGTTAATTTTATGATAATTATCATTCTCTTTCTGGTGTATTACAGCGTCGATATGCTTGTATATCGCTCTTTGGATGTTGGCTTAGAGTTGTTGATTCAGATACCAATGTATTTGGTTGTTTTTTTTCTCTATAATTTCATCATTAGTAAAAATAGATTGACTAAAGATGATTCTTATGCCTTTCTGCTATTCGTGATAGGGCTTGGATGTTTGCCTCATCTTGATTTACATGTGTTTACATTGTTAGAATATTTTTTGTTGTTTTTATTTTTGCGTAAGGTGTATAGTATTCGATGGAAAAGACTAAATGAAAAGCTCTTTGATAGCGGTCTTTGGTTGGGTGTTTTGTTCTTGATGTCGCCAGAGTATGTGCTGTATTCTTTATTGCTGTTACTTGCACTTATTCTCTTTGTTAAGGTGACCTTTCGAACACTTTTTATTCCAATACTAGGTTTCTTAACACCCTTATTTTTGCTTTTCACCTATCATTTTTGGTTGGATAGTACGAGTACTTTTTATGAGCTTTTTACATGGCATTTTTCGCCAGGACTTGCGAGTTATAATACTTTATTTTACATCGTTTCTTTGTCTTTTTTTGGAACAATTACAGGGGTCGCTACTCTTTTGAGGTCAGGTAGGGTCTTTTCTGTGAGCAATCGCTTTAAAAGTATTTGGATTTTATTATTGGTACATCTGTTGATTTCATTGATCGTTGTTTTCTTTGTGGCTGATAAAGACGGGTCAGAGTTGATTTTAGTGCTCATTCCGGCAACGATAGTCATTGCAAATTGGTTGCGATCTGTTCAACTAAAAAACATGGTGACTTTTATTTTGCTCCTGTTTTTGTTAGTCTCATTTGGGGTGCACTTTATAGTTTAGAACCGAAGGCGAGATCTCCCGCATCACCCAATCCTGGTACGATATATCCTTTATCGTTGAGTTCGTCATCAATGGCTGCAATCCATAAATGCGTGTTTTCTGGAAAATGTTTTTGTATGAAAGCAATGCCTTCACTTGATCCAATGACACAAATAATATGAATTTCTTTGGGGGTTCCGTGTTTTTTTATGCCTTCATGAACTGCAGCCAAAGATTTGCCTGTAGCTAACATAGGATCTGCTAGCAGTAAGGTTTTTTGATCAATATTTGGCGATGCAAAATATTCTACAACAATTTCAAAGGATTCATCATTGTTTGGGTGGTTTCGATAGGCAGAGATAAAGGCATTTTCTGCGTGGTCAAAATAGTTTAAAAGTCCCTGGTGTAACGGAAGTCCTGCTCTTAAGATCGAGCATAGAACAACATCGTTTGTGGGTAGTTGAGTATTTTTGCTGCCCAATGGGGTTTCAATTACGGAAGGACTGAAGTTGAACTTTTTGCTCAGTTCATAACCTAATATTTCTCCAATTCTCTCAATATTTCTTCTGAAGCGAAGTGCATCTTTTTGGGTATTTACATCCCTAATTTCAGCAATAAATTTGTTTAAAATTGAATTGTTTTGCGCTAAATGATGAATGGTCATAGTCTTTGGGTTAAGAATGGTTTTCTAGGACTTCTTTAATTTTGTTACAGATGCTGTCTACCGAAATTGTTTTCATCGCATCTTGGTAACCTTCTAGTGTTTTATTGCCATAGATTGTATAAGGAATCTGTGGATATTTTTCTAGGTCAGGCAATAGGCAATAGTCTTTCGGTTGATGAAATGGGGCAAATCCGGCATAAGGATGAGTACCTCCCCAAAGCGTAATAGTCGGGGTCTGTTGCATTGCAGCAAAATGTGCATTTCCGGAGTCCATTGCTAACATGCAATCTAAGTGTGAAATTAAATCTAGTTCTTGCTTAAGCGTTAGCTTTCCTGCAACAGAGGTACAGTTTGCTGTTTGTGCTGCAAGTTCCGATAAACGCTGCGACTCGGAAGCTCCTCCTCCAAAAAGGAAAAGTTGATATTCTTTAGAGAGTCGCTGAACTACTTGGCTCATTAATTGAAAAGGGTATACTTTGCTTTCAAATGCAGCGAAGGGAGCAATGCCAATCCAATGTTGTTGCTTCACTTTTGTTATTTCAGATGTTGTTTTGTCGAGTACAGCCTTTTTTAATGTGCTTGGTTTGGATATGTCAACGCTAAAACCAAGCCTTTGAAAGACATCTGCATAACGCTGGTGGGATGTTGTTAATTGCTGGAACACTTTATTTTTTGTTGCTATTAATGCTTTTTTTTCGGCCCTTCCTTTGTCAATAATTGCAACTGTTGTCAAAGAGAATTTGAAAAAAGTACACAAGATTTTGGATCTTAAAACATTGTGTAAATCAGCAACGTGTGTTACTTTTAATAGACGTAATTCTTGAAATAGTTTAAAAAGGCCCACAACACCTTTGTGCCTCGTTTTTACATCTGCAGCATAAAAATTAACGTTCGGGATGTTGTCAAAGAGCGGATGTAAAAAAGCTTTAGATAAAAATGTAATCCGAACTGTAGGGTGCTGTTTTGCAAAAGCTCTTATCACAGGAACTGTCATGGCTACATCTCCCATTGCAGACAGTCTAATTACTAAAATATGTGAATTTGATTGCAAATTTTTTTGTTAAGGATAAAGTGTAAAAATAGTCAATTCTTTAGAGAAAAGTGCAGTTTTTGTGAATTTACTCAGAGAACAACATGTGATGAATCTAAACAATATTTCCTGATAATAAATGCGTATATTTGTCACGCTATTTTTTAAAAAAAGTATTGAATGATTCAGTCAATGACTGGTTATGGTAAGTCGATTTTACAGCTACCAACCAAAAAAGTAACCATAGAAATTAAAACCTTAAACAGTAAGAATTTAGACCTAAATGTGCGAATTCCTTCCTATTACAAGGAGAAAGAATTGGCCGTTAGAAAAAAGCTAGCTGCTGGTTTAGTTAGAGGTAAAATAGATTTTTCAATTTATGTCGAAATGACAGCCGATGAGACTTCAACGAGCATTAATAAAGCTGTGGTACATGACTATGTTGGTCAGCTTTCAAATGTGCTCGATATAGAAACATTGGACCAGGTTGAACTTTTAAAAATGGCAATTAGAATGCCAGATGCTCTAAAAACGGAAAGAGAAGAGCTAGATGAAGGAGAGTGGAGGGTGATTGAACAGTCTATCGACTCTGCTTTGGAGAAGACCATTAAATATCGTGTCGATGAAGCGGCTTCTTTGGAGGATGACTTTAAATTAAGGATTTTAAATATCAGAACACATCTACAGGAAGTCAATGCATTGGATACAGAGAGATTGGAGAACGTGAGAAAACGTTTGCAAAAAGCAATTGATGATTTGAAAGCTGAAATAGATGCAAATCGCTTTGAGCAAGAATTGATTTATTATCTTGAAAAGTTAGATATCAATGAGGAGAAAGTGCGATTAGAAAACCACTTATCCTATTTTTTGCAAGAATTAGAAAGCAAAGACTCTAATGGTAAGAAGTTAGGTTTTATTGTTCAGGAGATAGGGAGAGAAATAAATACAACTGGATCCAAAGCGAACTATGCACCGATGCAAAAATCTGTTATTCAGATGAAAAATGAATTGGAAAAGATCAAGGAGCAAATTTTAAATGTGTTGTAATTGATGGAGAATTTTGAAGGTAAATTATTCGTATTTTCGGCACCATCGGGATCAGGTAAAACAACCATAGTGCGTCATTTATTAGGACAGGAGCAATTTAATTTAGAGTTTTCTATATCTGCTACTTCCAGAGCACCAAGAGGTTTTGAAGTGGAAGGTCAAGATTATTATTACATCTCTCTGAAGGAGTTTAAAGAAAATATAAAAAAAGATGCTTTCTTGGAGTGGGAGGAAGTATATCGAGATAATTTTTACGGAACTTTAAAGACAGAAGTAGAACGTATCTGGGCTCAAGGTAAACACGTGATATTTGATATTGATGTTGTAGGAGGGTTGCGTATCAAAAAGAAATTTCCAGACCAGACCTTGGCTGTTTTTGTGAAGCCACCGAGTGTAGACGAGCTCAAGATTCGTTTGAAAAAACGCAAAACAGAGAGTGATGAAAAAATTAATATGCGCATTGCTAAGGCTTCAGTAGAATTGGCAACGGCTCCTCAGTTTGATGTGATCATAAAAAACTATGACTTAGAAGTTGCTTTGAAAGAAGCCGAAGATTTGGTAGGAGATTTTTTACAATTAGAGAAGAAGTAAGATGCACATTGGTTTGTACTTTGGAACTTTTAATCCAATTCATGTAGGGCATGTGATTATCGCCAATCACATGGTGGAGCATTCTGATTTAGATGAGGTATGGCTGGTGGTAACACCTCACAATCCGTTTAAAAAGAAACGCAGTTTGCTAGAGAATTATCACCGGTATGAGCTTGTTCTTTTAGCAACAGAAAAATACCCGAAAATTAAACCTACGAAGATAGAATTTGACTTGCCACAACCAAATTATACAGTGCATACCTTGGCGCATATCTCAGAAAAGTACCCACAGCATAGCTTTAGCTTAATCATGGGAGAAGACAATCTGAAAGGTTTTCATAAATGGAAAAATTACCAAACGATTTTAGAGCATCATCATATTTTTGTTTATCCGAGAGTTTCTGAAGGGGTTGCAGAAACCCAATTTGATCAGCACCCAAAAATTGATAAGATAGATTCACCAATTATTCAAATTTCGTCTACGCAAATCCGAAAAGGAATTCAAGAAGGAAAGAATATAGAGCCCATGCTGCCAGAAGCTGTTTGGAAATATATTGACCATATGAATTTCTACAGAAAATAGTTGCGCTGTTTTTTCGTTGTATATTTGTAATTAATACTGATACTATTTGTGGAGGGAAAGACATCAAAAAAAAGTACGTTTAGACAGCAAATCACCAACAAGTTTAGGTTGGTTGTTTTAAATGAAGACACCTTTGAAGAACGGTTTTCTTTTAAACTCACCATTGCCAATATTTTTGTTTTGAGTGGTGTTTTCTCAATTTTACTTGTGGCTTTAACAACTGTTTTTATAGCCTATACGCCAATTAAAGAGTACATTCCTGGATATGCGTCAACCCAAATGAAAAAAGAAGCATTCAGGTTGGTGTATGCGGCAGATTCATTAAAAAACAGACTGCATTTACTCGAAAATTATACCAAGTCATTGCTGCCTATTTTGGCAGGAGAATCACCAATCTCTGCAGTTGATTTGGATTCTTTAAAGAATCAATCAATACCCACTTTTACAAGTGACAATGAGCTTACTGCTTCTAAAAATGATTCTTTGTTTAGGGAGAAAGTTGAGAGTAAAGACCGTTTCCCTTTGTTCGATAAAGCTGAAAATAAAATTGATATTGTCTTTTTTGCTCCGATAACAGGCAGTATAACGCAAGAATTTAACATCTCCAATAAGCATTTTGCCATTGATATTTCTCAGAAGGCAGGAACTCCAGTAAAGGCCATAGAGGATGGGCGAGTACTCTTTTCTGAATGGACAACCGAGACTGGTTATGTGCTCATTATTGAGCATGGAACTGGATTTATCTCTGTATACAAACACAATGGCGTGTTGTTAAAGCAACAAGGAGATTTTGTGAAGTCTGGTGAAGCAATTGCAACCGTAGGCTCAACAGGTGAATTAACAACAGGTTCGCACTTGCATTTCGAATTATGGTATAACGGATACCCTGTCAACCCAACTAATTATATAGATTTCAAATAATGAGTATAAAATCTGTCTTTGCAATTCCATTTGCCAAACTAGTTACAAAACGTGTATTTAAATGGGCTCATGACCCACATGAAACACAAAAAAAGGTGTTTGATAAGTTAATTAAAAAAGCGCAAAACACTGCTTTTGGAGAAGATCATGATTTCACAGCTATTCAGACGTATGAAGACTTTAAAAATAGGGTAAGTATTCAAGATTATGAAGGTTTAAGACCCTATGTAGATAGAATTGTTGCAGGAGAAGAAAATGTGTTGTGGCCGGGGAAGCCTCTGTATTTTGCGAAAACATCAGGGACCACCTCTGGTGCAAAATACATTCCAATCACAAATGAATCTATGCCTACGCACATAAAGGCTGCACGGAATGCATTGTTGTTTTATATGATAGAGAAAAACGATGCTAGTTTTGTAAATGGGAAGATGATTTTTTTACAAGGAAGTCCGGTGTTGGAAACTTTAAATGGTATAAAACTAGGACGTTTAAGTGGCATTGTTGCCCACTATGTACCGCAATATTTACTAAAAAATAGATTGCCAAGTTGGAACACCAATTGTATTGAAGATTGGGATGCAAAAGTAAATGCAGTGGTTGAGGAAACTGTGGGTGAAGATATGACTTTGATTAGTGGAATCCCTTCTTGGGTGCAAATGTATTTCGAAAAGTTGATCGAAAAGACAGGCGCTCCCATAAAAGATATTTTTCCAAATTTTAATTTCTTTGTCTATGGAGGTGTAAACTTTGAGCCTTATAAGAATAAGTTTGAAAGCTTGATAGGTAAAAAGATTGATTATGTAGAGTTGTATCCCGCCTCTGAGGGTTTCATTGCGTATCAAGATTCACAAACCCAACCTGGAATGTTACTTCAGTTAAATTCTGGCATATTCTATGAGTTCATTCCTGCTGCTGAATTTTTTGAAGAAAATCCAACTAGAATTTCTCTAAAAGATGTTCAGTTAGGAGTAAATTACGTACTCATATTAAACACAAGTGCCGGGCTTTGGGGGTATAATATCGGTGATACTATTGAGTTTACCTCGCTAAAACCTTATCGCATTAAAGTAACAGGTAGGATCAAGCATTTTATTTCTGCTTTCGGTGAACATGTGATTGGTAAGGAAGTTGAAAAAGCACTCAAGGATGCGATTCAAGAGACTCGCATAGATGTGAGTGAATTTACAGTGGCTCCTCAGGTAAATCCTGCTAGTGGATTGCCATACCATGAGTGGTTCATTGAATTTGAAAATGCCCCTAATGATTTGGCCACCTTTGCAGCAACAATTGATGCTTCTATGCAGTCGCAAAATAGCTATTATTTTGATTTGATAGAAGGCAAAGTGCTGCGTCCTGCGCAGATTAGAAAAGTCAAAAAAGGAGGCTTTCATGAGTACATGAAATCTATCGGGAAGTTTGGTGGTCAAAATAAGATTCCGCAATTGTCGGACAATCGAAAAATAGCAGATGTGCTCCAGGAGTATTTGATAGATGAATAGCAAGACTAACTTTGGTTGTTCTTGAGTCTTTGATCTATTTTTTTGAATGTTTTAGAACTAGAAATACATGAAAATTATAGCCGTAAATATTGGTGTAAGAAAAAAAGTAGATTGGAAGGGTAAATTGATGGAGACAGGAATTTTTAAGTATGCTGTTGAAAAACCAATTTTTTTAGACATCGAACATGTAAAAGACGATAGTGTCTGCGATAGAAAGCATCATGGAGGTGTTGATCAAGCTGTTTATGGATACTCTTTAAAGCATTATCAGTATTGGAAGCAAATTTACCCAGATGCAGATTGGCAATATGGAATGTTTGGAGAAAATCTAACCATTGATGACTTGGATGAGACGAAGCTCCATGTTGGAGATAGGTTTCAAGTGGGTGAGGCCCTTTTAGAAGTAACCAAGCCTAGGTTACCTTGTGCAAAATTAGGGCTGCGTTTTAATGATATGAAAATTGTAAAAAAATTTTGGAACAGTCCTTTTCCTGGGGTGTATTTTAAGGTTTTGAAAACCGGACTTGTTCGTTCTGAGGATGTTCTGACGCCTCTTAAGTTGTGTAAAGAAAATCCCACAATTGCAGAGGTGTACCAGGAGGAAAGAATGCGAAAAGGAGTCAACTAATTTATGAAAGATGCAATGCGATTTGGTCTTTATAAATCATAAAAAAGCCGAAGTACAATATCACGAGTAGCTTCGGCTTTTTTTTAGAATAAGAGGAATTTATTTTTTTGCAAGTAAATCTCTGATTTCAGTCAGTAAATCTTCTTGACTTGGTCCTGCCGGAGCGGCTGGAGCGGGAGCTTCTTTTTTCTTCATGGCATTGATGCCTTTAATAATCATAAACATCACAAATGCCACTATGATAAAATCAATCACATTGGTTAAGAAATCGCCATACAATATGGCAACTTCTCCAGTAATTTTCCCAGTTGCATCTGTAACGCCCTCTTTGGCAATGAATTTTAAATCTCTAAAGTCGGCCTTAAATAGCAGGCCAATGAGTGGAGATACAATTCCGCCTGTAAAAGAGGTAACTACTTGTTTGAAAGCAGCACCCATTACAAAACCAACTGCAATGTCCACTAAATTACCTTTCATGGCAAATTCTTTGAACTCATGTAGCATTTTCATTGTTTGATGTGTTTTTTTGGTTAATAGATTTCCAATTTAAGGAAATTTTAACAGGTAAGCAATCTTTTTACACGCTGGGAAATGGCCGTGAGGATTTCGTAGGAAATAGTGTCAGATTTATGCGCCATTTCATTGACCATTTCTTGAGAGTTAAACACTATAATTTCATCTCCTTCTTTACAATCGATGTTTGTGATGTCAATCATGATCATGTCCATGCACACGTTTCCAATGATGGGTGCTTTTTGTTGGTTGACAAGAACAGCATAGTTTTTATTTCCTAATTTTCTCGAGATTCCGTCGGCGTGACCAATGGGTATGGTTGCTGTTTTGGTTTTTCTTTCTGCAATAAAAGCTCTATTATATCCAACAGATTCTCCAGGTTCTACATAGTGCACTTGAGAAATGATAGATTTCAAGAGTATGACGTTTTTGAGTGCTTTGGTTTCTTTTGGGTCATTCCCAAAACCATACAAGCCAATGCCGAGGCGTACCATATCAAATTGTCCTTGTGGGTAATTGATAATCCCAGAGGTATTTAACAAATGAATGATCGGCTTGTAGTTTAAATGTGTGTAGCATTGTTTTACAATGTAGGCAAAGTTATGTACCTGGGTGGTGGTGAATTCCTTTTCATTTAAATCTTCACTTGCTGCCAAATGAGAAAAAATAGAGGCCACTTTTACATGGTGTGTTGCTTTGAATGTTGCAATAATTTGAGGGACATCACTATGCCAAAATCCAATTCTATTTAGACCTGTGTTGAATTTTATGTGAACTGGATAGTTTAATAGTACCTGCGTATCTGCCAGTGCTATAAATGCAGTGAGAATGTTGAAATTGTAGAGGTTGGGCTCTAGTTTATGGTCAATGATGAGTTGTAGATTCTGAATTTGAGGGTGTAGTACTAAGATGGGAGTTTCTATTCCTGCTTCTCTTAACGCAATTCCCTCATCTGTATAGGCTACAGCAAAGTAATCAACATCTTTTCTTAAAAATTTAGCAATTTTTACTGCTTCAGTTCCATAGCCAAACGCTTTTACAACCACGAGAACTTTCGTCGTTCTCTCTAACTTTCTTTTAAAATATTGTAGGTTATGCTGTAATGCATTTCCATCAATCTCTAAAACAGTTACGTGGTTGTTCATGGTGTGCTATTCTGCGGTTTGGTCTGTTTTTTTAAGTGCGAGTGATTTTGCTTTTTGCTCTTGCAAAGCTTTGTAGTATGCGGCTCTGCTTAAAGGTTCGTACTCTTCAACTTCTCCTAATAAAACGAGTTCTTCGTTATGTGTTTTTCTAAAGCTGTAATGTGCCAAATTTCCGGTATGTGTACAAACAGCATGTACTTTTGTTACGTATTCGGCGGTGGCCATCAAAGCAGGCATCGGTCCAAAAGGTTTTCCTTTGAAATCCATATCTAAGCCTGCAACAATAACTCGGACCCCTCTGTTTGCTAAATCATTGCATACAGCAACAATTTCATCATCGAAAAATTGCGCTTCATCAATACCAACAACATCTACATTTGTTGCTAATAAAGGAATGTTTGAAGATGCGGGAACCGGTGTAGAGCGAATGCGGTTGTCATTATGCGAAACAACCTCTTCCTCATCATAACGCGTATCTATAGCTGGTTTAAAAATTTCAACACGTTGCTTGGCAAATTGTGCACGTTTTAATCTGCGAATCAATTCTTCTGTTTTACCAGAAAACATCGAGCCGCAAATAACCTCAATCCAACCAAATTGTTCTGTATGATTTACCGTATTTTCGAGAAACATTTTGTAATTTTATGCTTGAAATATGATTATGATTGTGTGTTCATTCAAGACATACAAATTTATTAAAAAAATAATGCCAAGCATCAATTAATTTATCAACTTATGCACAAAAAATTAGCAGCCGACTTAACAAGCTTAGCGCACAGTATATTACAATTAAAAAACAAAGAAGAGGTCTTGGTTTTAAAGCAGAAGGCCTATGAATTATATGAAAAATTGACGGTGTTGGCATATGTTGATGAGTACATAGAGTCAACACCCCATGCAACTGAAACAAAAGTGGAGCTTCTTCAAAAGATTGAGCAAGCTACTGCGAAAGAGGTTGTTACACCAAAAGAAGCTGATGCTTCTGCAAATGATGAAGCCCTTACAGAAGATCAAGAAGAGTTGGCGGTTGAATTTGTAGTGAAAGAAACTGAAGAACATGTATTGATGCCCTTGGAAGCTGATACAGAAGAAAAGGAAACAAAAGTTTTAGATGATGCGGTTCAGGAAATAACGGAGCAACCCTTTGATGAATTAGAACAAACCCTATTCTCTACCGATGATTTTGAGGATGCGGATGAGAAGGATTCTCAACAAAGTAAGTCGATGACATTAGAAGAGGAATTAGAGAATACGCTATCTATAGAAGTTGCAGCAGATTTATTTGAAAAGGCTCCCCAGAAGAAATCCTTAAACGATTCGCTGCACAACAACTTACAATTGGGTTTGAATGATCGAATTGCTTTTGTAAATAACTTGTTTGAGGGGAATCAGGGAGATTTTAACAGAGTCATTTCTCAAATAAATTCATTCAAAACCTCTTAATTTAAGTTTAAAACACAATAACATCAGAACACTAAGGTACTACTATAAATGATTATAAGTAACACACTTATAAAAAAAGAGCAAAGCATTTGTTATCTCGATAAAGCATTGTATATTTGCAAACTTATTTATAATTAATAATCGAAGGTCGTGAACCTTCAAAAATTAACACATTATGCCTGTTAAAATTAGATTACAAAGACATGGTAAAAAAGGGAAGCCTTTTTACTGGATCGTAG
>OLII01000515.1_pt1 | contig 14699 bp, 11 predicted proteins | sample 1609481 | NCBI WGS metagenome assembly OLII01 (sample SAMN05416859, study PRJEB24817) | seawater metagenome | isolation source: Sea water | place: Canada:Atlantic | collected 2013-11
ACGAGATCTAGTACGGTCTCGTGGGCTCGGAGATGTGTATAAGAGACAGAGTTGAGACCATGACCTCATCAAACAACTCTGACTTTATTGCCGCTTCAATAGAGTAGGCAATAATAGGCTTCCCAAGAAAATCTTTAATATTCTTCTTTGGTATTCTTTTGCTTCCACCTCTTGCAGGGATTATACAAATAGCACTCATAATTTTTAACGGTAGTCCGTAAATAGATAATTGAATATTAATGAAGTCTGCATTTTCTAACTCACATCATCTGAAAATTTAAAGTCTATAAGTTTTTTTGATAATGGAGTTCCTCTACAAACATCGGCATTACAAGTTTTCCCAAGTAGTTCATCATAATATTTGGGTAGCAAACCATAGCCAGGTCGAATACTTCTTATATTTTTTGCTGTAAATTTCTCACCCATCGCAATATCTTCAACTATATATAAAGATCTACGTGCTTTGATGTGACTAAATTCGCCTGATTCTCTTTCAAAAATTTCATCACCAAGAGCAAGCCATGCTGATTTGGTACTAGAACACAGCTCTGTGAGTTCTTTAGGCTCTAATGAAAAGCTATCATCAGGTCCTCCACCAGATCTATCAAGTGTTACATGTTTTTCAATAACACATGCGCCCATTGCAACACTTGTAATTGCGGTGGTGTTATCTAAAGTATGATCAGATAAACCAGTAATAACATCAAACTTTTCTGCTAGGTATGGAATTAGTTTTAATTTGTAGTCTTCTGGTGAAGCCGGATACTCACTTACACATCTCAAAACAATTAATTCACTACAACCATTATCTCTTGCAGTATTTATTGCGTCAGATATTTCATTTTCTGTCGCCATTCCAGTTGAAATAATCATTGGTTTTCCGCTTTTTGCGACATAAGCAATTAACGGTAAATCTATTAGCTCAAAGGATGCTATTTTATAAGCAGGAGCATCTAATGTTTGTAATAAATCAACAGCAGAGAAGTCAAAAGGGGAGCTAAATATTGTGATACCTAACTCTTTAGCTTTTTCAAAAAGAGGCTTATGCCACTCCCAAGGCATATGAGCCTCTTTGTATAGCTGGTATAACGTCTTCCCTCCCCACATTTCCCCTTTTATTTGAAAGTCTTCAGAGTCGCAATCAATCGTAATAGTATCTTGCGTATAAGTTTGAAGTTTAATAGCGTCTGCACCGGCCTTTTTTGCTGCTTCCATAATTTTAAAGGCGCGCTCAATATCCCCATTATGGTTAGCGGATAGCTCTGCAATGATATATGGAGGATGTGCTTTTCCGATTTTTCGCCCATCTATCGTGATAACTTTATCCATAATAACTTACCATTTATGTCTTCACCTCAACCAAAATTTCCCCAGCATTCATAGTACTTTATTTTCGCACATATTAATAACATCATGAAAAACAAGATTAATAACAAAATAAAACATATAAACTCGTCTGACTGATATCACAACAAGTGATTCATACGAAAGACTGAATATCAGCTTGGATGTTCACTAATTAATTACAAAAATTCACCTTACACTTTGTATATATTTCGCTCACATCAAACCAAAACAGCAAATGGGCTAATCAAAATATAACAAAATCACTGCAGACAAAAATAATATTAAGGTTGATTGTATGTTGTTGTTAATTCTTTATATAAAAAATTCAGGTGTCGTTTAAATTTATCTAAGCAATCATTCATAAAATCATTACGCGCATCTAAATCACCATAGAAATAACTATGAGACATAATCAATGATTGATAATACCTAAACGTACCTTGTATTAGCCAATAGTTAAATTTGTATTCATCCCGCTCGCGAAGTTCTTTTAGCAGAATATATTGATCAGCAAAAATATCAGATAGCTCTTCTCTAGATATCACTTCCCTATCCATTTTTAATATAAACTGCTCAAGAGTTACTTTAAGGACATAAAAATTCTTTTGAATTTCTTTATTAATGTTTATCTTATTAAATTGTCTATTATCGAATGCAGTAACTAATAGCTCGTTTAAAAAAATTTGCTTGTCTTCAAACTTTGCATTGAATTTTATATCTGTAATTTTTGTTGGTTTAGTAAGGTTGATATAAGCGCCATCGGCAGTATTGTATGTATTCACATCGCGATTTTTTGATAAAAGAAATTCGATATTGATTCTAGTCGAGTCATAAACTGAATTAGTTAGCACAGAGTCCCTGAAATTACCCTTACGTGATAAATCATCTGTCATTTCTGCAGCAGTGACATCTTTAAATTCATAATCATTATCATAGTAAACACTGTCTTTAGAATGATGCTGCTCTGCTGATACATAGCCAAAATCAGTGCCGACTAAATATACTTCCTTAAAATCGAGTAAAGTAACCAACTCCATAGCCGCATTGACACATGTCGGATTCGGATACTGTGTTATTGCATACAAGCCCAACTTATCTAATGACTCAAGAAAAACGCCACCTACATCAGCATTTTTTATCAATAATAACGGAGACTTAAACTTTGCTAACACTTCAGGGTGCACCGTATTTAGGGCGACCAATTGAATATCTTTCAATTTAACTGATGATGTTTCTTGTTGCTTTTCCACCCCTTCAATGTATTCCACAAGAGATTTTGGACGCTCCATTTCAATATGGATATCAGGTGTTATATTATTTTTTAATAGTGCTTTTAGCGTAGTGCCACAGCTAATAATAATTATTTCATTTTGGTTTTCACGCAAAAAATCCATAGAATAATCTATTGAGGGGCCATTCGCGGCAATAAAGACAGGACGATTAGAACTATGATTGGTGAATTCATTTTTTGTTTTACATACCCGATAACCTGATTTTATATTTGCTAACGTATGCCTAAAGCCAATAATTTCATCTTCCATGAACCCCCAGCCAAATAATAAGCGATAGCCCAACTCTTTCAGTTGTTTCATGGTTTCAGCATTTGTCTCACTTTCATAATGCTGAAAAGCATAAAATCTTCCAAGATAAGCGTGCCCTTTACTTTGAAAAAATTGATGTATTGCATTAACTGGCTCAAGAGCGTGACCGCCAATAGTAAAACTAACAGTGCCGCCCAAACTTTTACAACTTTCAATAATAGGTCTTAACTCTATACAATGCAGCATTGCATAAAAAACATCACGTGAGGGTTCACATAACAATAAATTTTGAATTTTCTTTTGCTTTAAAAGCTCTTCTATTTGATAGCCTAATCCCACTCCAAGTATAAAGAGTAAATCAAGCCTTTCCTCATTCATGTAGTGCCGGTACCTTACAGGATTTTCAGTCATTCTTTTTTCAGAAATTTCACTTAACACTCGGCTGTGTTCATAAAGTTCGAAATTGTTTGGGTCAACAGGTATTTCAAGTGCATAAACATCGGGGAATTGGAGATACTGTTCCACTTGCTTGCGACAGAATTCCTGCGTATTGGTTTCATACACATATTTATCATTATTAAATAAGTTAGGATTTCCGCCAGCATCAATAACAACCCAAGTATTTTCAGGAGTATAACTTTTAAATTGCTGGTAAAGTTCTGGTACATATACTTTTAAAGTATCAAGATTAGCTTGCAGAGTTGCCGTTAAAATCATTTTTTCAAGGCTGAAAGGTGAGGTGTCCAACATTGTTGCTCCAAAAATAGGGGAAAATAGATCTGCTTCAATGTATTTTATAGAGGTCAAAACTTGATATTAAATATGTTATTTTTTTGACGCCTGCAACAACGGAGTAGAAACATCCATTGTTGTTAAGCAAAAAATACGCCAGAGATTAAATCAAGCAATTGAAAAGTTTGCTACGATCTAACTACGCCAGGCATATTATCTAACTGCGCAGTAAGATAGCTGCTAGTTGAATTGAGATTATTAACCAGTAAATCCATACTATTATATTGAGCTGATAGTCGAGCTTCTAGCGCATCCATTTTCCTAGAAAAGCTAGCTCTATCATCATCAATTCGATCTAGCTGTGTATTTTTGCTGTCTATGCGACCTTGAATAAGACCGTCAGATTCTGTATAAAAGCTAAGTAATTCATCCACTTTAGCAGCAAAACCTGGTTTAGTATCTGAACCAGTAAAGAAGTTCTGCACATTGTCAACATTTTCACCAATAGCATCATTTAACTTAGTGCTATCAATGCTTAGCTTACCATAGCGGTCTGTTTCTATACCAAGCTGAGCAAGTGATGACTCACCATCGTTGCCAAAATCAAAATTAGAACTGAGCTCATTTCGAATTTTAGACATTACTCCACGTAATAAAGAGTCTCCAGATAAAACCCCACTATTGCCATCACCCACTTTACTATAATTCTCATTTAGATCAACAAGCTCATTGTAAGCGGCTACAAAGGTATCTAGCATTTCTTCAATATTACTATTATCTTCGCTGACCTTTAGCGGGCTTAGATCATCGTCAATACCTTGCGCTTTTTTCGCGGTTATATCTATGCCGTCAATAACATTTTTAAATTCATTTGTACTATTCGTTACCACTAATGTGCCATCGATGGTGATCTGTGCGTCAGCTGCAGCATTAACTTCAGTCATATTTACGGCATAAGTGGGAGAAGCAATATCAGAGTCATAAGCTAATCTAGACAAACCTGTCGTGTCTAGATTATTTGTATCAGCATCATTAACAACAATTTTTATTTCATTGGCGGTACCCGTTTCTTTACTACTTAAGACTAAATGCTGGCCATTGTCATCAGTAATAATAGTTGCGATAACCGAGTCATTGTCTTCTGCATCATTTATTGAGTCTCGAATATCACTTAAAGTGGCGGTATCAGAAACAGTAACATCAAAGTTATTAGTACCGGAGCCAATACTTAATGTTCCTTCACCAACGGCTTCTTCACTATCGATACCTGTAGAAAGTAATTTATGTGATTCGGCAAGTGCATCAACTTTAACCGAGTAAGAGCCAACACTAGCATCACTGCTTGCTTTCAGTGAAATAAAGTCATCACCCTCACTAGTCGTTCGTTGCTGGTATTTATCAGCGTCAGCTAAATCAGCAATAGACTCTTGTACTTTTTCTAAAGCAGATTTGAGTGAGCCAACGGCAGATATATCAGCATTGATAAGTGCTGCTTGCTGATTCATACGCGATTCAAATGGCACCTTTTCAGCGTTAACTATCGCGTCAACAATCTCGCCAACTTGTACACCAGAGCCTAACCCTTGAAATGTTATCATAATAATACTCAGTTACTTTGTAATAAGAATCGATGCATTCAATAACCTTGATTTAAGTGTAACTAGACCTTTGAGTCAACAAAATTTCCTGTTGCCTCAGAAAGTTTTGCCACCAAGGATAACACTTCTTCTGTTGGGTATTGCTTAATTAACTCGCCAGAGGTTTTATCTAGCACTTTAATTACATCACGCCCAGAATCCTCATCTACAGAAAACTCTAATCCGCGATTCATTTGCCCGATAAACTCATGCAATTGTTCAGCCACTTTTTCAAGCTGAGGTCGAGACATTGCTCTATCCTCATTTTGAGCTTCATTTGGGCCAGTTTTATCACCACTATCAGGGTCGATCTTCCCTTTGGTTTTGATTAACTCGCTTTCTATATTCGCTTGACTATTAGCAGGCTTGCTTATCGCTTGATGATCGTTTCTCTGACCATTTGGGAGCTTTGCCGGCAAAGTATCAATTGCTACTGTCGTTAATTCTACACTCATGATCGACTCCTCAATTAGTTTAAAATTAAATAAGAACTTAAGTCTAATTTAAACGCAAAAAAGGAAAGCGTGTTACCACCCCTTCCTTTCTTGCTTATCGATATTAATCGATTACCTAATTGCTATTAAATTAAGCTTAAAGCTGCTTGAGGTAATTGATTAGATTGAGCAAGAATTGAAGTACCTGCTTGCTGTAAAATCTGATTCTTAGTCATTGCTGCAGTTTCAGAAGCAAAGTCAGTATCTTGAATTCGGCTACGAGATGCAGAAACATTCTCTTGTACGTTAGCTAAGTTATTGATGGTATGACCAAATCTGTTTTGGATAGCACCCAAATTAGCTCGACTTTCATTAATTTCAGCTAGGGCATTATCAATCGTTCTTACCGCAGCACTAGAGCCAATTTGGTTAGAAATATCAATATCATCAACTTGATTAGTTGCAGCTGCAGTAGCAGACGCTCCACCAGCAGCAGCAGCAGCAACAGTACCATCCGTACCTTTCAAATTAAGCGTTAATGTTGCTGTAGAAGAAATCATTGAACCCGATAGCGCACCAGCAGTTGATGAAACACCAAGACCATTAAGTGCAGCGTTCATTGCTGAATCGAAACTATCCATGTCAGTATCGCCGTTAGAATCAGCTGTTACTGCACTCATATCAACTTCAATCGTTTGTGCCGTAGCACCCGTGCTTGACAAATATGAGATTGACATGCTGCCGCCACTACCAATTTCAGAAGCAGAAAGCTCGCCCGCTGTAACCGCACCAGCACTAATTGCATGGGTATCAGTATCGCCAATTTTATCTGCACTAATGTCCTTAAGGCCAACCGAAATTGTTTCACCTGCATTAGAGCCAACCTGAAATGCTTTAGTACCGAAACTACCATCAAGTAAACTTTGACCACCAAAAGAAGTCGTTTCTGCAATTCGAGTTAATTCAGTTTGCAATGCGCCAATTTCTTTTTGCAGTGCGCCGCGATCTTCATCAGAGTTTGAACCGTTAGCTGATTGTAATGACAGTTCACGCATACGCTGTAAAATATTAGTAGATTCTTGCATCGCACCTTCAGCAGTTTGTGCCATTGAAATACCGTCATTAGCATTACGTTGAGCAACACCTAAACCGCTGATTTGTGACGTTAGACGATCTGAAATTTGTAAGCCAGCAGCATCATCTTTTGCACTGTTAATGCGCATACCAGATGATAAACGTTGCATTGAAGTAGCAAGTCCATCACCTGATTTAGTTAGGTTACGTTGAGCGTTTAGTGATGATATGTTGGTATTTACTGATAAAGCCATAATAAAACTCCTGCTTACAATGATGTAATGCGTTAATTAGTTATTAAATCTGGAACTATCAGTAATGCATCAAGTCCCCGTTCTACACACCTTAACGGCAGCATAAAAATTAACTTTAATTTTTTTTTAATAAATATTAATAAAAATAGAATTATCTTTGTTTTATCTTCCTAGTAAGGAGAAGCTTCGCCGCTAAACATAAGGGAATAAGGCATTACTTCTGCTCAAAAAGCATAATAATACTCTTACGTTTTAATATTATTTAGCTACCAAGAGAGACACTATTAGACACTGTCAGTAATCAGCATTAGTTATTAACTGAAAAAGGCCGAATAATTAATTATTCAGCCTTTTATACTTTTGAGTTGTTCTTTTGATTAAAACTAACCTAGTAAACTTAATGCCGCTTGAGGGACTTGGTTGGCTTGAGATAAAATTGAAGTGCCTGCCTGTTGTAATATTTGATTTTTCGTCATATGCGCGGTTTCCATAGCAAAGTCCGTATCTTGAATTCGGCTACGTGAAGCAGATACATTTTCTTGAACATTCGCTAAGTTATTTATCGTATGACTAAATCTATTTTGAATTGCACCTAAATTTGCTCGGCTATCACTTATCTCAGCTAACGCATTGTCGATAATACTCACAGCTGCACTAGAACCAATAGCGTCACTAATATTAATGTCGTCGACATGCGTCGTTACTGCTGCTGTAGCTGAAGCTCCCCCTGCAGCCGCGGCTGCAACTACACCATCCGTCCCTTTCAAATTAAGGGTTAACGTTGCTGTCGAAGTGATCATTGATCCTGAAAGTACACCAGCAGTTGCTGAGACACCAATACCATTAAGTGCAGCATTCATTGCAGAATCAAAACTATCCAAATCAGTATCACCTGCAGTATCTGCCGTTACCGCACTCATATCAACTTCAATTGTTTGAGCAGTCGCACCTGCACTTGATAAATATGAAATTGACATACTACCACCACTACCTATCTCAGAGGCAGATAGCTCTGCAGCAGTTACTGCGCCTGCGCTAATTGCATGAGTATTTGTATCACCAAGCTGATCTGCACTGATGTCTTTTAGGCCAACTGAAATTGTTTCACCCGAATTTGCTCCAACCTGAAAGGCTTTAGTTCCAAAAGTACCATCAAGTAAGTTTTGACCACCAAACGATGTCGTCTCTGCAATACGAGTTAGCTCTGTTTGTAATGCCGCTACCTCTTTTTGTAGTGCTGCACGATCTTCTGAAGAGTTTGAACCGTTAGCTGATTGTAATGACAGTTCACGCATACGTTGCAAAATGTTAGTTGATTCTTGCATCGCACCTTCAGCAGTTTGCGCCATTGAAATACCGTCGTTAGCATTACGTTGAGCAACACCTAAACCAGAAATTTGTGACGTTAAGCGATTAGATATTTGCAAACCAGCTGCATCATCTTTTGCGCTGTTAATACGCATACCAGATGACAAGCGCTGCATTGAGGTAGCGAGTCCTTCACCTGATTTCGTTAAATTACGTTGAGCATTTAATGATGATATATTGGTATTTACTGACAAAGCCATAATAAAACTCCTAATGTGTTAACTGCTGTTAACGTCTGTTTATGTTTAGTTGTAGCGTTGCCCATAAACCGGACGTTAACGCTTTGTTATTAGAAGCTTGCTATTAGTTAATTATTATAAATGTCTTTATTTACATTATAGAAAACTAACTGAAGCCTCTGTTCTGTTTAAAGTAGCTCTATTAAAATTGAGCTTTATTTCACCATCACTGACAATTTTATTGCTTTATGCTGGTGGCAATTATTTGTAACGCATTTAGATAAAAGCAAGTTGTGTACCAAAGTGTTTAACGCAGATAATTAAATAATGATAACCCTTGAACTTGCGTAAATGTTTGTTGAGCCGCTTGTAACGCTACTTTTGACTGTTCAAAGCTTGAAATAGCTTTAGCGAAGTCTAAATCTTCAATCGAAGAACGGCCTGAGGTCAGATACAGTTCGCTATCTAAATGGTTACTTTTTTGACGGTCAATAACCTGTAGGTTAATGCCGGCTTGCGCTCGACGAGAAGTTAAGTGATTCATTGAATCGCCTAACTGATCTAATATCTCATCAAAATCAACTTGTACTTGAGGGTCACCATCTCCAGCGGTTTTATTAGTAATCCAATCAATTGCCGATTTTAATGTTTCGAACACACTAATATCTTGATCTGGAGTAAGAGTAAATTTATCTCCCGGCAATGGATTGCCGCTTAGTTTTACTTCCATTCCAGGAATGGCAACAATCGGCTCACCCGGCACATAGCCAGTAACATTCGTTACGGTACCAGCGCTGTCAGTAATGGTTAAATCTGTAGGGCTGGTAAATTCAAATGTAAAGTCAGCCCTAGTACTGTCATATACACTTCTATCGGAGATAATGGCGCTTTCAACACCGACTCCGGATGTATTTTGAGCATATGATGCTGAAAAATCACCAAGTGCATTTGGTACACTCTGAAAAACTTGCTCACCACTTTGGTTGGTTGCAATGGAAACATTTTTTGCTATTTGGAGTTCTCTAACACCATCATCACCACGATAATTTACTGAATTATCCGTCTGCAAAACAAATGGCGCATCATCAGTTTGGTAGCCAGAAAATACATAACTTCCAGATTCATCTTGAGTATTAGCAATATCTAATATCTGTTGCAAACTGTGTTCTGCTTGCTGTGCTATTGACTTAAGATCGTCATCTGATCGCACACCATTATTCGCTTGTAGCATTAAATCTTTCAGCTCATTCATGATACCTTCGGCATTCGCCAATGACGTATCAACCATGGTGTTGTGGTTTTCTGCTTGGGTAATATTGCGCTGATATTTCTCAATATTAGCAAGGTCATTTTTATAACCCGCTAATGTGCCATAAGCGACAGCATCATCTTTAGCAGTAATTACACGTTTACCACTCGAAATATAATTTACCTGTTCATTAACACCAGCTTGCTTATTAGACAGCTGCAAGCCATTTTGAATGTAAAATTGTGCTGTAGAAACCCGCATAATTACTCCTATCTAGCAACAGATAATAAGGTATCGAAAATGGTGTTTGCCACGGAAATGATCTGTGACGATGCTTGATATGCTTGTTGATATTTCAACAGGTTTGCTGCTTCTTCATCAAGATTCACACCTGACTTTGATTGATTGCGATTAAACGCTTGAGTAAACAAAGCTTGCGCCGTATCCGCAACAACCTCAGCGGAACTAGCATTCGAGCCCACTTCAGCTGTCGCGTTGGCTAATGCTTGACTAAATGTTTGCTTACCGCCGCCAAGAATTTGCTGTTCTTGCGTTGATGCCATAAATGAAGCGTTCGTGCCATTACCAGAGCCAAAGGCATCTGAAATAGTAAATTTCTCACGAGCTAAAGCACCTTGACCTGTTGGTAAACCACCAATTTCAATTTGGAATGCCGAAGCAGCAGGAGATGGAGGCATATCAATAACGGCTGATGCGCCTGCGGCAAAACTACCGCTAGCTAATGTAGCTGCAGGCGGAGGATTCGCCGCGTCATAAACTCGGTAATCAAACGTACCCGGTGTTAATGGGTTTTCGTAAACATCAACGGTTAAGTTGGCGTTAGTGCCGTCTGTAAAAGATCTAGCAATTTCAGGGTCAGTAACGTTGACAATACTTACAGAGCCATTACTAATGTTATTATCGTCGGCCGAAACCCCAATAGCTGAACTTGCTGCAATACCTTTTGGATCAGTAAGCGTAACCTGCATTAGTGATGCGCTATTTTCTGTTGGACGAATTTTAAATGTATCGTCCGTCGCTGGTGCACCAGAATTTACGGTAAAGTCAAAACCAAAGCCTGTTGAATAAACGCCACTGCCAGGTGATGACTCCACTAAAGTAGTTTCTGTACCATCAAGCTCATTGGTCATGATGTAATCTATACCATCATATTTTATTGAGAACTCATTTGTTGGTACTAATGAAACATCTGTTATTGTTACTCCAGCCTGAACCGTGCCTGCGTTTTTTGATGATGGTAATACACGTGAACTTTCTAGTGCCGATGTATTAATATCAGTAAAAATGTCTAAGCCTTGCTTGCCATTTAAATCAAGCCCTTGTGACTGTGCTTGATTTAAGGTATCTGAAACAGCCATCGATAAACGATTTAATTCACTACGTGCTTTTGTGACATGCTCATCACGATATTCAAGCTTGGCCGCGAGCGCACCGCCCATTTTCGAGCCATTTAATGCCACGGTGCTATTAGGACCAATTAATTTTAATTGTGTTTGTTTTGGGTCAGGATCACCTGCTACCACACCAACCGTTAATGGTGTAATACCGGCAACTAATGTCGTACCGCTGCCAATCATTACCGTCATAACGCCATTGGCATCTTGCACGGTATTTACTGAGGTATATTCGCCTAATTCGGTAATAAGTTGATCGCGCTTATCAAGCAGATCATTTGGTTGCCCTGCTTGTGTTAAATCTCTATTTTGTAAGATTTGTTCATTCATCTTTGCCAATTCAAGCGAGATTTGTGAAATTTTATTGGCTATTTGTTCTATCTCACCGTTGGTGGATTTTTCAAGTTGGTCTAAGTTATCGTTTAAATTATTAAAATCATTGGCTAAAACGCTGGCTTGGCTCAGCGCAATATTACGCAAACCAATATCACTTGGATTATCAGCTATGCCGTTTACTGCTTGATAGAATCGGTCAATAGAGCCACCTATCGCTTCACTTGACGTTGACATTACTTGGTTAAGTTGATTGAGGTCTAGACTGATGGAACTAGCATTTCCCAAACTGCTCTGATTGGTTAACTGCTCTTTATAGGAGAATTGATCATAGATACGTGTAATGTCTTGAACATAAGTACCTGAGCCAATGAAGTTGCCACCATTAAAATTTCCTACAGCAGCATTTTGTTCAGCCCGTTGGCGGGTATAACCTTCGGTATTGACGTTAGCAATGTTATGCCCTGTAGTCCCTAACTGTTGTTGCGCGGATAATAAGCCGCTAACACCAGTTTGATACAGATTAATCGACATGACCTAAACTCCTACAGTAACCCCAATTTCAACAGTGAAATTATCGGTAAACTTATTTATTTAATAAGCTCGTTACAGTCCGAAGAGTTGCCATTATCTTTTTGGCATAATCAGGGTCGGTTGCGTAACCAGCACCTTGTATACCATGCAGAAATTGTTCCACATTTTCTGCTTTTTCTAATGCACCTTGATAACGCTCACTTCCAGTGAGTAAATTAAGGTAGTCATTAACACTTTCGCCAATAGTATCGTAGACCCTAAATGGCTCACGCTTTTTCACCATAGCGCCATTTTCAAACTCTAAAGTTTCTTTATGTGTTTTATCGCCAGCCCAACGGCTGTCGGCTTTAATGTTAAATAAGTTATTAGAACTCTCACCAGAATCAGTTTTGATAATTTTCTGGCCCCAACCTGTTTCTAGTGCTGCTTGCGCTATAACCACTTCAAATGGCACTTTTATTTTGTCTTGCACGCGTTTGGCATCTGCCGTTAGTGCACTAACAAAATCTTTAGGCTGCTCAAAGGTCGGGCTTTGTAATAAGCTTGCCATTTGGGCTGCTGCAGAGCCATTTGTTTGACGATCTTTTTCAGGATCTTGTTTTGCTGTCGGATCATTGACTAGATTTCGATTCGTTAATAAAGCTGATTGAGTAATTCGCACACTACCGCGGCTATCAAGGTTCCCGTCTGAGCGCAAAATAGTGTGAGGTTTAAAGTTATCATCACCACCCAATTGGCGAACAATTAATTCAGAAAGGCCAAGCGAGCCATTATTCGACATTTCAAGCGACATTTGTTGATCATGCATATCACGATAGAATTTAGTCGATTCGGAATTGAAAGGGCTATCTGATGCCAAAACATCTTGCGCTTTTCGCATGCTCTTCATCAACATTTGCATAAAAATTGACTCGAATTGCTTAGCAGCTTGATCTAACGCCGCTTCCTTACTGGCTTTATCACCTGATTTAGCGTCTTGGCGAATTGAGTTTAAGCCATTAACATCTAAAAAGTTTTGTGCATCAGCAATACGTGTTGTCATAATTTAGCCTTACCTTAATCATTAAATAATGATCAAATTTCCTCGTAACGCGCCAGCTTGATCTAATGCTTCTAAAATAGCCATTACATCGCCAGGGCCGGCACCGACTTGGTTAATAGCACGAACTAAAGTATCTAAGGTAATGCCGGGATCAAAAACAAACATTCTTGAGTCATCTTGATTCACATCGATAATTGATTGATTAGTCGTTACCGTTTCACCTTCAGCAAAAGCATTCGGTTGAGAAACATTTTCTATTTCATTTATCGTCACGGTTATACCACCATGGGTAATCGCCGCTGGCAGCAAACGTACATCGGCGCCAATAACAATAGTGCCTGTGCGGGAGTTAACAATAATTTTTGCTGATGGTGTTCCAGGTTCAAACTCTAAGTTTTCTAACGTTGCTAAAAAGCTAACTCGGTCTGCGGCATCTCTTGGTGCAGTTACCCTTACCGAAGCGGCATCAACGGCACGCGCAGAGCCTGAAATTAAGTTGTTAATAGTGTCAGATAAACGCTTTGCGGTGGTAAAGTCAGCATTGTGTAGGTTAAATGTAATAAAGTCGCCAGAGGTAAATGGTGAAAGTACTTCACGCTCAACCATAGCACCATTAGCAATTCGGCCAACGGTAGGTGTATTAACAAGTACTTTTGAACCATCTAACCCTTCAGCACCTAAGCCACCGACAACTAAACTCCCCTGAGCTACGGCATAGGCATTGCCATCAAGCCCCATTAAAATTGTTTGTATTAATGTTCCACCACGTAAACTTTGCGCACTACCCATTGAGGATACCGTGACATCAATTTTTTGCCCCGGCTTTGAAAAAGCAGGTAATTCAGCATGTACGGCAACAGCCGCAACATTCTTAATTTTCGGTTTTAAATTACTTGGCATAGTTATACCAAAGTTACTTAACATAGTTTTAAAACTTTGTTCAGTAAATGGACTTTGCTCACCGGTACCGGGTAAACCGACAACTAAACCGTAACCGATTAATTGGTTACTACGAACACCAGCAACATCAGCTAAATCTTTTATTCTTTGGGCATTAGCTTGGGTAGTAAGTACCAGTAAGCTAATGAATAGCATATTAGATAATATTTTTTTCATCATATTTCCCTCTAAAGAGGCCACCATGAACTGCTGAAAAACGACGACAACCAACCTTGCTCTTGTACATCGGCAAAAGTACCTGTACCAGCATATTGAATACGAGCGTTAGCGACTTTGCTCGAAGTAACAGTGTTATTTGAATTGATATCTTGCGGACGAATGACACCAGTTAAGCGAATATATTCATCACCATTATTTAGTGACATCCACTTTTCACCGCGGATCATTAAATTACCATTGGGTAAAACTCTTAAAACATGCACAGAAATATTACCTGACAAGCTATTACCTTGGTTTGCTTTTGAGTCACCTTTAAAGTCAGACTCTTGGTCATAACCAAATTGAATGGCTTTATCTTTAAAGTTCACAGGAACGCCACCAAAACCAGTAATTGCTGTCTCTTATACACATCTGACGCTGCCGACGATCTACTCTGTGTAG
>OLII01000516.1_pt1 | contig 14686 bp, 15 predicted proteins | sample 1609481 | NCBI WGS metagenome assembly OLII01 (sample SAMN05416859, study PRJEB24817) | seawater metagenome | isolation source: Sea water | place: Canada:Atlantic | collected 2013-11
GGAAAAAGTAAATAGGTATTTATACCTGTTTTTTTGATTATGAAATCACCGTACTTAATGTAAACATTGGTAGATACATTGCAATTAACACAACAGCTACTATAGCTCCTAAAACTAATACTATAATAGGTTCTATAGTAGCACTAATCATTTTTGATTTGTATTCTATCTCCTGATTGTATTGCTCTGTTAATCGTTTAAAGATTGTTTCATTTTGATTGGTCTCTTCGGCAACTTTTATGAGTGAACTCATTTTTTTGTCAAAAATAGATAGCTGTTCAACGCTTTGATGAAAACTTTTTCCTTGTAAGATATCTTTTTCTACTTTCTCTAAAGCTATTTGTAAAGGATAATAATCAATCATCTTTCTTGTGAGTTGAATTCCATTGAGGAGCGGAATTTTAGCACTAGTAAGTAAGTTAATGGCTTGGGTAAATTGAGCAATTCTTACTTTTCTTATGAATTCTCCTATAAAAGGAACTTTTAACCAAAAGGAGGAAGATATTTTTTGATACCAAATCTTTTTTCGTGAAACTCTAAATAGAATTATAATTCCGACGACTAACAAACAACCTACCCAAAAATAGTCTTCTAACAGATCAGAAGCTTGAATAATTACTTTAGTAAGCCAAGGCAATTCTGTTTGATTTTGTTTAAAAATGTTTTCAAACATGGGAACAACAAATTTGAGCATAAATCCAATGGCTAAAAATGCAGTTAAAAGTACAATAATAGGATAGGAGAGTGCACCAATAATAGTTCTTCGTTGTTGATTTTTCCGTTGGTAAAAAATTCCTAATTCATGAAAAACCTTTTCAAGGGTTCCTGTTCTTTCTCCAATTTGTAATGAATAAAATTCATATTCTGAAAAGTGTTTATGTTGATGTAAGGCATCAGACAAGTTTTTACCAATAATTAAATCTTCTAAAATAGTCGTTAATAATTTTTTATCAGCTTGTTTGGTTTGCTCAGCCTCTATTAAAGTCAATGCATCTTTTAAAGTAAGGCCCGCTTGTAACAAAACACTTAACTCAACATAAAAAGCTTCTTTCTTTTTATTACTAAAGGAAGAGCCAAATAGCGTAATCTCTTTTTTTAAGAGGCTATTGATGTCAAAAGAGGGTTTCTCTTTTTGATTTCTTTCTATGTTCTCTAATTTAAATGCCATTTAGTTGATATAATACGACGCATCTTTCCTTTTATAAACAAACAATCCATTTTGAGTATAGGTATTTTCAAAAGTAAATTCAATGGCGTCTACGATTCCACTTTTCACTTGTATTCCCTCTAAATAGAAAATGATATTTTTTGCTTTTAAGTTAATTGAGTCTGAATTTCTTAAAATAACACGCTCTTTAATATGATATTGAACCGAATCTTTAAAACTGACAAAAAGTAATTGCTGATTTTTTTGATCGTACGTACCTTGATATTTATTTAAATCTCTATTAATGATTCTCTCCAATGAATTGATTGCTTGTTGCTTTTCAAAAACAATATTGATATTTCTAAGCTGTTTTTGAACATTGTTTAAGGCTAAAAATGAAAGTGTCACAGCAATACTAGAAATTACTAGTACCACCAGAAGTTCACTCAATGTAAAAGCAATAACTTTTTTCATTTTATTTTTCTAATAGTTTTTTCAATCTTACTTTCTGACTCTCTTTATTTACTGCTTTAAAAACAATGAAATTTAAATCTCCTTCATTCATTTTTTTTGTTTCAATAGTCCACTTATCAGCTTCAATAATATTAGGTACTTTTATTAAACCATATTCATATTGATAGACTAGCTTGTTGAGTCTACTATCAATTTTAGTAGTGCTGTTTTTTACTGTTCTTTCTAAAATATTGGTAATACTAGCCATAGCAATTCCAAAAACTATCATAATGATAATGGTAGCAATTAACGTTTCCACAAGTGAAGAAGCCTTTAATTTTAAAAGCAAATTTTTATGTCGAAATACGTTGATCATTCTATCCATTTTGCTACTTGTCTGTTTTCTGTATCAATAAAAAGCCCATTATACTTTTTAGAAATAGCTGTTGCATCTATTTGAGCATTAAATAAATGATTAATATAAACACCTCCTGATTGTTTGGCAATAAAATTATTGGTGTATACAAACCCGTTAACGGTTCCTTTCAAATCTAAATTCTTATTACAATAAACTTCTCCAGTAATTCTTGCCTTTTCATCAATCAACACCTGAGTATTATAATTACTTGCTTTGCTTTTGTTATGATATAAAATGACTCCTTTAATGGTTGATTTATTATCAATTTGTATCGCTGGAGAGTCAGACAACTCAGGTATAATATCTCCCCCTTGTTTTAAAAGTACAAGTGATGATGGATAGTTTAACTCCACATCTTGTTTGATATGAATTTTTTTATTGGCAAAAACTTGAAAACTACCTTTTACATTGGATTCTATGATGACCTCTGGTGCTATTAAAATAATATTTTCTAGTCTGGCAGTAGCTTCAATTTTAATCTTAGATTTTGAGATAATTACGATATTTCCTTGAAGGCTTAAATTTCTTAACTCCAAATCAACTTCAGATTCAAAAACCTTTGTATTTTTTGTAAAAGATTGAGCGAAATTACTTCCCTGTTTCAATCTAAAATATTCTTGATTTTCAATGGGTAATTCCCTTAAAAGTTGACGCAAATAAGCTATGTTTTGAATGGTAGGTAATTGATTGGAATTTGTAGTAATTTTTCCATAAATAAGTTCTTGCCCATAATAAGAAGTCCCTGAAATGTTTCCTGTTTTAACTCCTCTTTTAGGAAGCGTTACATCACCTGTTATTTTTGTTGTCCCTACAATTACCAAGGGCTGATTGTTTTCTTGTAGATAGATGGCTTTTCTATTTGAATTGACATTCCCTAAGAGAGCTACTTTCTGATAAGTTTCATTTCTCAAGCTTGAAGTCACTGAAGCTACATCAAAAACTCCCCAACGTTTTTTGATGACACTTGTATTTTCAAAATCATAGTCTGTAAAAGAAAGTGTAGTTTCTACATTATAAGGAATTTTATGATCTTTTAAATAGTCAAAAGCTAGATAGGTAGTATGAATGGTTTCTTTTTGTAGGTCTAACTTTAAGGCTACTTTTTTTTGTAAAAAAACCAGTGAAATAAAAGCAAACAACACAATGATAATAATCACTGAAACGACCAATACATATTGAATGGCTCCTGCTTTTATTTTGGTTTTGATGTTCATTTGGCAAGGGTGTAGTTCTTTGTTTGGTTTTGATATTTTACAGTAATATTTTTTTGTTTTGACCCTACAAGGGTCACCCCTAAAATAGTTTGTTTTAATTGAAAAATCTGATCGTTTCCATTGATAGAAATAATATAAGAATTTTTGCTCCCCTTGATAATTCCTTTAAATACGATTGCAGGAAAAACTACTGTCGCCTTAGTTGCTATTTTTTTTTTGAGTTGAGTTGGTTTTTTGTAGATTTTTCCTGTAAATGGATCTCTATAATCAGGGGTAATTATATATGAAGTTACTTTTTTGTAAGACTCAGGCTTAAATAAAACGGGACTTCCTACTTCAATCTCAGAAATATCAGGATTATATCCTTTATAGAATTGATAACCAATGCTCCCCCAAACCAAAGCAACAGCAAATAACAATAGATATGTTTTTTGATTCTTACTCATTTTAATTGACTAATAATGGATAAATTTCCTCAATTGAAGTAATTCCTTGGGATACTAAATTCAAGGCATTGCTTTGTAAGGTGTTAATCTTATTTTTAGATAAGTATTCATCCACCTCCAATTTTTTATCTTGAATTTTTTGCACCAGCTCTTTGGTGATCGGGATGATTTCGTAAATCGCTTTTCTCCCCTTATAACCCGTTTGATAACACTCAGAGCAACCTACAGCTTTATGATGTGTTTTGATTTGTTTAAGAACCGTGTATCCTTTTGGAAAGATATCTAAAGTTAACTCTTGTTCCTGTTTACAAGAATTACATAGTTTTCTTACCAATCGTTGAGCCACACTTACATTTAAGGTACTTGCAATTAAAAAAGGGGGAATTCCCATATCCACCAATCTTGAAATGGTTGCCCAAGCAGAGTTTGTATGAATGGTTGATAAGACTAAATGGCCCGTCAATGCGGCTCTAATAGCCATGTTTGCTGTTGCTACATCACGAATCTCACCGACCATAATAATATCAGGATCTTGACGTAAAAATGTTCTAAGAGTACTTGCAAAATCAAGTCCAATGTTCTCTCTTAACTGTACTTGATTCACACCCTCTAAAGTATATTCTATTGGATCCTCTATGGTTAGAATATTGGTGTCTTTTTTATTTAGAAGTTTTAGGGTTGCATATAAGGTGGTTGTTTTTCCAGAACCCGTTGGTCCAGAAATTAGAACAATTCCATTGGGCTTTTTTACAGAAGACTCATACATTTCTAATTCATCTTTTGTAAATCCTAAGTTTTCTAGTTGTACTGTAACATTGTTCTTTGATAAGATACGTAATACTAATTTTTCACCATGGAGTGTAGGTAAGGAAGAAACCCGAATGTCAAAATCTTCAGTTTCAGTCGATAGGTTGATTCTTCCATCTTGTGGCAGTCTTTTTTCAGAAATATCTAATCCAGACATGATTTTAATTCGATTGATGATCTTTGGATAATCCTCCAATAATATCATATACTTTTCAATCAATTTTCCATCAATACGAAAACGAACACGATGCTGCTTTTCAAAAGCTTCAAAATGGATGTCACTACTTCCAATTTCTTTGGCTTCAAAAATGATATTTAATAAAAAGTCTTCCGAATAACTAAGTGAAGAACTTGAAATACCTCGTTCTCTTTTACGATAGTTTTTTTGGAGATAAACTTCAATCGTTTGTTTAGATGCTTGTTCTAAAACAACTTGTTTTCCTAAAACAATCTCTAATTCCTTCATTAAATCATCCAAGGAAGAACTATCGGTTATGAAATAGACCTTACCATCTAAATCCTTATAAGGAATAACCCTGTAATGATATGCCTGTTCAGCACTTATCACTTGTAAAACCTCTGTTGATATGTTCTCTAATTGATGGTTCATATTAAAAAGCGTACAAGTTTGTAATAGTAAATAACAAATTGACTCCAATGACACATCCTAAAAATAACGCTTGCAGACCTGCTAATGGAATGAGGTTTTTTAATTTTTCTTTAAAAACAATGGAAATTACAAATGAGAATATCAATGATACTGAGAATAATACTAAAAAAGTACTCACAGGAAAACTAATTGCCATAAAGACAAAAAATAAGAGATCACCAACTCCAAATACATCAAAGAGCGGTGCTTTTAGTTTGAATTTTGAATATAAAAATAAGATAAAAATAATAGCAGAAATAACGCTAAGGTTAATTAAAGTGCTTATTAAAAATAATTCTAAGATATGATGATAACTATTTAAAAGACCGCCCAAAACAAAAAGAGTAAATAATAATAACAGCGTCACTTTACGCTCTTTTACATCTTCATAAAAGACATAAAAAAGTAACCCGATCAATAGTATTTTACCCGCTAATATCATTTACTTAATCTTTGTAAAATAAGAGTTCCTATAAGTTCGTTTCTTCCTTTTCTATAATTCATTTTCTTTTCAATTCTTACTGATGAAAATTCACCCAATCGTTGTTTTTCTAATTCGCTAGCGAATAGCATCATCTTTCTGAAATCGCCTTTAATTTCTATGGTATAACTCAACATTTTTGCCCCATCATACTCAAAAGAATGTGGTTTGTCATAAGAAATTAACTCAACTTGATGTAGCTCTTTTAGCTTTGTTATTTTTTCAACCAAGCTTTGTTCAAAAGATTGATCAATTGATACATCGTTAGATATTAAAATAGAATCTAAATGTTTGTTTTGAATTTGTAGTCTCTTAATTTTCTGTTCTGCATTGGATAACAATTCTTTGTCACTAGAGAGTTTTTCTATCTTTGACTTTAATTCAAAGGTTTTCTTAACCGATAATTGATAAGACAAGAATAGCATCAGAACAAACCCAACAACTAAAGCGATATTTTTCTTTCGTGTTTCCATGCTCTATTGTTGATTTTTCATTTGAATGACAAAATCAAAAGAAGTTTGTTTGGTTGTTCCTTTTCCATAGTTTACATACGATACTCTCTCAACCCAGTCTAAGCTCTGTAATATTTCTATCCAATCGGTAAAATCAGAATCATTTCTAGAGGTGCCTTTGATAATTATTTGATTGGTTTGAAACTGAACTTGTTTTTCTTGTTTTATAGCTCGTTGTAAAGGCTGATAATTCATAACGCTTAAAAATAGTGTCTTAGGGACTGTTTTAGCGATTTGATCTACAAACCAAATTGCTTTTGAATTACTAGCTGAAGTTATGCTTTGTACTAATTTCTTCTTTTTTGAAACCACATCATTTAGCCGAACTAATTGTGTTTTATAGGTTTCATTCAATAATAACTCGGACTCTAAATCTCCAACCTTTGTTCTATAAGAATTAAAAAAAAGAAAATTGATCAATAGCGCAATAAATAAGAACCCTAGAGCGAATTTCATTCCAAGAGTAAAAAACCTGTTTTGCTCATATTCTTTTTCTAACTTTTGTTGAAAATCTGTCTTATCTTCTCTATTGTCTTCAAAATAGTAAGAAAGAACTCCTGATAAAGCCAGCGTACTTTCATGGCGAATTTCTAAGCCATTAATTTGATAGGTCTGTTCTTTTTGAGTTTCTTTGGTAATACTTATGATCTCGTTGTTTTCGATAACAATTTCAGCATTGGAGGTGCTAAGTGTTTTATTCTCAAAAAAGGGCAGTAACGACTTCACGGCTAAGTTTCCTAGTGAAAAATTGATTACAGAAATTTTTTTATCAGTATATATTCCAATAATTTTATCGAGCACTTCTTTTCTACATATAGCGATATGAGATCGAGAGCTATCTTGAGTTACTTGATAATAAAAATCTTGAAGCGAAATGTTAGGAAATGCTGTTTTTACAACTCTTTGTTTTGATTGATTTACAAAATCAATACTTTTAGATAGAACCTGTTCATTGTTTACAATTAAAAAAATATGTTTTTGGTTCGTTAGGCTATTAAGTAAAGTTTCCTGTTTTGAAAACTTTTCTTGTTTTGAAATAACCAATTCTTTCTGCTTCTTTTTGAGCTGTAATAAATAACACACATCATTATTTGCATGCTCAATAGCACAAAAAGTATCACCATATTTTATGAACTGCTTATCCATTGCTAACGAATCACTGTAGGTTTTATAAGGATTGACAATTTTGATTTTTGTGCCGTACGAACTCGTTTACTGAAAAACCATTTAATAATTGGAATTCTAGCTAAAAAAGGAACTCCTGAGCCTGAATCGCTTTTTGAATCCACTTCCAGTCCTCCCAAAATAACCACATCCTGATCTTTTACTCGTACGGTAGAATTGAATTTCCTAGTATTGATATTTGGTGGTGCATTATCCGATATTCTAGCTACTGTACTAAAAGAAGATTGTTGCACATCAATACTTAAAGTAATACTACCATCACCTGAGACTATGGGTCTAATTTTTATGGATAAATTAGCATCAATCGGAATGAAGTTCACGAATTCTTGAGTCAAAGGATTTTCAACTCCAATAGTGTTGACAAGTGTTTGGGTATAATAGGTTGTCTGTCCGTTGGTAAGAGATGCTTCATGTCCGTTTAAAGCTGATAATTTAGGAGTTGATTTAATTTTTAAATCTCCGTTGGTCTCCAATGCCTGAATTCTTGCATAAAAATTAGGAACGACTTTTCCAATATTTAACGAACTTATACCATTAAGCCCACCTATAACTCTATTGATTGAATTCGCTCCAAGAGTTAAATTTGTTCCAGAAGAGTTTCCGGTAGAAAGATTATCACCAGTTAAAGTTCCTCCAGTATTTATTGGATTCTCACCTAAACCTAAATCTATCCCCGCAGAGACTGAATTTGATTTATTGACCTCTATCAGCATCACTTCAATCATGATAAGGGGAACCGATTTATCAATTTTTTTGATGAATTTTTTAAACTGCTCAATCTTTTGTGCAGTTCCTTTAACGATAAAGCTATTTTGCTCAACATCTATTTTTAAATCATCTAAACCCTCTATGATATCTTTTGGAAAGATACTTTTGATAGCTTCATTATCTCCATTGATGTTTCTTTGAGTGTCTGTATTTACTCCTTGATTATTTCTAGTATTATTAAACGATCTATTTTGATTTCCTTGTAATAAACCAGCTTGATTAAAATTTCCGTTTTGTGAAAAGGTGTTATTAATCTGATTATTTGAAAAGCCTCCAGCACTTTGCAGTGGTTCCATCATAAGTTGAATGGATCTATTCATCAGAGGTACTACTTCTACGCTTTCTATCGACGGATTTTCACTCTCCGCGAAAAAATACATCCCGTCTTCTAATTTATATCTGTATTTGGTATCTTCTAATATTTTATCAAGCAACCTATTGAAATTGATACTGTCTGATTTTATTGTGGCTTTCCCTAAATCTTTAATAGGTTTATTGGTTGCCATATTCACGTTTAGTTCATATCCAAGATCATCAATGATACGCTCGATAGGAGCATCTATAAAACTAACTTGTAGTATTTGATTAACAGGGTCGATTATTTTATAAGAATAACTCTCAGACATGGTAATAGATCTTCTACTACTAAGATTTTCTTTTGTAGATACTTTAAAAAGATAGAAGTTGTCTTTAGTTTTCGTTACCTCTAATTGATTTGCTAAGGCGATTTTGTCTATCGCAGCATCAAAAGGCATGTCTTTTATAAAGGATGAAATTCTAGAATTTCCAATATCTACTGAAAAAACTAAATTTTTCCCCGTTACTTCAGTTATTTTACGAAATACTTTGGCTAGACTATCATTTTGAATGTCAGCAGAAAAAAGATCACTCTCTTTATTGTAGGTGATCGGAATCTGTCTCTCAACATAGGGGAGTTTATATCTTTTAACAGATAAGATATTTCCAATCACATCAATTGTTAAACGATGTTCTTTACAAAGATTTAATAAAATATCTTTTGCAGTAGCATTTGAAAAACTCTGCGTAACTATGATTGCTTTTAAGCTTTGTTCAGTACTGATATTGATACTATTGGAAGATGCAATTGCACGTAAATAGGTCGTTAAATCTGTTGAGTTTATAGAGAGGTCAACTTTTTTAGAAAGCCCAGAGACTTTTATAGCTAAGCTGTCAAGCTTAATTCCTAATTCTTCAATTCTACTAGTATTGTCTTGCGCTCCAATTGAAAGAGTAAATAATAGCAAGGCAACAAAAAGCAATACATTTCTTTTCATTACAATTTGTTTTTTTAATTGACAGTAAAACTTACCGTCGTATACCGGGTGTCATATTCTGAATTGGATGCTTTTACTCTCCATTGATAAGTACCTGAATTTAAGTTTTGCATCACGCTATTGTCTATTACTATAGAATCTAGGATAATTTGATTTGCATTCTCAAAACCAGGAGTAGCAATTTGTATTTGGTAGCTCTCAGCATCGTCTAAGAGTTGCCAGCTAAAAGTATTGTTTCCAAGATCTAATTGAGAATTATTAAGAGGAGCCAATAAAATTACAGATTTGTCAGAGATGTCTTCTAAAAAGACAGCTTCACAGCTAAACAAGCACGCTAGTATTAGCGTATAATAGACCTTTTTCATAGGGGGATTTAATTTAAGAATAGGTTAAATGTACTAAATATTTTTATTTTTATTACTTTTGAATCAAACAAGTCTTTGTTTTAATAAAAAAGCTGAATATGAAAATCAAAAGAAAAGTGAACGCTTATAATTTACAAGAACTTTTAGTTGTTCTTGTAATCATTGGGATTTTAATATTAATTGCAATGCCAAACTTTATGGGTGTTGTAAACAAAGCTAAAAGTATTGAAGCGCAGCAGAACTTAAAAGCGATTCATAGTTTTCAAAAATCTCACTACTATTTATATAATACATATTCACCAGAGTTTAATGCAATAGATTTTATTCCTCCTAAAACTACGAATCAAGGTGGAACAGCAAATTACACCTATGAATTAATTCAAGCCAATAATAGCGGTTTTAAAGCTAGAGCTGTTTCAATAATTGATAGTGATGGAGATGGAATCAAAAGTACTTGGGAAATAGATCAAGATGGGAGACCTAAAGAAATTTTAAAGGATTAATGAAGAAAAGAGTTGTTTTTTAACTCAGTTCTTTGTCAGCTGTAGTTTTTTATTTTTTCAATTATCAAATCAACAAAAATTCATTTTTCTAAATTCTAACTTAAGTTTTTAAGATACAGAAGAGTTCCGATTTTAATTATTGACATTGTCCTTGTTCAATTTACCAAGCATTTCGGTTACTTCACCACAAATATCAGAGCAGCTTTTACTATTTCCAGTATAAGTAGCAGTAACAGTAACTCCATTAATAGTACAGCTACAAGTTAATCCAGCTAGCATCTGTTCTTGAACTTTCTTGTTTTTTTTCAAGTCAATTTTTGAGAAATCAACTTTCTTATATCTATTCCCATTTATTAGTTCACTAATTTTAACATCAACATCATTAATTATATATTCGACATTACCTTCATTAAAACCAGTGAAATATCCTTGTGATGTAAAATAATAATTACCATCAGAATTGACTACTATTGTCATTTTTAAGACTTTATTATTGACAGTATCACAGTTTTCTAATGTATCTTTACTTTGGGATTTGTTTTCGCAACTTAAAGTGATTAATAATAAGGTGAAAACAATTGTAATGTTTTTTAAATATTTCATATTATACTTTTTTGGTTATTATTAATTACTTAAATTTGATAATTACAGCTAAGGTTGTTGTATAAGCTTTTTTGAGTTGTTTATGCAATAAAGTTTATAAGGTATTAGCTTTAGCCGTTATTCTTTTCCTATATTTTCTAATTCGTATTCAGAGTAACTTGTATAGTTTTTAAAAATACCTTTACTTTTATTTACTTTAGCTAGTATTGTTCTGTCAATTCGTGATTGTAAATAAGTTGTTAATTCAAGAAACCTAGTTTCAGGAATGTGAAAAAAACCTCCAGCTTTAAAATCTTTTTTAACTTTTCCGTAAAAACTAGCATAATTAAATTTCTGGCCTTTATTTTTTAATTCAAAAGTTTTATACTCTGCATATTTATCAGCTAGATATTTTGAATATCCACACATTAATACATTTTGACCAATTGAACCATTTGGGTATTTCTGTATAATTTTCTTTCCTGACTGTGTTTTTACACTAATGTTAATAATATTATTATTCCCAACTACTGGATTATTCAATGTGCTTTTTGAAATTTTTATATTAGTATTTTCTTTCTTATTTTCAGATTTAAAGTTAGAGTTCAAAAAATGTTTTTTATTTAAAACTTCATTTTCGGTAATTACTTTTTCTCCAATATGTGAATGACAATTAGGACAAACAGAAATTAAATTTTCCAAAATTGTATTCGCAGGATTTTCGTCAATATGATGAAATTGAATTCTTCCAGCATCAGAGAAATCACAAAACGCACACTGATTTTTCGATTCTTGTAAAAGTCTAACTTTTTGTCTGTAAGTTGGGTTTTTTCTTTTTTGTGTCATTTTTCTTTTAACAAATGGTTTTTCAAATTGTGTTCTACTAAATTCAGAACACTCACTATAATGTCTACTTTTTAAATTTTTAAACTTACTATTTCCTAAACTATCAGATTTCCAAACTCCACTAGTACTAGCTTTTCCAATAGCAAATCTAAAAGCATAAGTAGTGTCAAAAAGATTGACTTCTGGACATTGATTTTCATAGGTTTTGTAATCATCTAAAAATAAGACTTCAGGAACTTCTCCCGAAAGCTCGATAGCTTTTTCCTCAAAATCATTTTTTAATAAATTATGCCTTTGTAATATTTTTACAATATTCTCATTTACTCCACCTGTGAATTCTCCAAAAAAATATAAACTATAAGCTCTTCTTGTACAATAATCTAAAATTGGACATCTTGAAGGTAGGTTCTTTTCTTGGCTTTTTTCAAAATATTCTTTCTCGTTCATTTTCTGTATTACAGCGTCTTTGTGAATGGTTTGTGGTGTTTAAGCAACTAATTTAGTAAATATAAACTGAGTAGAAAATCCGCAAGGATTTTCGTAAGTAGGCTACAAGCAGCAATTAATTATAAACTTCTTAAAATTTGTCTTTATTCTTTTATCATTTTTTTATGGTGTTCCTCATAACCTGCTACCTTAAATAATTCTGCAAAACCGTCTTTAAAATCCGTATAGTCAAATTCCTTAAAGTCATATATATTTTGTCCTAAAGAATGGGATTCTCTATTTATGTATCTGTAAAAAGCTTGAAATCTGTTTGTATTAAGTGGCTCTTGATTGAAAAAGTTATTTAAATCTTTTTTCTCTACAAAATTGAAGAAATACTCAATTACATTTCTCATACAATTTGCAATCAAAGCTGGTGGTTGATTTTCATCTTTTATAATATGCCAATAAGCTTGATAATCATTTTGAATTTCTTCATATTTCATTTTTTGGAAACTACTACCATCATTATTTTTTATAAGCCTAAATAGTTTTTGAGTTTCTTTACGTTCATCGTGTTTTGTTTCTGTAATCTCGTAAAAGAAATAAAGACTATGAGTTAATATAAATACTTGTTCGTAATTATATTTCCAAATAGTTACTTTTTCTCCTGTTTCCGCATTTTTTTTTGTTTCTTTTTTTCCAAAAAACTCTTTTTTAATCAATCTTCCAATATTGAAAATATAGATATGAGAAAGACTAGAAATAGGGTCGTCAATTACAATAATTTTCTTGTTTCCTGTTTCTGTTGCATCTTGTTTCCCTTTACACATTTCTAGAAAGTATAGGAAACTTATTATCATTTTTTCTCCTTCACTTAATGAACGAAACACTCTTTCTTTGTTTTCACCTCTTACTATCTTGTAAAGGTTTTCTTCGTGGTTTTCAATTTCAAAATCAGTAATCCCCAAGTCAATTAATCCATCATTAATACTTGCAATCGCTTTTTCAATATTAACTGTTAGTTTTTGTTGTTCCGATATGATTGACCTCTGTTCAAGAATTGTTTTATCAAAAGCTTTAATAGCTATATTAAGCAAATCTGTTTTAGTTTTTGATATGCCTTTATCTGAAAGATATGAACTTATAGTTTGGTCGTAATCCCAACGCATAATTTGCCAAAAAGTCTTTTTTATTGATGTTTTTACTGTTGCTTTTTTATCAATTTTATCGTTGTGTTCTAATATCGAAGCATTAATTTTACTTATAACATGATTGACTTCTTCTAATAATTTCGTTGAATTTTCAAGAGTTTGAGGTACACTTGGATTTTTTGTTTTTTCTTCAATCTTTTTTTTATTCGACTTAACTAATTGATTAAATGCACTAAATTTAATTTCAAAATCTTTCTTGAATGATTCAAATTTGGGATTGGCTTCAAAAATTGTTTCGTTCGGAATTAGTTGAATTGCTTGTGAATATCCTTCGAGAAAGGTTTTTATAGCGTCAATATCTGCTTCATACGAAGCGTCAAAGTAACCCTTGATGTTTTCTATTAATTCGTTTGAAATGGTTTTTTTTTGACAAAAAGGGCAATCTTCATTTTCTTCAAATGATTCTTCGGGTAAATATTTTAATCCCGATTTTACCCAATCTGAGTTTCCAAGTTTTGTGATTAGTTCAGATACACTACTATTTTCATTACCTACAATTTGTTTGTTGAAAATCTTTTCAGTTTCTATACTTGAAGATGAGAGTGTGATTTTAGGAACATAGGCATATTTTTGAGCATTTTCTCCCATAATTGCCTGAACGTCATTTTTTAAATCATCAATGCTTTTGGTTGGTTTTTCAGTTGGTTTTGTTAAACCTTGAATATGATTAAATAGATTGTCTTTTGAACCTTTATGACCTTCCAAACAAAACTCAAGAACACGGTCACCACCACTAAAATCGGTTTTTATTTTCCAAATAGTATTTTTTGCGTTTTCAAGCTTTCTATTTATTGATGTTTTTTCAGTTTCTAGTTCTTCGGTTTTTTTGATTTTTTCTTCGTCAAGCTTTACTATTTCTTTTTGTGCATTAGAAATCTTTGTAATAGCCTCTTTGTTTTCTTTTGAAAGAGTGAAAATTCCTTTTAAACTTTCAGATTCAAAAAAGTTATCTTGAATGAATGTCTGATTATAAACAAGTATTTCGTGATTCTCGTCTAAACCTACAACTGAACAATCTTTAAACTTTTCATCTTTTCTTTTTAAAAGATAATTTGATAAAGTACTTTTTCCTGTACCATTTAAACCATAAATAAGATTCAAAGCTTTGTCTGTTTCTAAAGTCGCTTGATTTTTGTAACTCGCTACTTTATTTAGGTCAATTTTGGTAATCATTTTTTTGTCAATTTTTCTTTTTCACGAGAGGTTAGTCGTATGACGCACAACTTCTTATATAGTTATAAATATATGCTTTTTTCACAAGATTTTATAGGATAATAACATATTTACCTTTTATTTTTAGTGTCCTTCAGCTTTTGTAATGTAACATCTGTCTCTTATACACATCTGACGCTGCCGACGATCTACTCTGTGTAGA
>OLII01000517.1_pt1 | contig 14681 bp, 18 predicted proteins | sample 1609481 | NCBI WGS metagenome assembly OLII01 (sample SAMN05416859, study PRJEB24817) | seawater metagenome | isolation source: Sea water | place: Canada:Atlantic | collected 2013-11
ATATATAGGAGAGTGGTGTGGAGCATCTAAGAGACAGGTTTACTTACGATCATGATGAAGGTTGTTTACGGTGGAGAGAATACACTGAGAAGAATAACATCTCATCAATGTCGAGAGTTAGACCTGGTGACGTAGCAGGTAAAAGGGGTTTAGGTGAATACAAGATCACACGACAAGGTGACAGTCATTCAAAGTCTTGTGGTCTTCGTATGATATGGCAACATGTCACCGGTGAATTGACAATGGGTAAAATCAGAACAATGAACCCACGTGATACTAGATTCTGTATTGACAACCTTTACATTGTACCATCTGATCAATCACGTGTTCACCGTGACAGAGCTAAGAATAGTACAGTGGTGTCGTACAGCTTTGAACACGAGCAATACACGGTTGTAGCAGTTGATCACAGTTACAATAAGACAATATTGAGTTATCATGATGATATTGATAATGCTTTAAAGGCATTGAATGAACCTGAAGTGAGTTTCTTATGAGACGAATAACAATAGCTGACATCATTCAGCTACCACCTAAGAAAGCAAATTTTGTTGTCGAGTACATCAAAGACTTTGCAACACGTAGAGCTGCTGAAGCATCAGGGTACGCTGCTGATCATGGTTACAAGTTACTAAGTGACCATGAAGTCAGTGCTGCTATTGAGCATATTATCCAACAACGACTTGAAGAGAATCAGATCGACACTGACTGGTTACTGTATGAGATGGTGGACAATCACCGTATTGCACGCCAGCAAGGTAACATTACAGCGAGTAACACTGCACTTAACATGGTGGGCAAGCATAAGCGTGTCGATGCGTTTGCTGCTGATAAGATAAAGGTTAGCACTGATGCTGATGTCATGGACCGATTAACTGCTGCTAGACGACGACTGAGTAACACTGAGCAAGAAGATGATGACGTGACGTTCTTCTAATGCTATTCTTCCCAGTAGCTCATCACTGGACTCATCAGATACTGACAGTCCGTCACCCTGTCACCAGTCTTACCAGTGATGAGCAATCAGATAAGAGTGCATCTAGTCTTAGCGGATGAACACTGGCACGTCACCAGTTGATGCACTCAACCTTTTGACGATACTATGGACGATAGTTATGCTCACACAAGAACAGTTAAAACAACTCATACATTACAACCCTGATACCGGTGTAGTTACCTGGTTGAAGCGTAACACTTCAATGTTCACAGACGGTCCTGTTAACTCGGCACAGTCTAAGTGCAGAACGTGGAACACTAAGAACGCAGGTAATCAAGTAACAACGACCAACAATTACGGATATACTACAGTGAATATCTGGGGTAAAGGGTATCTTGCACACAGGTTAGCATTCCTGTACATGGTAGGGTTAATCCCTAAAGAAGTTGATCACATCAACGGTGTAAGACTTGATACCAGATGGTGTAACCTTCGTGAAGTAACACGTACTCAGAACTGTATGAACACTAAAATTCGCAGTGATAACACATCAGGTGTTGTGGGAGTGTATTGGAACAATCAGTTTAATCGTTGGGAATGTTACATAAACAAACTAGGTAAGCGTAAATACTTAGGAAGACACCAAAACTTCTTTGAAGCTGTATGTGTTCGTAAATCAGCAGAATTGACGTTCGGATTTCACAAGAACCACGGGAGAGCTGTGTGAGCCAAATAGATATTGAACTCGCTGATGAAGTCAGCAAATACTACGATGACCCACTTGGATTTGTCATGATGGCATTCCAATGGGGTGAAGAAGGTACATCGTTAAACGGTTTCGACGGTCCTGATGAGTGGCAAGTTGACATTCTCAATGCTATCGGTGCTGAAGTTAAAGAACGTAAATTCAATGGTGTTGATGCAGTTGACCCTGTGCAAGTTGCAGTGTCATCTGGTCATGGTATCGGTAAATCAGCACTATCTGCATGGTTGATACTCTGGATCATGTCAACACGTCCCAATTCAAAAGGAGTTGTCACAGCTAACACTGGTGACCAACTCAAAACTAAAACAATGTCTGAAGTATCAAAGTGGCGCAGTCGATGTATCACCGGTCACTGGTTTCAGATGAATGCAATGTCAATCGTACATCGTGCTTACCCTGATTCATGGCGAGTTGATGCACAGACATGTCGTGAAGAGAATAGTGAAGCATTTGCTGGTCTTCATGCTGCTGACTCAACACCGTGGTACTTATTCGATGAAGCATCAGCTATACCTGAAAAGATATGGGAAGTTGCTAAGGGTGGTCTGACTGATGGTGAACCAATGCACATCTGTTTCGGTAACCCAACACGTAACAATGGTTCATTTTATGAATGCTTCAGAAAGAACAGTCACCGATGGATAACGAGACAGATTGACAGTCGTACTGCGAAGATGACTAACAAGCGATTGATTCAAACGTGGATAGATGACTTTGGAGAAGACAGTGACTTTGTTAAGGTTCGTGTTCGCGGTATGTTTCCACATGGTGGTGATATGCAGTTCATTCCTTCTGATGTGGTTTATGATGCAATGCGTCGGGGTAGTGGTGCTTATCTTGGTGATGACCCATTAATCTGTGGTATCGATATGGCACGTGGTGGTGATGACAACTGTATGATTGTATTCCGTCGTGGTAAAGATGCCAAGTCTGAAAAGGTTTACAAGATACCAGGTGAGAAGTCACGTGACTCAATGAAGGTTGTGTCACTGTTACAGATGATACTTGATAGGCATAAACCTGATGTGTCATTCATGGATAAAGGGTCAATGGGTGGTCCTGTTGCTGATAGAATGCGTCAACTCGGTTACCATGTCATTGATGTAGGTTTCGGTGATAATGCTGCTGATGCTAAACACTTTAAAATGCGTACTGCTGAGATGGGTTCACATTGTAGACAATGGTTGCTCGACGGTGGTGCTATACCTAATGACCCACAACTTGAGATTGAACTGACATCACGTGAGTTCGGTCACAATGATAAAGACCAGCTTGTGCTTGAACGTAAAAAGGATATGAAGAAACGACTCGGTGTGTCACCAGATTGGGCTGATGCATTGTACTTGACGTTTGCTGAACCAGTACCGAAACGTGAAATACCACGTGGACATCTTGATCACAATCCTTATGTGCGTAACAATAACAACGGTGATTACAATCCATTAAGCAGTATGGACTCAGATGAGTACATGTAGACATTGTTTCTGCGTGTGCTATTATTCCATTAATTGTAAAAGTCAATAGGAGATTTATCATGTGTGGAGGCTCACCATCAGCACCACCACCGCCACCTCAAGTACCTGAAGCACCACGTGCACCAGATACAGGAACGAGTGAAGCAGCAGGTGCACAAGATCGTCGTCGTCGAGCAGCAGCAGCAGGTCAAGAAGGTGGTCGAAGTACCATTCTTACAAGTGCACGCGGTGTTCAAGACGGTGCTGCAACAGCGACTAAAACGTTATTAGGACAGTAACCAATGACGACAAGTGTTGCTAATCTAGATACAACTCAGTATGTGAAAGTTAATGCGGGTCAAAACCCCATAACATTACAAGCACACAGAGACTTAGTAAGATTCGTTTTTAGTGAGTTGAAACCCTCTCGTGACAACCCTATATTTCACACACTAGGTGGTAATGATTCACCTCAACACTTCCCCTTGCAAGATAGCAATGTGTGGGTTCTCGCTACCACAGAGAATTCTTCTTTAGTTATAACGGAGTTCCCCGAGGGGGAATTACCTGTTAACACAGGATATTCACTTTCCAATAGGTTTGATCTAGCAGTCGCAGCAGGTCTAGTACCTGGTGCTACATCGATAACTAAATTTGGTGTTAATGCAAACGCACCTTTGAACACGAAGATTGACTTGTGGGATGTAGGTGGTGATTACACATTCTTGTCAACAGCAGAGCTGCTGAACTTACAGAGTACCGACAATGACGATGCTAATGGTGACACGGGTGCACACACTGTTGAAGTATATGGTCTTGATTCTGATTATAACGAAATAAGTGAAATAGTAACGTTGAATGGGGTCAGCTCAGTCCCTACGGTAAATCAATACCTACGGTGCAATAGGATGATAATCAGGTCAGCAGGATCAAATGGGGGTGCTGAAGGTGTAATAACTGCGGAATCAGCGAGTACCATACAAGCACAGATTAACAATGGTTTTAATCAATCATTAATGGCTATATGGACCGTACCTGCGGGGAAAGTGTTCATACCTAAATACACAGAAGCTTCAATCGGTAAAGGTAAAGAAGGTCTATTTGAGTTAAAAGTAAGACCAATCGGTGAAGTGTTTCAGACTAAAAAAGCGTTGAAAGTATTCGAAAAGAAATCTGCAACACGCAGAGAGTTTGGTGGTATCATAGACGAGAAATCAGACATTAAGATAGACGTAACGGCAGACAGTAACAATTCGTTCGTTGAAGGCGAATTTGAAGGTATCATACTAGATAAAGCCACATTCGGAATAACATAATATGCCAACTATTAGATCATACAATAAACGACTTGAAGCATTGCGCTCAGAACGTTCAACATTTATTCCACTGTATCGTGAGTTGTCTGACTATCACCTTGCACATCGTGGTCGTTTCCTTACGTCTGATCGAAATAAAGGTAACAAGCGTAACACGAAACAGATTAACAATATTTCACGTATGGCTAATCGTACACTTGCGTCAGGTATGATGTCAGGTATCACATCACCAGCTAGACCTTGGTTCAGATTAGGTACAGGTGACAAGAACCTTGATGACAGTCAAGCTGTGAAGCTGTGGTTGCATGAAGTTCAGCAAACAATGTACAAAGTATTTTCACAGTCGAACTTATACAATTCACTTCATCAGTTATATTCAGAACTCGGTGTGTTTGGCACTGGTGCGATGGGTATCTTCCACGACTTTGAAAACGTCATCTGGTGTAAACCTTACACTGTTGGTAGCTACATGATTGGCATGAACAACCAGAATATCAGTGACACCTTTTACCGTGAATATGAAATCAGTGTCGGTCAATGTATCAAGCAGTTTGGTGAAGAGAATTGCAGTCAAGCTGTTAGAGAAATGTGGAAAACTGGAAACAGTGAATCATGGGTCAAGATAGTTCATGCAGTTGAACCTAATGACAAACGTGATGGTGCTAGTCCTTTAGCAAGTGATAAACCGTGGCGCAGTGTTTACTATGAAGCGAAGAGTGGTACTAAAGAAGGTGCTGATACATTCTTACGTGAATCAGGTTTTGATGAATTCCCATTCGTGACACCACGTTGGGACGTTACTGCTGAAGATGTTTATGCGACTGATTGCCCCGGTATCACAGCACTTGGTGACACTAAAGCATTACAACTTGCTGAACGTCGTAAGTATCAGGCATTAGATAAAATTGTTAGTCCACCACTTCAAGGTCCTTCAACACTGAAGAATAAACTCAACGGTGGTGCAGTTGGTGCAAACGACATCATATTTCATGAACAAAGTGGTGAAGGGTTACGCAGTATTTATGACTACCGTCCTGACATCAACGCTATCAACCAAGAAATAGATCGTGTTGAGAACCGTGTTCAACGTGCATTCTATGAAGATTTATTCTTGATGTTGGCACAGACAGACCGTCGTCAGATAACAGCTCGTGAAGTTGCTGAGAAGCATGAAGAGAAGTTACTGATGTTAGGTCCTGTACTTGAACGTTTACATACTGAGTTACTTGACCCATTGATTGATAGAACATTCAACATACTTCAGCAGAATGGTGTGCTACCAACACCACCACCAGAGTTGCAGAACAAAGAGTTAAACGTTGAATATGTATCAGTGTTAGCACAAGCACAACGACTTGTTGCAACAGGTGCTGTCGATCGCTTAGTTGGTTTCGTTGGTCAAGCATCAGCACTATGGCCCGAAGCACGTCACAAGGTTAATATTAATCAGGGTATCGATGAGTACGCTGAATCACTTGGTGTTGATCCTGCATTGGTTCGCAGTGATGATGAAGTTGCTGCAATAGCTGAAGCAGAAGCACAACAACAAGCACAGATGCAAGCGATGGCTGTTGCAGAGCAAGGTGCTAATATCGCCAAGACTGCATCAGAAACAGATTTAAGTGAAGACAATGCGCTCGGTGCAACAATGCGTCGAGCAGGTTTAGGTTAATAGAGGTGTACAAATGTCTAATCAAATATACGGGCTAGCTAGACAAGCTTTTGCTGAAGGTGATATCGCGTGGGACGCTGATAACATTAAAGTCTTATTAGTTGATACAGCGGATTACACTGTGGATATTGATGTAGATCAATTTCTGTCTGATATACCACTAGCTGCTAGGGAACACATATCTTCGAATCTGACAGGTAAAACCACAACCCTAGGTGTAGTGGATGCGGATGATGTGGTGTACGCAGCCGTACCAGCAGGTGACACACTAGAAGCATCGGTTATCATACAAGACACAGGGGTTGCAAGTACGTCGAGACTTATAGCATACATAGACACGGCAACTGGTTTACCTGTCACACCAAATGGCACAGATATCACTATCACATGGGATAATGGTGCTAACAAGATATTTAAACTGTAAGGACATTATTATGTGGGAATCACTTAAATACATACTGAAAGTACGTATACTTAGAAAACTTGAACGGGATTTAATTGACCAGACAGCAGTTCGTGCTAAGTCTAAGAAAAAAAGTATTAATATTCAGAAAGAACTGGAAGATACTAAAAAACAACTAAATGACATGAAAGCTTACTAAACAATGAGTGCGTATGGAGTTACCCTCGCGGTAAATAGTGGGCAGATTCCTTCAGCGCAAGGTGACTTTGTTTGGCTTTTTACACAGCAAAACTTTATTGACGCAAACAATGAAGATGCCATTAATGGATCAGCCAATTCAATTCTAAATGGTGGTGGTAATCTACGTTGCTATACAGATGACACCAAAACAACACAACTCCCCATCGAAATTGTTACTTTTGTTACGGGCGTTTTTCCACAGGTTCAAGTATGGGGGTTGTCTCCATCACTAGATACGGCTAGCACTGTTTATGTTGAGGCTGATGACACAGAAATAACACAACCACCTGTAACCGACACTTATGGGAGAAATGCAGTATGGAAAGATTTCGAAGCTGTTATTCATGCTAGCGAGACTGGTACTGACGGTGTATTTGTTGATTCCACAGGAAATAACTATGACACAACACTAACCACCGGTGCAACATTAAGCACTGTATCCACAGGGCATCCGTTTAATAGCACATGGCCTGACTTCACTGGCTTAGAAGTAATAACGCTAACAAGTTCATATCAAACCATAAATAACACCCCTTTTACCTTGTCATGCTTGGTCAATATTGATGTATTATCAAATGTTGATGGTTTATTTGGAAATAGATACTCAACTGGTGATATTAACTGGGCACAAATACAAAGCAACGGAAGGGTTTTCTCTAGAGCTACGGGTTTTTCAGAAAACAGGGCAGAAGGAGTTTTTCCTTCAGTAACATCTGGCATTGTAAAACTTAAGCAAAACTCATCATTATTACAAAGCGTGTTTAACTCAACAGTCACTGCTGAAGATACTACTATTTCTGGTGGAGAAAGCATTAATAATGTTAACTCAGCAAATAGCTTTCGGGTTGGTGGTTATTTTAACAACTCAGAGTCATTTAGATATAATGGTAGAGCAGCAGAATTTAGAATAAAAAGAGAGTTTGATGACGCTGACAGGGATGAAGCAGAAGAAAATAACATATTAAATTCGGGTGCGTTCTGGTCAACGGGAGCGTGGGAGCAACAAGGAGGTGGTTTAGTAATACAACCACAAAGCATTCCGTCAGAAGAAACCTTCGGTACACCGACATTCACGGTAGACACACCGTTAGTAATATTACCCACAGGAATCCCGTCAGAAGAAGTATTCGGCAATGCAATGGTCGAGATTGGTACTATACCCATATCACCCGTAGGAATTCCAACAGAAGAAATTTTTGGTGTTGTGAGTATCACGCTGGGACCTACTAATATATCACCCGTAGGAATTCCGACAGAAGAAATGTTCGGTAATACAGTGTTCACCGGTGGTGAAGTGGTTACTGTATCAGGTAACATGGTTGTACAAGGTATGGTTGAGATGTTAATATCCCCATTAATAGAAGATGTAGTTGAGGTAGACATAAATGACAATGCTGATAACCAATGGTACATCTGATTATAATGGGTCAGGAACACCGGAAGTTGCAACTGGTGCGATCATAGTAACGTTCTCAGGTACAAAAGGGAAACGCTCACCTGTGCTGACAATGTATTCACGAAGTGACAGTGCAGCATTTGCACCTATTTACCAGATTGACAAGTTTAGGAGATTCAAAGTGAACCTTGCTAATGCTGATGAATATTATTTTAAAGTGACAATACCTAGTGATACTGTTGTCGATTTAGCTGTCACTAACACATAGGTATCTCAATGTCTGATGAACGTGAATTAGAGTTATACGGTATCAGTACCATCATGAAGACTGAGAACGGTAGGTCTTTTATGTGGAGATGTTTGCAAAATTGCTCTACTTTTGAGAGTATATTCAATACTGATACACAGTTACACGCTTTCAATTCAGGTAAACGTAGTCACGGTTTGTGGCTTGATGAAGAAATACGTGAAGCTGCACCAGATGATTATTTTAAAATGCTAAAAGAGAATAGGTGACGACGATGAAAATTAACAGACAATGGTTATTTAATGTATACCGAAATGCTGACGCTGGTGAAGATGCAGGTGGCGCAAGTACCACTAGTGTACAAACAGAAAACACAGACAATGCTGACACTTCAACAGTGTTGACTGATACAAATTCTGACGCTGCAACTGATACAGGTGCTGCTGATGATGCTGGTAGTGAAGATGGTAACATTGACGCTGCTGGGGATGATACTGATTTAAGTAGTCAGACACCTCCCGACACTTATGCCGACTTCGTGATGCCTGAAGGGGTTGAACTAGATTCTGCATTGTTGACTGAAGCAACCCCACTCTTTAAAGAGTTAGGGTTGAATCAAGATCAAGCACAGAAACTGGTAGACTTCCAAGCAAAACAAGCCAAGGCGAGTTCGGAGAGTCAGGTCGATGCTTTCAATCAGTTGATGAATGACTGGCAAGAACAATCTAAAAATGACAAAGAGTTCGGTGGTGACAAGTTTGAAGAAAACGTCGGTATCGCACGATCTGCCATTGATAAGTTTGGTACACCAGAACTGAAGCAACTGCTGGAAGAACACGGTGTGGGCAACCACCCTGAAGTTATCCGGTTTATGGTCAAGGTTGGGAAGTTAACTGCTGAAGATGTACCTGGTGGAACAAATACACCACCGTCTAAAGCACAAGACCGTGTGTCTCTTCTTTACCCTAATGACAAAACTGCCTAACTAACTCACGAGGTGAAACATGGCTACTTTAGGAAACAGCTTTATCGACTTAATCGATATTTACAAACTGCAAGACGGTCAGGGTCAATTCAACCCTGTTATCGAAATGTTTATGGAAATGAACCCGATCTTAGAAGACGCTATTGCGGTTGAGTGTAACAAGGGTACTACCCACTTACACACAGTTCGTACTGGTCTACCTTCTGTAACATGGGGTAAATTATATGCTGGTATTCCAAACAGCAAAGGTCGCACTGCACAAGTTGAAGACACAACTGGTTTCGTTGAAGGTCTAAGTACCGTCGATAAACGTTTACTTGATTTGTCTACCAATGAAGGTGCTGTACGTTTATCTGAAGCTCAAGCGTATCTTGAAGCAATGTCGAATGAAGTAGGCTCGAAAGTGTTCTACGGTGATACTGCATCAGATCCTGAAGAGTTCATGGGTCTTGCACCGCGATTCAACGACCTATCTGCTGCTAACGGTGGTCAGATTATCGATGCTGGTGGTACTGGTTCAGACAATACGTCTATCTGGTTTGTTACCTGGGGTGATAACCAGTGTAACTTGATTTACCCTAAAGGTACTCAAGCTGGTGTTCAGCGTGAAGACATGGGTGAGCAACGTGTTACTGATGGTTCTGGTAACGCTTACTATGCCAAGGAAGAAAAGTTCACATGGCATGTGGGTCTTGCTGTTAAAGATTGGCGTTATGTTTCACGTGTTGCAAACATTGACGTTAGTGACATGGCTGCTGGTTCAGTTGCATTGTACGACTTCATGCGTAAAGCTTATTACAAGTTGCAGAACCGTCGCGTAGCTGGTGGTAAAATGGCTATCTACTGTAACCGTGACGTACTTGAAGCACTTGATGCTTTAGCTACTAACGCTGGTGCATCTGATAGTTTCATTCGTTTGAGAACGACTGAGATTGAAGGTAAGGAAGTTACTACATACCGTGGTATTCCTATCCGTGAAAGTGATGCAGTTCTTAACACTGAAGCACGAGTGGTTTAATACCACTCAACCTTTTAATTAATTTAGGAGAATCATCATGATTTTATCTGCACAACAATTGTTCTCAGATGACCAGGCGATCACAGCTTCTGCTGACTCAACTAATGTCATCGACTTAGGCGTACCAGGTACACCATTTGGTGCAGTTGCACCATTGAATCAAGACATCGGTAAAGGGAATAAAATCCCAGTATTGATTCAGGTTACTGAAGATTTTAACACTCTGACTAGTTTAGAAGTTATCATCAGCACTGGTGCAACCACTGCGTTAGGTACTTCTGTAATCAGTGAAACCATTCCACTTGCTGAATTGGTTGCTGGTAAACAGATGGTACTTGAAGTGTTACCTAATGAACTCACTGAACGATACTTAGGTATTGAATACGTGGTTACCGGTACACCACCTACACTAGGTAAGGTAACTGCTGGTATCTCAATGGGTAACCAGACTAACGTCACTGGTGCTTAATTAGATTGGGGACTTCGGTCCCCAGTTTCATTCAATGACTTTGGAGAGCTGACATGCCTAGTTATAAAGTTAAAAGTAAAGGTTTTTTCGACGGTAAGATTTACGACCCTGATGGGAAGCGTACTGTATTACACACTGAAAAACCTTTCCCGTCGAAAGACAAGAAAGAACAAGTACCTGCGTGGCTTGAAGCTATCAAAGGTGAAACACCTGCACAAGCGAAAGCTCGTAAAGCTGCTGAAACTAAAGCTGCTAATGCTGCTAAAAAGAAAGCTGAAGCTGATAAGAAAGAAATCGCTGACGCCAGTTTCCTTGGTGACGGTGAATCGGTTAATACTGATTCTAATGTTGAAACATTGTAATATTAACCTGCACGGAGATACATTATGACTTCTGTTGTTGAAATATGTAACTTAGCACTAAGTAACATTCGTGCAGGTAGTATTAACTCATTGAATGAGGGAAGCATACAGGCTCAGGTTTGTAAGCTAAAATACCCTGTTCTTCGTGACCGATGTCTACGTGAAATACCGTGGCAGTTTAATCACAAAATTAGACCCTTATCATCAGTTACCACTGACATATTCAACTGGGCTTATGCGTATTCATACCCAGTTGATTGTCTCAAGATTCGTCGTCTAGTTGGTGATTATGAAGAGTTACCTGCTGGTAGTGCTAATGTTGCATCGAGACTGTTAGATAGTCGTGTGTTACCTAACAAAGGTTATCGAAGACAGATACCTTATGAAGTGTTCAACTTCGATGATACGAAAATAATAGGCTCAGACCAACCCGATTTACGCATTGATTTTGCTGCAAAGGTTACTGATCCCAATTTATTCAGTGATGACTTCATCATGGCATTGTCGCATCTATTAGCATCAGAACTAACTGTACCTGTTGTCGGTGCTGAGTTAGGTCGTGCATTGCGTAATGATTCATTACAGCTTTATCAACAGTATTTGAAGTCAGCACTTGCTAATGACATGAATGACCAATATCTTGAACCTAGTGAAAGTGATTTTGTTACAATTAGGAATTAAGCAATGCCGCAACTTATTCAACGTAGTTTTACATCTGGTGAGATTGCGCCAGCATTACAGTCACGTGCAGACTTAACCAAGTATGCTACTGGGTTGCATTTGTGTGAAAACATGTTTGTACGCGCACAAGGTGGTGTTTACTCACGTCCTGGTCTACGTTTCATCGGTGAACTTGATGACTCATCTAAAGTCGGTCGATTAATCCCATTCAGCTTTAACACTGAACAGACTTACATGTTAGTGTTCGAGCATTTAAAAGTACGTGTGATCAAAGATGGTGGTTTTGTTTTAGCTGGTGGAGGTCCTGCAATATTTGAACTTGCTACACCTTACACTGAAGCACAGTTACCACGTTTAGGTTTCACACAGAACGCTGATATAATGACATTGGTTCACCCTGACCATAACCCTGCGAACCTTAACCGTTTAGCTGATGACAACTGGACGTTGACAACCATTGATTACTCAACCACCGTTGATGCACCAGTATTCAGTTCGGGTGCAATATCAAAAGTAATCACAGGTATAACGCAAGCTAACCCTGCTGTTGTGACTGCTGTTGCTCATGGGTATATCACAGGTAACTTGATTTCTATCGCTGGTGTATTAGGTATGACTGAGGTCAATGGTCGCTCATTTATTATAACAGTATTAACACCAAATACATTCGAGTTGAACGGTGAAGACTCAACTGCTCACGGTATCTACACATCTGACGGTACTGCTGACAGACAGAATGGTGCTACCACTATCGGTGATGGTTTCGGTGATTTTGATAAAACTTACACTTATGTTGTGACCGCAGTTGATGCATCAGGTACTGAGTCACTAGCATCTGCTGAAACCAGTTTAACTGTTAAATCATTATCACAGACCGGTGGTGTCAGATTAACATGGAACACTGTACCTGAAGCGGCATACTACCGTGTATATAAAGACCCTTCAGTGGGTACAAGCATTTACGGGTGGATAGGTGATTCAAATAACAACTCATTTGATGATTACAACATCGCACCGATAACAAGTGATGCACCACCACAGGATCGTCAACCATTCAGCGGTGCTGACAATAAACCGTCTGCTGTGACTTACTACCAACAACGTCAAGTATTCGCTAATACCAACAATGAACCACAAGCGACGTATACAACTCAAGTAAATAATTTTAGTTCATTGCGTACATCTAACCCTGCACGTGATGATGATGCTGTGACTTTCACTATTGCAGCACAACAAGTAAATGAGATACGTCACCTGTTACCACTTGATTCACTGATACTATTGACATCTGGTGGTGAGTGGATAATGACTGAAGGTCAAGACAGAGTGTTAACACCTTCAACTATCGGTGTGAGAATTCAATCATACAACGGCTGTTCAATAGTTCCACCGGTTGTGATCAACAGTACTGCATTATTCCTTCAAGAGAAAGGTGCACGACTTCGTGATTTAGGTTATGAGTTCAGTAGTGATAAATATACCGGTAATGATTTGTCATTGATGGCAGAACACTTGTTTGAAGAATATCAAATTACAGCGATGGCTTATGCTGCTGAACCTTATAGTATCGTTTGGTGTGTTCGCAATGATGGTGTGATGCTAGGTTTAACATACCAGCGTGAACATCAGGTGTGGGGTTGGCATCAACATAATACACAAGGTACATTTGAGTCAGTTGCATCAATTGCAGAAGATGACCGTGATACAGTGTATGTGATTGTCAAGCGCAACGTAAACGGTTCAGATGTTCGATACGTTGAACGATTAGAGAAACGTGAATCAATTAATGCTGAAGACTGTTTCTATGTTGACTCAGGTCTGACATACGACGGTGCACCAGCGACAGTGATCAGTGGTCTTGATCATCTTGAAGGTGAAACTGTGTCAATATTGACTGACGGTTACACTGTACCCGATCAAGTAGTTTCTACTGGTGCAATCACGCTTGAACGTGCAGTATCGAAAGTACATGTAGGTTTGAGTTATACACCTGTGATTGAAACACTTGACATCGATACACCTTCACCAAGTCAAACAGTTAAAGCTCAGTCAGTATCAGTATCGAAGGTTACTATCGAGGTCGAAGGTTCACGTGGTGGGTTTGTAGGACCGCGACAAGACAACGGTTCAGCTCCACCAATGAGTGAAATTAAACCACGGTTTGATAGTGATAACTATGACCCTATTGCTTTGAAAACTTATAAGCAAGAAGTGTTCATACAACCACAATGGTCAAAAGGTGGTGGGGTTCGCATTGAGCAACGTGCACCTTTACCAATGTCAATACTGTCAGTAATTCCACAAATTGATATAGGTGGTAACTAATGATTCAATGGGTGAAACCAACAGTGGAGCTGGTTGAGTCCATTGCTGCTGATATGAGACAAGCTGATGCTGAAGAAGTGTGGGCATCGAACCATCATTCACCATTAGAGTCAATGATGAAAGGTTGGCAGTTGTCTGACGTTTCAACAATAGCAATAAATGACAACGGTGAACCATTGGTGATGATTGGGTTAGTCAAGCGTGACATGTTGACAGGTTCAGGTGTCGTGTGGATGCTTGGTGCTGACAGAGCAATGAAGCATAAAAAAGAATTCTTTCGTCAGACTAAACCTATCATTGATGAAATGCTGACTATTTGCCCACGTTTGTGTAACATGGTACATAGTAAGAACACAAACAGTATTCTATGGTTAAAGTGGTTAGGGTTTACAATTGATGATCCTATACCT
>OLII01000519.1_pt1 | contig 14629 bp, 14 predicted proteins | sample 1609481 | NCBI WGS metagenome assembly OLII01 (sample SAMN05416859, study PRJEB24817) | seawater metagenome | isolation source: Sea water | place: Canada:Atlantic | collected 2013-11
TAGCCTTTGAATTACCCAATGCCATAATTGCCTCCTATTGAACCTGGCCGGAAATCACGACACTTGGGAATAATTTTTGCCCTTCATATGATCGCGCTACATCCATTGTTTTTACAATGGCGTCATACAAGATGGCGTCACTGGGCACCAAAATTAGCGTGTCGCTTTTGGGATACAGCTCTTTAATTTTCAAAAGTGCCACAGCCAACTGATCGTAGGCGTACTCCCCTTTGCTGTCTTTTTTAACCACCGCATCCATAACTTTCAATTTAGCTTCAGGCAATTCAGAAGAGGTTGCTTCTAAGCTAATACGGTTTACTTCAAGCTTAACCGTGGCAGTTATTTTAATTTCAGGTTTCTTTTTGTCTTGCTCGGCAGGAGCCGATGTCTCAGCCATTACCGGCACAGAGGTATTAATGGCCTTAAGGTTTAGGAAACTAGATGATGCCAATAGAAATGGTATCAATACCAAAAACATGTTCATGATCGGTACCATATCAATCTCACAATCAAGATCGCCTCCGGTACGCCTGCGTTGTCCTAAGCCAGCCATCGTTTAATTCTCGCGCTTCAAGCCGGAAAGAATATTGAATAACGCCAGTGATTTTTCATCCATTTTTTCAATGATGTGATCACCGCGGTTATTCAACAAATAAAATCCTACCAAGCTTGGAATAGATACAATCAAACCAAAGGCAGTGGTAAACATCGCAACCGAAATACCTGCCGCAAGTACTTGTTGTTTCTCAGCAGCAGATGCGCCTGCCACACCTGCGAACGCCGCGATCAAACCAATAATAGTACCTAGCAAACCCAGTAAGGTTGCAACGTTGGCAAACATACTTAGGTAGTTAATACGTTTTTTAAGCAGTGGCATTTCGCGCAAAATACTTTCTTGCATGGCTTGCTCGATATCTTTATCGCGCTTACCAGCTTTAAGTAGTCCACTTTTAAGTGTTCTGCCCATGGGATGGTTTTGGATACGGTTCACTTCTTCAAGTGCGGCACGGTAATTTGAAGTGCTCAACAAGGCCGACACTTTGTCAAAAGCGTTATCCATGTTTAGGCTTAACTTTCCGTACAAAAAGAATGCACGTTCGCAAAATAATGCAAGAGCACCTATGGACGTAAATAAAATTACGTACATGAAGGAACCACCGCTATTTAATAGATCTAACATAGTTACTCTCTCTTGAATTCTGGTAGTGCAAGGCAATATTTATTATTAAAACTAATACTTTTAGCTGCCTAGCAATATGTGGCGTCACTATAGGGGGCTAGTATTTTTAGACGAGGAACCAATCGACAGTTTTCTGGACTAATTTGGGGAAATATTGCAATTCGTGACAGAGTTTGAAAATTAGTTTTATGGTGTAACAAAGCAGTTATTTGCGACTCAACACTCAATTTAAATCATTTTATTAAGACATAGGTGCCAATTGATGTGGGGTTAGTCTCATAAATTAAAATTGATGACATGTGAATCAAGTGTAAAAAATCCACTGCTCTTTAATTACTGCACCTACCAGCAGATGACCTATTCCAACGTTTTCCCCTTGATTAATTGTTTGTTTTTCGTACAAAAACTACTTACAGGCAGAAGAACAACAACGCTGAATTTCCAGTCTTTTTTACTTGAAAAAGAATCATATGGAAGAACAACTTGATTAATAGCGCCTGTTAAAAAGTTGAACAGGGCATTAATTATTAAAGGTAAAACCGAAGCTAATCGGGCAATAACTAGCCTTCTTTCATTATTTAATACTACCCTTTAGAGCCTATCAAATAAGCGCTTACAGCATTGCAATTGAGAATGAATTACCTTTCATACCACCAACTAAATACTTCCCTCACATTTAGATATTCCATAAGAAATAAGCAAAAGGCTCAAATTGTTTCATAGTGGTTAGCCCTGCTATTTCAGCTGTATTTTGCTATGTAGAGGTTTTCATTAATGCTAATTTGATATGGCTTTCTCATTTGCACATTAATTAAAAGCAAGCATCTTTTTGGCGTCTTTTGTGCCGATGACTTATCAATATCAGTAGTTAAAAACACTGTATTTACTTTTATTTAAAGGATGTTGCAGATGAAAAAATTTAGATTTATCTCACTCTTTCTTACTTTGGCAATTTCAGTTACCGCCTGTTATGAAAATGGCCCTGTAACAGATATTGTAAAGAAAGAACCCGTTAAAAAAGCCATGACAGGGCAAGAGGTCGCCCAGCTAAGCTATGCCCCCAACGTGCCGCCACCGATCACTCGTGACCACCCCACTAAAGTAATTGTAAATTTGGAAACAAAAGAGGTAACCCAACGCCTAGCCGATGGGGTTGATTACACCTTTTGGACATTTGGTGGGCAAGTGCCGGGGAAATTTATCCGTGTACGCGAAGGGGACTTGGTTGAATTCAACCTTAACAACCACCCAGATAGTAAGATGCCCCACAATATTGACCTACACGCAGTAACTGGCCCAGGTGGTGGCGCCACCTCATCGTTAACGGCTCCGGGGCATACCTCGAAATTTTCATTCACCGCGGCCATTCCCGGATTATTTGTTTATCACTGTGCAACCGCACCTGTGGGCATGCACATTGCCAACGGCATGTACGGCTTAATATTGGTGGAGCCAGAAGCAGGCCTGCCAAAAGTAGATAAAGAGTATTACATCATGCAAAGCGAATTTTACACTAAGGGAGCGTATGGAGAAGCAGGCCATCAGCCTTTCAGCATGGAAAAAGCGTTGGCAGAAAACCCTGACTATGTGGTTTTCAACGGCTCAGTAGGGGCCATGACAGGTGATAACTCAATTACGGCCGAGAAAGGGGAAACCGTACGTTTGTTCGTTGGTAATGGTGGCCCTAACTTGGTCTCCTCTTTTCACGTTATTGGTGAAATTTTTGATAAAGCCTTCACTGAAGGGGGCTTGATCGCCAATAACAATGTGCAAACCACCATGGTACCCGCCGGTGGCTCAACTATTGTGGAGTTTGGTGTAGACGTTCCCGGTACCTTTATTCTGGTTGATCACTCTATATTCCGTGCCTTTAACAAAGGGGCACTAGGCATGTTAAATGTCACTGGAAGCGAAGATTTAGCCATGTATTCGGGCAAGCAGTCCGATTCACTGTATCAACCTGAAGGAACCATGGTGGCAGATGCATCCATCACTGAACAGGTGGCGACAAACACTAATGAGCGAATTCACCTAGGCGAAAAAATTTACCAACAAAGTTGTGTGGGCTGCCACCAGAGCAATGGTCAGGGCCTTGAGGGTGCTTTCCCTCCATTGGCAAAATCTGATTATCTACTTGATAAAAGCAGTAGCATTGCAGCGGTTAAAAATGGTTTAAGCGGCACCATAAAAGTAAATGATCATAGCTATAACGGCATCATGCCCAACCTTGGCCTTAGCAGCGAATCCATTGCTAACGTACTCACCTACATTTATCACTCGTGGGGCAATGACAAATTGGTGGTCACCCCTGAAGAAGTAGACGAGGTTAAAACGGACGACTCATCTGAGATTGCGGGGCATTAATTGCAAACTCTAAAGCATGCAGCCATCTTGGCTGCACTACTGACCTTTTTGGCCTCTTCGGTTCAAGCGATTCCTAAAGGAATGGTGAGGATTGAAGGGGGTAACTTTACTCCTTTCTTTGATAAGGACAAAGACGGCAATAGCCAACAGTTAAATATGGAGGCGTTCTATATGGACATTGCTCCTGTAACGAATGCAAATTATTTAAAATTTGTTTTGAAAAATACTAAGTGGTCAAAAAGCAAGGTTAAAGGCATTTTCGCAGAGCCTTCTTATTTAAAGCATTGGAATGGCGACTTTTCATTTTCAAAAAACATTCATCAAAAGCCTGTGAATTATGTTTCTTGGTTCGCCGCCAGCGCTTTTTGTGAAAGCCAAAACAAACAACTGCCCACCATGATGCAGTGGGAATACGTAGCCGCCAGCGACGAAAAACAAAAGGTTGCCACCGGCACCGATGAATATCGAAAGAAAATATTGAATTGGTATGGGCAACCCAGCAACCAAGAAACAGCCGATGTAATGATGGGGGAAAAAAATATTTGGGGTGTATATGACCTTCATGGCCTGCACTGGGAATGGAACCTAGATTACAACACCGCTTTAGTAACAGGAGAATCAAGAGAGGATTCAAGACTCAATAAAAACCTTTTTTGTGGCAGTGGCTCTTTGGGCGCTAAGGACAAACTGGATTACGGCGCCTTTATGCGATTTGGCTACAGAAGCTCATTAAAAGGAAACTATACGGTAAAAAATCTCGGCTTTCGTTGTGCCAAAATAGTTAGCCAATAACGAACTCTTTTAAACACGAATTAAGCTTAATACACTTTAATATTGAATCTGCGAACACAAGGAATGATCATGAAAAATATAAAAAAAAGCTGGCTAGCAATATGGGGGATAGTTTTAACGACCGTTATAACATCTCCCCTCTATGCCAGTGAACCCTTGCCTGATATGTCGGTTTACCATCTCGAAGGGGAATGGACCAATCAAGAAGGAAAGTCCCTGTCTTTACAAGAATTAGCAGGCAAACCCGTTGTGGCAGCCATGGTATATACCTCTTGCGTACATACCTGTTCAATGATGACCACAAGGGTGTTAGACATTCAAAAGCAATTAAAAGCTCGCCAACAAGAGGGGGTAATTTACGCACTGATTACCTTTGATTCAAAAGGTGACACGGTAAGCGCTTTAAAGGACTACAAAATACAAAGGAAACTAGATAACGACTGGCTATTATTAAGAGCAGACGACAGCAATATTCGACGCCTGGCTGGGGTGTTAGGGGTCAATTATAAAGAGGTGGCTGAGGGCGAGTATTCTCACTCGAATATTATTAGCTTGTTAGATAAAAAGGGAGTTTTGGTTTCGCAAGTTAACGGCCTGAATAAATCTACCGCTGACCTTACCGAAAAGCTGGTGAGTCTTTTATAAATAAATGATTTCTATTTTTAGTACATGGATTTTCAACTGGCCCGAAGGAGTGCCAGTTGAATTAATCACCGCTCATTCAACCCCTTTCCACACCAAGCCTTGTCAAAAATTTATTTTAAATCCTTTCATTGTTGATATTCTTCTTTGATAAACGTAGTTTGAGTATGCCCTCTACAATCTTTTAAATTAGTGTAATTTCACAGGCTGTATTATGAGTATCTTTATTGCACGACACGGTGAAACCGATCACAACAAAAACCATATATTGCAATTGCCCAGTACACCGCTATCAACTACAGGTGAACAGCAGGCGCAATTATTGGCCCAGCGCTTACAAAGTGAAAATATCACTCGAATTATCAGCAGTGATTATTTAAGAGCCGCCCAAACCGCTCAGGCATTAAGTGAACTTACTCAAATAAACGTGGAATTAAACCCATTATTACGAGAGAGAAATTTAGGGGATATTCGTGGTCAATCCTACGACGAACTGGGTTTTGACCCTTTTGCACTTGATTACCTTCCTCCCAATGGAGAAAGCTGGGCTGAATTCAATGAAAGAGTGACAGATGCTTGGCAATTTATTGCCCAGCAAGTTACCCAAAGTAATGGCCATTTATTAATCGTCACCCATGGCTTGGTTTGTAGAGCCTTAATGCCACACCTGCAATTGCCTAAAGATGTGAAAAGCCTTTCGCAATATGGCAATACCTCGTTAACAAAAATTCAAGATACACCACCTTGGAATATAGAGTTTTTAAATTGCACCGCCCATTTAGAGCCAGATGCCACAAGAGATAGGCATTCACCAGTTTAAATATTTAGTTAAAAATAATGGATAACTTGGAAGGAGAGATAAAGCCAGAAAAATGAAAAGGCCAATTTGCAGATAACAAATTGGCCTTTTTTATTGATGACGCTTATTGATAACCTAAAGGTTACTCAACAAAGGCACGCTCGATAACGTATTCGGCTAATTCACCTTTGCGCGTTTCATTAAAGCCTTGTTCATCAAGAATATCTGTAAAGTCTTTTAACATGCTTGGGCTGCCGCACAACATGAAACGATCATCCTCTTTATTAGGCGCTGGCAGGCCTAAGTCATTATAAAGTTTACCGCTTTTTAATAAGTCGGTTAAACGCCCTTGGTTAGCGTATTCTTCACGGGTAACGGTGGGGTAGTAAATCAATTTCTCTTTTACTAATTCTCCTAGATATTCATCATCCGGTAGCTGGTTCAAAATAAGATCTTGATAAGCCAATTCACTTTCGTAACGCACACCATGGGTGATGATAACTTTATCAAACTTCTCGTAGGTATATGGGTCTCGGATAATGCTTAAAAATGGTGCAAGACCGGTGCCTGTGCTTAGTAAATAAAGATGCTTACCTGGAAGTAGGTCATCTACGATCAAGGTGCCTGTGGGCTTTTTACTGATGAGTATTTCATCCCCTGGCTGAATTTTTTGTAAACGAGACGTTAATGGGCCGTCTTCTACTTTAATGCTGAAGAACTCCATTTCTTCTTCGTAGTTGGCGCTGGCAATGCTGTAAGCACGCATAAGCGGCTTATCTTCTACCTGTAAGCCAATCATTATGAAGTGGCCGTTTTTATAACGTAAGCCCGCATCACGTGTCACTTTGAAGCTGAACAAGCTATCATTCCAATGATGAACACTGGTCACTTTTTCGGTGTTAAATCCTTTCATGGTGTCCCCGCTTGCGTATCAACTTAATTAACGTGCAATCAGAATAGGCCTTAACTTTATATTTGAAAAATGGTTAAAAGCACTATATATTATCAATTTTACTTATATGTGAAATTCTACCTACACTCTAGGTAAGTATTTAGGCTGGTCACCATGGATTTTATTTGGATTCTCATTGCCTTTGCCTGCGGATTTTTGGCGAAGCAATTCAAGCTCCCCCCTCTCATTGGCTATTTGGCAGCAGGCTTTGCCCTGCATTTTTATGGGGTTAAGCCCCATGAAAGCCTGCAAACCCTAGCCCATTTGGGCATTACCCTCATGCTGTTTACTATCGGCTTAAAGATCAATGTTCAAAGCCTATTAAAGGCTCCGGTATGGGCTGGTAGCAGCATCCACATGTTAGTTTGGGTGGTACTAGGGACCTTTATTCTCAAAGGCTTTGCCATGCTGGGCATGAGCCGTTTCGATGAACTTGACTGGCCAGCCTTAACCTTAATCGCGTTCGCTTTAAGCTTCTCCAGTACGGTTTGCGTAGTCAAACTACTTGAAGACAAAAGCGAAATGAAAAGCCGCCATGGCAAGTTAGCGGTGGGAATACTGGTTATGCAGGATATCGTGGCGGTGGTGTTTTTAGTACTGGCCACGGGAGAACTACCCAGCCCTTACGCACTAGGCCTTGTGCTGTTATGGCCCGCTAGGCATTTATTAGGGCGTTTTTTAAATTTAAGTGGCCATGGAGAGTTACTGCCATTAATGGGCTTTTTTCTGGCCATGGGTGGCTATGAGTTATTTAGCCTAGTGAATTTAAAAGGGGACTTAGGCGCACTTGTGGTAGGCATATTAGTTAGCCAGCATCCAAAGTCTGTAGAACTGGCTAAATCACTATTGAGTTTTAAAGACTTGTTCTTAATTGGCTTTTTCTTATCCATCGGCTTCACTGCCCTACCCACACTAGACATGCTGGCTCCCATTGCCGTGGTTAGCCTTTTACTGATTGTAAAAGGCGCTTTATTGTTCCAAGTTTTAGCAGCCCTAAGAGCCCCTGGGCGAAACATGTTTTTAGGCAGCATGATACTGACCAATTACAGTGAGTTTGGGTTAATCGTCACCGCTTTATGTGTACAAAATGGCTGGCTACAAAAAGACTGGCTGGTGATCATTGCCTTAGCGGTGAGCGTTTCCTTTATCTTTACCAGTGTTTTTTATGAGTACGCGCACACGGCCTATGCCTACATGCGAAGCTTCGTAAAATATTTTGAACGTAAGCAACCGACACCTATGTATCAAGAGCAATTAAAAACGGCTGAAGTACTGGTAATAGGAATGGGCCGCGTAGGACGCAGTGCTTATGATGTTCTGCACAAAGACTTAGGCGAACGCGTATGGGGGGTGGAATCGGATATAGATAAAGTGAAGCGTCACCGTAAAGACGGTCGCCACGTTATTTTAGGAGACGCAGAAGATGCCGATTTTTGGGAGACCCGCGAGCTATGGCACATCAAGCTTGTAATGCTGGCCATGCCAGCGGTTACCGATATTCACGATATTACCAACCAGTTAAAAATTAGTGGCTACAAAGGTCATATTGCTGCTATTGCTCGCTATGAAGATGAGCGCAAACAGCTAGTCGAATTTGGTGTGGATAATGTCTTTAACTATTATGTAGAAGCCGGTACTGGCTTTGCGGAAGAGAGCTTGGCATTAATTAAAGATGATCTTCAAAAGGACCCTTTATGATTAATTTAAAGGTGACTTGTCAAAATAATTTTAAAATTAAACTCATTAAAAATACTCCCTTAAGGAATCTATTATGAGATTCAGCCTGCGTCAACTGGAAGTATTTTTAGCCACGGCTCACTTTCAAAACATATCAAAAGCCGCCGACAAATTGGCCATGTCACAAAGTGCCGCCAGTAGTGCATTAAAAGAATTAGAGCAGCAATTTGATATTTTATTATTTGACCGCGTGGGCAAACGCTTGCAACTAAACGAACAGGGCCGCCTTATTCGCAGCCGTGCCGAAGCGTTACTTGAACAAGCCCGTGAAGTGGAATTTGCCCTCATGCAACACAAAGATGCAGGGCCGGTAAAAGTTGGTGCCACTCTTACCATTGGCAATTATTTAGCGGTAAATATTTTAGGAAAATTATTGGCAGAACAACCCGATGCCGAAGTAAGCCTTACCGTTGCCAACACAGAACAAGTCATGAAACAGGTGCTTAATTACGACATAGATATCGGCATGATTGAAGGGGAAGTTCAGCACAGTGATTTAGACATTATTCCTTGGCGAGAAGATAATCTATGTGTGTTTTGCGCACCTGATCACCCCCTGGCCAATAAAACCGATATTACCGATGCCGACTTAATTAAGCATGCCTGGGTCATGCGTGAAGCTGGATCAGGTACACGCCAAGCCTTTGACCGGGCCATGCACGGCATACTGCCTGAAATTAAAATAAGTCTAGAGCTTCAACATACAGAAGCCATTAAGCGCGCAGTAGGTAATGGCTTGGGGTTAGGTTGCTTGTCGCGTATTACATTATTAGATGCCTTTATTCGCGGCGATCTTGTGGTGCTTAACCCACCCAATAGAGACTTCTCGCGTACGCTTTATTTTATTATGCACAAAAAGAAATTTAAAAGTGCCGGTGTACAACGCTGGCTGGAATACTGTCATTCTACGTAGTAATGGCAGGCGCTTTATCTTCAACACTCTTTGGAAAGATCATTTTCCATTGAGTCCCGCCCTCTTCAGGCAAAACTAATTCAATACTGCCTTTAAGTTTAGAAGTCACTAAGTTATAAACAATGTTCATTCCAAGCCCTGTACTACCTGAATGACGCTTAGTGGTCACGAAAGGGTCAAATACACAATGGCGTATAGATTCATTCACGCCCACACCATTATCACTTACCAATAATTCAATATTATTCCCGCTTGGTTTAGCTTGAATAAAAATCTGTTTATTTTCTTTACCATCAAACGCATGCACAGATGCATTCATAATTAAGTTGCTTACCACCTGGGTTAAATCGCTACCAAATGTATTAATTTCAAGTGCTTCATTAATGTCGGCAGTACAGGTTATTTGATTTCGCTGGAATTCAGCCGCCAGCGATACAATGACCCTAGAAATCACATCATGCAAATTGTGCAAATGAATTTCTGAATCAATTCTATCTACCGCAGCGTGTTTAAAGTTCTTCACCAAATCTATGGCACGCTCTAAATTTCCTTCTACGGTTGCCATAATTTCTAATGCTTGATCAATATAATCTTGCATGGCCGATGCGGTTAAAGTTTTCTCATAAAAATCTTTTTTAACTTTTTTTAAAAGATCAATATGGAAACTATGACCAGTTTTAGCAATGCCTAGCGGAGTATTAATTTCATGAGCCACACCGGCTACCACGCCACCTAGCGAGGCGAGTTTCTCTTGCTGAATAAGCTGGGTTTGAGTGCGCTTTAAGCTATGCATAGCGTCTTCAAGGTGAGCGGTGCGCTGTGTAACAATGGCTTCTAGGTTTTCTTCATATTCGCTGCGTTCAATTTCGGCTGCTATGCGACCAGAAAACAATTGAAACACCATTTGTACAAAATCTATGTCTTTAATGGGTTCTTTATACAAAGCCACTGCCAAGCCAATTAACCTACCATTGGAATCGTTTAAAGGGGTGCCAACATAGCCCTCTATTCCCATGTCGACCAACAACTGGTCATAAGGAAAATATTTGCAGATATCCCTTGGGTATAAACACATGTTATCGCTGCTAACTTCAGCACAAGGCGTATCTTTCAAACCGTATTCAATGTTACCGATTACTTTACCGGCTTCCACCAACACTATGGTTCGAGACATATGGTCTTTATCATCTATACGGGTAATAAATGTAAAGTCGGCTTCCACTGCTTCATGTAATTTAAGAGCAATGGTTTCAAAGAAGGCTTTTCCATAATTATTGGAAATACCTTCAATAATACTTTTAAGAACATGCTCCATAAACATACCCTGTACACTTACCCAACTTAAATATAGTTGGTAATTAAGCAAAGGCACTTCCTTCATATATTCATTTATAATAAAGGGGGACTTTGCTTCAACTAATATAACGAGAAATAACAGCCACACTGGGGTTTAACTCGCTATTTAGTTACAATAGCCCTTTTTATAAATCAGATATTTTATGTCGCAACAGATACTAGAAAACGTTAATACTTGGCTTAATGATGTGGTAATTGGCCTTAATTTATGCCCGTTTGCTGCCAAACCACAGCGACAAAAGCAAATTCATCTTGACGTATTTAGCGGCAACAAGGATGTAGATTTATTGGAGCATGTGCAAAATGCCCTGTTAGACTTGGAAGGCTTATCCACTGAAAAACGTGAAACCACGGTCATTATTATTCCCAATCATCTAAAAAGTTTTGAGGATTATAATGATTTTTTAGATTATGCAGATAAGTTGCTAGAGCAGGAAGGTTGGCAAGGCATATTTCAAATTGCTAGTTTCCACCCAGATTACCAATTTGGCGGCACCCAAAAACACGATGCCGAGAACCTAACCAATCGCTCTCCTTACCCGTTGTTGCATTTAATTCGTGAAGATAGTTTAGAAGAAGCCCTTGCCAGATACCCTGAGCCTGAAAATATTCCCCATACAAATATTCAGCGCATGCAGGATTTAACCGAACAAGAAAAAACAAAACTGTTTCCCTATTTATTTGGCTAATAATCAAATGAATAGTTTTACAATTAAAAAGGCGGCCACTAAATGGCCGCCTTTTTATTACACTAACATTATGAAATTAACTGGCTGCTAAACTCGTGGCGATAAAATTTAAATTAGAATCTTCATTGGTTTGTACCTGATCATGACTTTCATTCCATTCACTTAATAACACAGCCAAAAAACGCGCTTGTTCATGCAAGGCTAACAATTCTTCTTTAGTATCTTTTTCGCCCGAATAAATGGGCAGTTTAAATATTTTAGAGGTAAGTTCGTGACTGGGCTGCTTTATTTTATTTAATTCTATTAACCAGCGAATGTGGTGAATGACCATTCGGTAAGCCATGAGCTTTGTGGGTAAATCAAACAAGCCATAATCGTTAATATCAATACAATGTTCATACTTCAAAGCCAGTAAAATCACGTCGCTATGAGCAATGACAGTGGCACTGCGCATGCAACCTGTCACCATAGACATGGTACCCACCACTTCACCTGGATTTAAAATACTTGAGGCTTGAAAATCGGCTGAAGGAAAAACAGACACCTGGCCTTTTAATACAAAATAAAGACAATCGGCGGCTTCGCCTTTTTTCATAAGTATTTCGCCCTGATCATGGCGAACAAACTGACTAACGCTTAGCAGTAAATCAAATTGAGACTTATCTTGGTTGGCTAGATTTTTTAAAAAGGTGACACTGCGCACCATACGCATAACCGTATCACTGCTGTACTCTTCTCGCGTTAATATTTCCATATAACTAAATCCACATCACCTAAGGCAACCGTTTCGTGTAGTGGCGCATATTAACAGCATTATTATTAAGGGGTAGGATTTAGAACGGTAAAATTGCAACTTTAGACTGAATTAATTATTTTAATAGCTTTTCTGAGACCAACGCACCAACTTTAGTATTAGATGCGTTAGCCCACACTGAAAAGTTACTCCTGAATATGGCTTAACATAAGTGCTGCCGATTTATTAGGAATTTCAACCATGGGAGCATGGCCCACGTTAGGCCAAACATGGGTTTTAACAGACGGGATAAGTGTTTTAAAGACTTCTATATTTTTATAATTAATCACACGGTCCTCCTCGCCCCATTGCACCAAGGTAGGCACACGAATTTGCTCAAGCAAAGGCTTAAAGCTTTCCCCTTGCCCCACCTTCATATCACTCCAAAGTTTATCGTGTAAAGATTTACGGGCTTGAGCTTTTTCAGCACTGACTGCGGTAATAGGCCAAGGAATAAACGGACGCTGCTCTAAGGCAAAATTTAGCAGCTCATTAAAACCCTGAGCGTCTTCCACCAATAAAGGATTATTACCCTCGTCTATTAAATCCTGCATGACACTTCTGAAGTCATGCACACCAGCTGGGTCAAGGAGTGTGGCGCTAATGACTTGATCAGGATAGTTCACCGCGTACAACGCACTAATAGCACCACCCATAGAATTACCGGCTAAGTGAAACGATTTCAAACCTATACTCTGAGTAAATTCATGTAGCCAAGCCACTTGGTTTTCTAAGCTGTAATTTAAATCAAAAGAACTCACACTTTTGCCATGCCCTGGTAAGTCGACAATCACCACATGATAGTTATCTTTAAATGAGCGCGAGAAACGCAACCAGTTTTCTTTATTAGCACCAAAACCATGAACCAATAAAACACTGGGCTTTTTATCCAACTGGCTGTTTTCAAAATAAACAATTTCCCCAATACTGATATCAGCATCCCTTTCCTTAAGATCAGACAGACCCGCCTCAAAATTAATGGCCGCTTGATAAATCTCGTATTTATAGACATTACCAAGGCCAAACAGCATCCCTCCCAGTAAAGCCACTGCAACAACAAAACTTGTTAATTTATTCATTAAATTTCCTTTTTTATTTTTGTGATTGAGCGGTTTAGTTTTACATGGGTTGTTTCAATTTATTTACTGCTACTGCCTCTTTATTCTTGTACTGCCACCCCATGGATACGATTCAGGAATTATCTTTCTGTTTACCGTAATTTAATACGGCGTTTCTCGTGGGACGGTGAAGCGATGGGGCGCTCTTTCATTATCTATTCTTTTATTGCGTACCTTTGCATTTGTGACTTCCTTTAAAGTTATCACCTCCCGCCACAGAGCGTTTTAAACTTGGGTTAACTACTAAATCTACATCTGTCGGGCTTATGAGCTGCATTTCTAATCACTTACACTTCCCCGTGGCCAGCTTAACCCGCAAGTCCTGTCCGCTATCAACATTCATGATTGCATGTGGCAAATGAGTATAAAGTGAGCAAATATTTAAAACTACGGCCTTAAAAGCCAAGCTAGGGCCAATTAGGCCAGTTTTTTCCCTAAGTACCTGATTAATTTAAAATAGTTTCTTGACTTAACCCCACTCTAAGTTAATAATGCGCCCCGCTTTTGGCTACATAGCTCAGTTGGTTAGAGCACATCACTCATAATGATGGGGTCCCTAGTTCGAATCTTGGTGTAGCCACCAAATTTTAAAATCCTGATTAACGCAAGTTAGTCGGGATTTTTTGGTTTCTGAGGTTTGGTTTTTCTTCAGCACTATCCAAAAAATGGCAAACATAAAACGATTTTAGTTTTACTACACCTATAAATAATGGGGCACCCATTATTCTTGCTAAAGCGTCAGAATCACTTTTGAGCTAAAGCCTGCTTTATGGATGCGCTCTCGTCTGCAAGCAGCCTTTCACAGTGGTCAGAGGAAAAACTTAATGAAGGGTTTTAGATCCTGAAGACGTACTATAAAAAACTTTATCATCCACGCTATCTTTCTCACTTCCCTGCGCTCTTTCCTCAGCGGGTGTGATTGGCGAGGTATTCTGTGAGGATGCAAAATCAATTAGCTCAATTATTTTGGCTTTAATTGAAGGGAAGTGTCTAGATTCGACCACTTCATTCAGGTGTTCATTTAGCTCAATACCAAAACTGCGAAAACCCTTTTTGGTGGGAATAGACATAGACATGGGAATACCTTGCGCGACACCGCCGCCAATGAGCTCTATTGCTCGCTCACTGGTTAATACTTCTTTAGCCTCGCGTATTGGCTGAAAAATAATGCCATTTTCATCTGAGCGTAACAAAACCCCTGATCGATCAGGTCGCCACTCTTCTCCCAGCTGCTCCATAAAACGCCATGCACAATGCCCTGTCTCTTATACACATCTGACGCTGCCGACGATCT
>OLII01000520.1_pt1 | contig 14606 bp, 14 predicted proteins | sample 1609481 | NCBI WGS metagenome assembly OLII01 (sample SAMN05416859, study PRJEB24817) | seawater metagenome | isolation source: Sea water | place: Canada:Atlantic | collected 2013-11
GATCTACACAGAGTAGATCGTCGGCAGCGTCAGATGTGTATAAGAGACAGTTCGTGTAGTCGCCACCGCGACGCCAAGCTGGGAAAAAACTCCAAGCTGTCAATGAATCTACAGAAATAAAAGAGATAAAGGGCATCTATCAATTTTTCTTGTCAATCAGCACATACTTGTAGCTTCTACCACCGCCAAATGACGCTAGTATTTGTTTATCAACTAAAGAAGCCAAATCTCTTATCGCAGTTGCATCAGAGGTTTTAACTAATGCTTTATATTTGCTTCTTGATATGCCCTCAGAAAAATCGTCCGTTGCCAATAATCGACGAATTAATTTTAACTGGCGTTCATTGAGTTGTGTTGCTTGATGTTTATGCCAAAAGTAGGTTGTTTGAATGACGCGTTCAAACTCTAACTTAGCGTTTAGTGCGGCTTGCTCTACTTGTGACAAAAACCAAATGATCCATTTTGTCAGATCTGTATCACCGCGCTGCTTGTTTTCTAGCTGCTGATAATATTCATTTCTATTTGCTTCGAATACAGAGGAGAGTGAAAACAAACGTAAATTTGTTTGTTCAGCCTCAGCTAAACAGCGCTCTGCTAACACGCGAGATAGTCTGCCATTACCATCATCGAAAGGATGAATAGTGACGAACCAAAACTTTGCTATCGCTGCACGAATATAAGCTGAACCTTCATAAGGTGAGTTAAGCCAATGAAAGAATAATGACATTTCATCATAAACCTGTTGTTGGTTTATGCCGGGCGCTTGAAAGTGAACCTGTTGTTTGCCGTATCGTCCAGAAAGGATCTGCATTTTATCATTTCGATATTCACCTATGGTCATTGGAGTGACTAAAGGTTTAATTGGAAATAATAGCTGGTGCCAAGCTTTAATAGTGTAGTGATTTAATTCAGGATCAACAAAGCGGATCGCTCTTAATAATAACTCAACCATTGAATCACTTTGCTGATGAAATTTATTACCCTGACTAATCCCGAGCTTATTAACTATGCTCGAACGAACAGAGTCACGATCAAATAATTCACCTTCTATTTTGGCGGATGAAAGGGTTTCATCTAATAATACTGCCGCTTCCCAATCTAAACGCTGATCAATGGTAAGCATGTTACTCAGTTGCTTGAGCGGTGATACTGCTTGAATGCATTTTTCCAGTATTGGCAAAATAGCTTCATTGTCATAAGTGAAGTTTGGCCAATTTTGGTCTTCCCATATCCACATAGTGCCCCCTGAATCAAACAACCATATTAATCAACTCGTATTATGAGGTGATTAATATGGTTAAACAACTTATTTTTAAGAACGAGTGATAAATGGGGCCAGATCACCTTTAAATATTTTGTGGCAACCGTAATGGAAGCGAGAATAGGTTAAAGCGGCAAATTAACAACTACAAAAAAAGCTAAAAGAGTTTCCTCTTCTAGCTTTTATGACTATCTAATTAATTGCTGTATTAAAGCAAAAACTAAATACCATCACCATCTGTATGCAAACCACATTCACGTTGACCACCGCCAAAGCGTGTTTCTTCTTCAGTCATACCCAGTGTTAACGGCATAGTACTGTGCACATCACCAACCGATACATAACCTTCATCCCATAAAGGATGATACGGCAAATTATGCTTAGTTAAGTATTCATGTACGTCTTTGTTAGTCCAATTGATAATTGGATGTACTTTATAACGTCCACGTAGCGTACTCACCACACCTAAACCTTCACGGTGGGCAGATTGCTGACGACGAACACCAGAAAACCACGTACTTGCTTCAAGTTCAGTTAAACCACGTTCTAATGGCTCAACTTTATTACGGCGGTTATACGCTTTAAGTGACTCATCACTCTTCGCCCATTCTTCGCCATACTTGGCTACTTGCCAAGCAGCACTTTCTTTGGCTTGATAAACCTGTAGGTTTAAATCTAAGCGTTCAGTTAGTTGCTCAATGAAACGGTAAGTTTCTGGAAATAAATGTCCCGTGTCTGTTATTAACACGGGAATATCACTTTTAACCTGCGTTAACAAATGTAGCATTACCGCAGATTGAATACCGAAGCTTGAAGATAAAACAAAGTTACCCGGTAAGTGGTCCATTGCCCACTCAACGCGGGCAATAGCGCTTTTATTTTCCAGAGTTTCGTTCCAGCCGCCCATCGCAGGGTTTGGGAATGTTGTTTCAATAGTGCTTGGGGCAATGCTGGCATTTGAGTTAGGCATGGTGGAAATCCCTAAAACTAACAATCACTTGCTCAACAATGCCGGCGCGGATAACAAAGTCGCCAAATGCTTCGCCATCGTTACGCTCTGCAGACCAACGTGCACTTAAGCTATCGATTTCAGTTAATACATCAGCTTCGTTTACGTTCTCTTTGTATAGTTTAGGTACACGAGAACCGGCTAAGTCACTACCTAAATACATGTTGTATTTACCCGGCCCTTTACCAACTAAGCCAATTTCAGCCAACATGGCACGGCCACAGCCGTTAGGACAACCGGTTACACGTAAGATGATGCTGTCATCTTTTAAACCATTCTTTTCTAAAATAGCTTCAACATTATCAACTAAACCTGGTAAGTAACGCTCAGCTTCAGCCATGGCTAATGGACACGTTGGAAATGCAACACACGCCATTGAACTTTTACGTTGATTAGACACAGAATCATTTAATAAACCGTGGACACGGGCTATCTCTTCAATAATGCTTTTATCTTCTGCAGCAACACCAGCAACAATTAAGTTTTGGTTAGCGGTTAAACGGAAGTCGCCTTTATGGATTTTGGCAATTTCTAACATACCGGTTTTTAAAGTTTTACCTGCAAAATCTAAGATACGACCGTTTTCAATAAACAAGGTTAAGTGATGTTTATTATCAATACCTTCAACCCAGCCAAAGCTATCGCCACGATGAGTGAATTCATATGAACGCGAATCAGCAAATTCAACACCAGCGCGTTTTTCTACTTCTGCTCTAAAGGCGTCAGCACCAACACGGTCTAATGTGTATTTAGTTTTAGCGTTTTTACGGTTAACACGGTTACCCCAATCACGTTGTACGGTAACTACTGCAGCAGCAACGGCTAAGGTGTGTTCTTTTGCAATAAAACCAAAGTCATCAGCACAACGTGGGTAAGTAGAGTTATCACCATGAGTCATGGCTAAACCGCCACCAACAAGTACGTTAAAACCAACAAGTTTTCCGCCTTCACTAATGGCAACAAAGTTTAAGTCATTAGCATGTACGTCAATGTCGTTATTCGGTGGAATAACTACCGTTGTTTTAAATTTACGTGGTAAGTAGTTGCTACCTAAAATAGGTTCAACTTCTTCACTTTCAGTGGTTTCAACACGCTCTTCATCTAACCAAATCTCAGCGTAAGCACGCGTTTTTGGTAATAAATGCTCACTGATTTTAGTGGCCCATTCGTAAGCTTCTTGGTGTAACTCAGACTCTACCGGGTTAGAAGTACAAAGTACGTTACGGTTAACATCACCGGCAGTGGCAATTGAATCAAGACCAACACTGTTAAGCGTTTGGTGCATTAATTTAATATTTGGCTTTAATACACCGTGGAACTGAAACGTTTGACGTGTTGTTAAACGAATGCTGCCGTAAGAAGTGTAATCATCAGCAAACTTATCAATAGCCAACCATTGTGTTGGGTTGATGATACCGCCAGGTAAACGCGCACGAAGCATTACGTTATGTAACGGCTCAAGCTTTTGCTTTTGACGCTCAGCGCGGATATCGCGGTCATCTTGTTGATACATACCGTGAGTACGGATCAACTGGAAATTGTCAGCTGTGAAACCGCCAGTAATGCGATCGGCTAAATCTTCTTTAATGGTGCCGCGAAGGTGATCACTTTCCGCTTTTAAGCGTTCGTTATCAGCTTGCTTACCTTCAACAACTAATACTGGGTTTTCAACTTTTGTTAAATCGTTGCTCATTAGTAAACATCCTTCTGGTAACGCTTGTTAGATCTTAATGACTTTAAGTAGTCTTCTGCTTGTTCGGCAGTTAATTTGCCGTGCTCTTGGATAATTTCAACAAGGGCATTATGAACGTCTTTCGCCATGCGATTAGCGTCACCACAAATGTATAAGTGTGCGCCACGCTCTAACCAGGCAAATACCTCACTGGCTTGTTCTTTTAATCTGTCTTGTACATAAACTTTTTCAGCTTGGTCGCGCGAGAAAGCTACGTCCATACGTGTTAATAAGCCAGACTTTAAGTAGTTCTGCCATTCAACTTGGTATAAGAAGTCTTGAGTAAAAGTTTGATCACCAAAGAACATCCAGTTATCACCGCTGGCGTCACGTGCTTCGCGTTCTTGCAGGAAAGCTCTAAATGGTGCAACACCGGTACCAGGGCCAATCATAATAACTGGCGTATCGTCAGATTGTGGTAAACGGAAGTTGTCATTGTGCTCAACAAAAACACGCACTTTTTGACCTTCTTCCAAGCGCTCAGCTAAGAAGCCTGAAGCGCCACCGGTACGAGTTTCACCATTCGCATCATAACTAACTACACCAACCGTTAAGTGAACTTCTTCTTCTACTTCTGCTTGCGCTGAAGCAATTGAATATAAACGTGGGGTAATTTTGCGCAGTGCTTCAACAAAAAACTGTGCGTCAATTTCTGATTTAGCGGCTTTCACTACATCAATAATTTGATGTTCACCAGCATATTCTCTTGCGGCATTTTTATCGGCAGCAATGGCGGCAAGTTCTTTATTGCCTGAAATCTTCGCCCAGAACTCAACAAATGCTGGCGCTGTTTGGGTAATTTCTAATTGTGTTGTTAGTGCATCGGTAAGTGTTAATACTTGTGCAGCACCATCAACTTTTAATTTTACTTTTTCTTCACCAGTTAGGCTCAGTGCAGCCACTAATTCAGCAACTAAGTTGGCATCATTTTCAAACCATACACCTAAAGCGTCACCTACTTGGTAGGTTAACCCTGATTCACCTAAATCGATTTCGATATGACGAACATCTTTAGCTGAATCGCGACCAGTAATTTTTTGGCTTACTGAGAACTCTGCAGCATAAGGGTTTTGTTTAGTGTATTGACTAGCCGCACCTGCGGTTGGTAGATCAATAACCGGCGCTAAATTAGCATCACCTTGGGTTAATTCATCTTTAAGTGATTCAACAATACTTAACGTCCAAGCTTCTGAATCGCTGTCATAGTCAACGTCACAGTCAACACGTGGAGCAACTTGCTTAGCACCAAGTACTTGTAATCGTTCGTCAAACTCTTTACCCGTTTGGCAGAAAAATTCGTAGCTGCTATCACCTAATGCTAAAACACTGTAGTTTAGGTTTGGTAATTTAGGGGCTTTTTTACCTAATAAGAACTCGTGGAATTCAATAGCATCATCAGGCGGCTCGCCTTCACCATTAGTACTGGCTACAATTAATAAATGGGTTTCATTTTTTAATGCTTTGGCTTTGTAATCAGCGGTGTTTTTCAGTACTACATTAATACCTGCTGCTTTGGCACTTTTTTCAAGTTGGCCAGCAACACCTTTAGCATTACCTGTTTGTGATGCATATAAAATGGTTAATGTTTTAGCGGGAGCGCTCGCTTGTACCTGGGCTGGTGCTACTTGAGCATTTTGTCCCTGTTCGCTTTTGGCAGCTAAGTAACCACTTGCCCAAGCAAGTTGTAACGAAGAATAACCAGCAACACTCTGTTGTAGTGAAGCTAGCTGGCTAGCATCTAAGGCACTACTATTGTTTGCTGAACCTGATGTATTTTGATTTAATAAGCGCTGCTCTGGCAACATAACTATTTTCACCTATGACAATTGATGGGGCAAGAATAGACAAGTTCGAGTCAGATCAAAAGGAATAGATAGCGCTTTTTTATTCCAAAAAGGAATATTGAGCAATGAAAAGAGTTTAGATGATATTTTAAACGATTCAAATGGAAGCCAAATGGTAAAAACTGCCACTATTAACTCATTGAAACTAAACGCTACTAGGCTAGCGTTGCTATTCGCTGTCGCCACTTTTTCGATAGCGGCTAGCGCACAAGATAAGAAAACCACAGACATTTATACTTATAAATCAAAAAAAGGCGTAACGTCTTTTTCTGACATTGAGCCTATTGGCGTTAGTTATAGCCGTTATAAATTTGATTGTTATGCCTGTGAAGTGGATTCATTAATAGATTGGCGTAAAGCGAAGTTATATCTTAATCCTTATAAATACCATATTAACCAAGCCTCGCTGCAGTATGGTGTTGATCCTGCTCTTGTCAGAGCGGTAATTCACGCTGAGTCTCATTTTAACCCACAAGCCATTTCTAAAACGGGTGCGCAAGGTTTAATGCAATTAATGCCTGCAACCGCTAGAGAGCTTGGCGTGAAAAATTCATTGATTGCCCAACAAAATATTCAAGGCGGCGTAAAGCATCTAGCTAAGTTGATAAAAAAATATCAAGGGGACAATAAATTAGTTGCAGCCGCATATAATGCTGGCGAAGGTGCAGTGAAGCGTTTTGGCGGTATTCCTCCTTATAAAGAAACCCAAGTGTATGTAGAGCGCGTGGCAATATTACATCAGCGCTACGGCCGATTTTCCCATCAAAATAGATAAAATCGGCAGCGTCAATATATACAAACATCCAAACAAAAGCCGCAGCAGAACTACCCGATGCGGCTTTTTCAATGATGCAACAGATTTACTTAGTATCGTAAGCTACCCATTGAATCCTTGACGTTTCATTATTAAAGCCACAGCTTGATAGGGCTAATAATAGTTTGCTATCAGTAGATACTGCAAGTTGTTCAATATCATCGTAGCTGCAAGAGTTAACATTGGTTTCAAACGTTAATTGATGTGTGTCAGTGCTAAATAATTGCAATTTATCGCGATTAGTTAAAAAGACATATTTGCTCGATGGTGAAAAACTTGCCGCGGTTGGGTAAGCGCCTGTTTGCCATTCACCCAATACGGTACTTGGATCATGAGAATAAAAATCATAGACAGAATAACCAGCACCATTACCAGCTCCACAAGGCAGTGCTGCATGTTCTCCGTCGGGAGAAACCGTTACTTTGTTACAATCAGAACCTGAACCCCCGCCAGACGAGCTACCTTGCACAGTTAAAGCGTGATTTTCAAATTGGTAGATATAATTGAGTGACGATGTGATTAGGCGACTTGTTGCATCATTATATGAAATATAACTTCCTAAAACTTCCTGAGAATCAATAAGCATTCCAGTGATACTGTTATAAAGGTTAACAATATTGGCATTATTCAATAGAATAAATACTGTACCTGAATCACTCACAGCAATCGAGTTTGCGCCATCCTTAAGGTAAAGTTCAGCCACTTCTTCGGTGGCTAAATTGACTCTGGAAATAAGGCTAGTTTCACCATGCGTTACGTATAATAGGCTGTTATTTTTATCTAGTGTTAAGTTGGTTGGCTCTGCAGAAAGCTGAATTGTATTCATGGCGTTGTTATTGATTACATCAAAAACAACGACGCTATTACTCGATGTATCTGCCAATAAAATAATCCCATTACAAAGAGCGACAAATTGACTTGCTGCAGGTATATCAATGCTGCCTTCACCAGAGAAAGCTTGGTTTTCATCACCAGGACATATATCAAAACTACTGGCGCTTTCAGCATAAGTTGCTGATACAGTGTAGGTATGGTTTGCTTGGTAGCTTAAGACACAATCTACGTTGCCACTACAGTCACCAGACCAACCGGTAAATGTATAGCCGGGCTGTGAAATAGCTTGTAAAGTAATCGAGGCAAGTTGTGGTTGATATAGCTTTTCTTCACATGACTCTGAACAGCTTAGTAAGCCAAATTTCTCAATAATACCGCCACCAAGGGTAGTGGAGGCATTGATAATAATATTCTCATCTTCAGCAAAGTTAAGGGTAAATACTTGCTTTGTCAGATGAGAGCTATTCAGGGCACAACTATCCGTCACATCTAGACAAAGCTCTTGGTTGTTCCATATTCCATCAAAGGTATAGTGTTCAGTAGCAGTGATTGAAATATTTGTTGTGTTATTAACGGCTAATTCTGAATTTTCTAAAGTAACAACACAGCTTGAATCGCAATCAATAACCTTGTCGTTTACGGTTATCTCACCTTTACCGGTTACATTAAATGTTAATTCGGTAAATTGACTACTTACCTCTGCGTTATGCGGGAAGTAATCCTGTGCATCGTCAACTCCATCATTATCATCATCAGAATCAGCATTGTTACCAAGGCCATCTTGATCTACATCTGAAATTTCAGTGTCATTTAAAGGAAAGGCATCATCAATATCAGCAACACCATCGCCATCAGAATCTGTGTTATCACCTAGGCCATCATTATTTTCATCTTTACTTTCTTTTGGATCATTCGGGAAGGCATCGAGATAATCAGCAACGCCATCTTGGTCAGTATCGATGGTAGTAAAGTCAGCGGCGACTTGATAATTGATTTTAATTTGTTTGGGACTACCGCTTATATGGCTGCTACAATTGACATCATTACAAGCTTTTACCGTGACTGTATCACTATGGTCACCTTCGCCTAATTCGTTAGGTGATTTTGGGTAAAGGTAGAGTGTGCCTTTGGTACCCGAAGTTGATACATCTGCCCCATAAAGCACACCGTTTTCATTATATTCTACATAAAGATAAACATTTTCTTGCGCACCACTAAGGCTGCCAGTAATTATTTCATGATTAGGACTAGTGCCATTAACCTGGCCATAAAAATCAACGCTTTGTTTAGATAAAGACAGTGAAGCCGAGGAATTTGGTCCTTCATCACTTGAGCCACAGGCGGTTAGTGTCATGACGCTTAGGCTTAAAAAAAGAGTTTTAAGATTCAAGTGTATATATCCCTATTTTTGTTAACTGTTTGTAAATTTTTAAGATAATAAGGATGATTAATTGACGAAGGAAATGCCAACTTATTATATCTAATGCAATTTATATCTTTGATGGTAAAACAAGGATTTTTGTATACATTATACTCAAGACTCCCTTGTATAAATCACTGTTTTTTATGTGTTTTGTTTTTATTGATGTGTGGGTTTCTGTTTATTACAAGGAAGCACTATTTATAAAAAAACCGTATACACTTTAATGCATACGGTTTTAGAGTAAATGATGTTATCCGTTAAAAGTGAACAACGGCACCGGCAAAGAAGCCATCATATGTTAAATCACTGTAGAAGTTATCTAAGTCATTTAATTCCATTTTCATGGTGCGGTAACCTAGGGTAATATCAAAGTCGACAGCTAGGTTATCTAAAAGTGCATAGCTAACACCAACTTGTGCATCGTAAATGGTTTGATCGTCATAGCTAATAAAATTAGCTTCAGCGAAAATATTTAAACCAGTAAAAGGTAGGCCGATAATCGTATTAACGTAGGCCATAGGGATAATGCCAGAAACATCTAAACCACTTTCTAATTGAGTTGTTACTTCAGAAATCGCAATACTTGCATCTAGATCACGAGCAGTTAAGCCAAAATCAAATGTTAATAGATCATTATCAAGTACTTCATAGTAAAGCGTGTAATCAACAAAACTTGCATCTAACGTGGTATCTAAAGTTGAATTTGCACTGTAAGTTACGTTATCAAAAGTAAAGCTACTCGATATCTCTGTACCACCAACGGTGTCTAAAGTAGTTGATGCTACTTTAATGTTTGGAATTAATGGAATTGGATGTTCAAAAGCAACATAGAAGCTACCTTGGTTTTCATCATCAAATTCAAAAACGGTTTGGTTGTTAGTGCCTTCACCAAAGCTACCACTCGCTTCGTTAGCCCACACCTGTCCGCCAATGTATAAACCTAATAATGTATCTGCCTGAGCACTACTACACATAAGTGCTGCTACGCCGGCAGCCAAAATAGTTTTTTTCATGTTGTTATCCTTTGGTTAAAAGTTCGTTTAAATCAATTAATGCCGCATTAGCTCGTGAAATATAGTTAGCCATAACAAGTGAGTGATTGGCAACAAAACCAAAGCCACTACCATTTAGTACCATGGGACTCCATAAAGACTCTTGACTGGCCTCTAATTCACGAATAATTTGTTGCAAACTGATTTTTGCATTTTTATTTTCTAGTACACTGTTGAAATCTATTTCGACCGCTCTTAGTAACTGCAGTAAAGCCCAAGTAGCACCTCTAGCTTCGTAAAAGACATCATCAATTTTCCACCAACTGGTTTGCATTTGTATATGCGCTTGACCTTGAGTTGATTGCTCTGCAGGTCTATCACCGGCAAGATCAGTGTTTACTTGTTCACGGCCAACACTCAAACTTAAGCGTTGAGAGTAACTGCCTAAGCGTTTTTGTACTTCCTCAATATAGGCGCGTAAGTTATCAGCACGAGCATAAAACTGCGCTTTGTTATTACCGTTATTGGTAACTAGTGCTTTACGGTAGGCATATAAATGCTTTATCGCTTCACCGTACTCTGATTCAGCACTGGGTACAGCCCAGTTCTTGCTGTCGATATTAAATCTTGGTTGTGCCTCTTGTAATGATTTATTTTCAAGAGACTGAGATTGTGAGCGACTAAAATCTTTGCGCATCACTAATGCCATATCGCGAACCATTTCTAAAACACCAAATTCCCAAGCTGGCATATTATCCAAAAACACTGATGGTGGCATAATATCATTTGATAAGTAGCCACCTGGCTTGTAAAGCAATGCTTCACTAACTTTAATTAATGCGGTTGTGGTAGTGTAACCAACAACAGGTGCGACATTTTCCGCTTTTGCTGCTTGGGTAACTTCAGCGTGAATATTAATCGGATCAGGTTCAAAGCTCCAATATACCCCGACGCCATAGAGAAGAAAAAATAAGCCAGTAAAGGCCCAGACGATAGTTTTTGTAGAAAACATGGTATTCATATCCACTCCAAGGATGATATTGTTGAATAGTGTACTATTTATAACGAGAAACAGGTAATTGAATATTAATTTTTGTTGAATTTGAAAAATGTAAAGTCAATGCTTTTAATTCATCTTCGCGCAGCTGTTGCTTTAATGAAAAAATCATTAAGTGAAGCCCTGAAGGCTCTAATACTATACTGCTGTGAGCGCTAATAGTGATCTGTTCGACTTGACGCATACGCATCATATCATCAACCATACTGTGCTCATGAATTTCAATTCGATCAGAAATATCACTGGTGATCTTTTGTAAAGTAATCGCTTTATCACTTTGGTTAACTAGAGTCATATATGCCGCGGTAATATTGCTACCAGGAATACTTGCTTTAATATAGCCATCTTTAATTGATATAGCGTTTGATGCCTTCGCCGTATTGACTAAAGAAAATAGACAAACCAATAAGGCAAAAAACGGTGTAAAATAATTTTTTTTCATTGTAACTATACATCCCTGCTAACAAATATTAAGGTTTGACTATACCTTAAATCAATATCGCAATGTAACCAAACTGGTGCCAAATGAATAACTTAATTTTAACGACAGAGCAAAATAATGTTCTTACCATCACTCTAAATCGTTTTGATAAAAAAAACGCTTTAACTAATGATATGTACCAACAGCTTTGTCAGCACTTTGCTTACGCTCAAAACAATGAAAGTATTCACTGTTTAGTTATTCAAGGTGATGCAAATTGTTTTTGTGCTGGTAACGACTTACATGATTTTATTCAGTGCTCTGCTGATGGCGACTTAGCAGCACTTGAATTTGTCAAAGTTCTGTCTGAGTTTAGTAAGCCGCTAGTCGCTGGCGTTGCTGGTGTAGCTGTTGGTATTGGAACTACCCTATTATTGCATTGTGATATGGTTATCGCAGCAGACAACAGTAAATTTAAATTACCTTTTACTCAACTCGGTTTGTGTCCTGAAGCAGGCTCTAGCTTATTACTGACACAAAAAGTAGGCCAAAATAAAGCCTTTGAATTAATGGTACTTGGTCAGGGTTTTAATGCTGAGCAAGCACTAAGTTACGGTATTACTAATAAAACCTGTCAGCCGGATGAATTATTATCATTAACAGCCGAAACGGCTCAGTCTATAGCTCGTCTGCCTGTTGATGCTGTTATGACCAGTCGCCGCTTAATTCGACAAGACAACAAATCAGCGTTACAGCAAGCTATTAGTAAGGAGAGTAAAGAGTTTTTACGCCTTGTTAATACTGATGAGTGTAAAAATATATTGGCTAAGTTTTTTAAATAAATCAGCTAGCTTATATTAACAATGTAAGCACAATAAATAACCAGAATAAAGATTTCTACCACCGAGAACACTGAGGAGCTGCGCTCTACACCGAGAAGAGAGAAAAATTAAGTAATGAGAACACACAACTATTTCGATGAAAACCTTAGATAATTCTCTAATTTATAAATCCCTAATGGTTTAGATCTCTACCTCAGTGTAGCGCCGAGCGCCTCTGTGCTCTCGGTGGTATTATTTAAAGCCTTTAATATCTGAACAAACCAAAAGCACTCCGAGATTAATTAAAGCTTAGGCATATTGTCTTGGTTGTTTATTACGACAAAGCAGCCATATAGCTACTGCCATTAATAGTATTGGCCAAAATACCCCAACAGTGACCATGGCAATGCTGCCAAATAGTATTAATCCAATAAAGATTAAGCCACCAAAAACACTTAATACTATTGCCAATGCGATAACAACTAGCAGCACCACTATCAAGGCTGAAACGCCAATGGCTTTTAATGGTTCAATAACTTCGCCATCTATCATTACATCTAAATTCATCAGCTCTAACATGCCAACGCCAAAGACATAAGTTAAAAAAATAGTGGCTAAAATTGCTAATGTTAATGATTTTAAAAAACTCATTTCATGCCTCACTTAGTTGAGCGCTATTTAATGGAAAATTAATAGTACTTGCTATTAGGAAGTAAAATGCTAGCAACCACATACGCTACACCCGTCGCAACAGGTAACATAATGAGTGCACCTACAGCAGCGATACGTACGGCTAAGCGCGGAAAATCATAATGTTTAGCAAGCCCAGCGCAAACGCCAGTCAGCTTTTTATTTTGCATGTCTTTACATAATGTCTGGCGAACGCTTTTTATACTTGAATATTCTCTGTCATATCTCATGGGGAACTCCTTGATAAACTGGTAAAACTTGCCTCGCACCTACACGAGGACTTTTTGCTTATTTTATAAAGCCTTGTTTAATTATCCGTTAGCAACTTTCTTTTTCATTACCGCTAACTCGGCTTCGACATTGTCATCTTGTTCAAGCTCAGATATCTGTGCGGATAAATCTTTGCTTTCGGTTAAGTCATATGACTCTACCTGCGCTTCAAGTCGGTCAATTTTCTGTTGATAACGCTCGAATTTAGCCATTGCTTCATCGATGTTATGGATGACTGCTTTTTCTCGTACTTTTAAGCGTACTTCTGCAGATTCTTGTCTTATCAATAATGCTTCTTGGCGACGTTTGGCTTCATTTAACTTATCCTGTAAGCGTTGAGCATCTTCTTGAATCGATGATAATAATTGACTTAATTGCTCATCCTCTTCACTGAGTTGTGTTAATTCGGCTTGGCACTTATGTTTTTGTGCGAGGGCTGATTTAGCTAAATCATCACGAGATTTTGCTAATGCTATTTCAGCTTTGCTATGCCAATGTGCAACCCCTTCTTTTGCCGCCTTTACTTTTCTTGCTAAGGTTTTTTGTTCCGCAATATTTTTTGCGGCAGTTGAACGTACTTCAACTAATGTTTCTTCCATTTCGCCAATAATTAAACGAATCATTTTCTCTGGATGTTCTGCTTTATCTAACATACTGTTTAAGTTTGCATTAACGATATCGGTAAAACGGCTGAATAATCCCATAATATAACTCCTACTTAGTTCAAATTTAGTTATTCTGATTTGCCTGCTGGCTTATTTAGATTTTTGTTATTAACTTTTGCATTTGCTTGCGTGACTTTTTGCTCTGTTGCCACCAATGTTACTGGGCTGTTTACAGTAAAGTTAGCTGAAAAAGTCTTGATTTCATTATCAATTGATTGTTGTAGTTGAACATTCAACTCATTAATCATTTTTTTGCCTTGGTCGACAACAAACTTGCTTACTGCATCTTCAACATTGTTTGTTGTAGCGGCATTCGCTGTAGTGCTAACTGTTGCGCCGAATAAAGAGCCAACCAATACTAACGCTAGGCTTACATCTTTAATTTTACTGCTAGTATTTTTAGTCATGTTAAATGTGATCATAATAAATTCCTTCTTGTTTCATTATCTGTTGCTTGTATTGATGATTTACTACTCATCGTCTGTATGACTTAGTTATTACAAGTGCTGTGCCAAAGATGATTTGTTTTTTAAGTTGTTGTTATTAATGGATTTTGTGGTAATCGTGTTTTTTTAAATTAACTGCAAACAAAACTTAAAGTCATTTTTTGGTTAAATTAACTAATCGTTTTAGTGTTTTTGACCAGTAGTATGATTTTTGTCATATATCAGTGTTTGAATTTTGTACATAAAAGATCTTGTAATTTAATAGACGATCGGTCTAATATCTGTCTCTTATACACATCTGACGCTGCCGACGATCTACTCTGTGTA
>OLII01000524.1_pt1 | contig 14515 bp, 15 predicted proteins | sample 1609481 | NCBI WGS metagenome assembly OLII01 (sample SAMN05416859, study PRJEB24817) | seawater metagenome | isolation source: Sea water | place: Canada:Atlantic | collected 2013-11
CTCGTGGGCTCGGAGATGTGTATAAGAGACAGAACCAACTGAACTACCACTCCGCGATATTTCGCTTTGAAAAGTTATATTATGCTAAATCACTTTAGTTATACAACTCTTCTTGCTTCAACAACATGTCGTTGAATGCGGCGAGATAATACGGTTATGATGCGACGCAGTCAACCACTTTTTTAATAAAATTTACTGCATGAAGATTTGACGAGCAATCTGATGAAAATCCAAGCATATTTTGCGCGCTTTTTGCATTTATCCGAAACACGATCGCTTATTTTCGTTTTCCCTTTGGTTTCCTCTTTCGCAATATAAAGAATAATATTAAGGCAATAAACAAAATGACGACATTTCCAACAATAATATAGATCATTGTTTGTTGTTCTTTTGCTTTTTGTTCTGCTTGCTGAGCTTCTAGTGCTAAAACGGCCTCTTCTTTTGCTTTTAACTTTAATGCTTCTGGACTTTCATTCGCCACTTCACCTTGTACTATGGCGCCAGAAATAGGGTCTATGTCATTACTATTTGCTTCAACATTAAAAGTATACTCTGGCACAACTAACCGGAACTCACGCCCTGTCGTTGTTTTGCCAAAAGCACTAACATTGACCCGATAAATTCCAGGCTCTGTATTGAGAATTTCTACATTGCGACTTTCACCGACGCTTTCCATAATAGAGAAAGGCTCAATCTGTCTATCTGGAAAAGTAAACTTTCCTTGGAAAACCAAACTATCAGGGTCAACGAAGCTTGGATCGATTGTTATGTTAAGTTGATGGGGCTTATCAGTATCTTCAGACTTATCTACATTGAGTATCACAGGTGTTTTTTGTAGTAAAATTGAGGTTTGTCTTAACTCTCGTGTTGCCATTGGTAATTTAACCAAATACACAGGTTGCCATTCACCTGAAGCAAAATCTAAAACAAACTCTCCAGTAAAGGTGCTGTCATTAGCATATTCATCTAAACCGCGGCCGTCATCTCTAAATGAAGAAACTTTAATAGCATCTGCGCCAAAATTATCATATTGAGAATTATTGGTGCTATAAAAGTTAATATCTAATTTCACAACGTTTTTAAAGTGCGGACTGTCAATTGCCTCATCACCGTTAAACAATTTACCTTCAACTTTTAATGTTTCACCAGAAAAGGCTATTTCTGGAAGTGGGTCTACAACTATTTTAACATCAGAGACTACAAATATTTGGCTATTCGGCAAAATATCACCTACTGCCTGCCATGGCCCTGGCATAGGTTTTTTAATCTTTATCATGTCAAAAGTACTATCATCAAACCATTGTACTTTTTCGTGATCATATTGATTAACTCGAATCTTACTGCCATCAGGCCTAATTAAAATAATTGGCGTGCTACCACTTTTCCGATAGAAAATAAGCGTGATTTCTTCTAAATTTGCATCTAAACGAAAACGGTTATCAAAATATGGCACCTGATTGGTTACATTGTCTTTTTGATAATATTCTACTTTTTTCCTACTAAGCTCATCACTCTCACCAGATGCAAAAGCATTTAATGAAGAGATAACAATGGCCGGCATAAGGAATGCTTTCATTAACGTTTTAACAAAGAAGCGGTCAAACTTATTTATTTCCAAAGGGGATCTCCTCCTTTTTTAGCAATTATCGCGACACGTTCTGTGTGTGCTTCTAATTCATCGGCAGATGCACTAACAACCTTTAATTTATTACGTGTTGAAGCAAGTCGCCTGATGGCATTGTTATCTTCACTATTGCCATCACCGACTGATAGGTTAAGGGTTGACTGTTTACGTGTCATCTCTACATAAACAAAAGCAAGTAACTGAGCATCAATAAGTGCACCATGATAAGTACGGTCGACTAACTTATCTACACGATAAAACCTGGCTAAATAATCTAAGGTTTTAGGCGAGCCAAATTCGTCTTTCGACACTTTCAAGGTATCGGTAATAGTACAAATATCTTCCGTCATAGGGACTTTATCCTGACTTCGCCCCATTGAGTTGAACAATGAAAACTCATGATCCATAAAGCCTACATCGAATTTAGCGTTATGAATTACCAGATCTGCACCTCGAATAAATTCAATAAACTCATGCACCACCTGAGAAAAGATAGGCTTGTCATCAAGAAAGTCATTGGTTAAACCATGAACATTGATAACCTCCTGCTCCATTTCTAATACTTGGCCTCGATGATCCATTGGTTTGATATAGGCATGATAAGTTCTACCGGTTAACTGGCGATTAATCATTTCAACACAGCCAATTTCAACGATTCTGTGCCCTTCCCTAGGATTAATACCCGTTGTTTCTGTATCTAAAATGATGAGTCTTTGGTCTTTATCAGGAATGTGCGCGTCTGGGGTAATGTTCACTTATATGCCTTTTCTTTATCTATCATCATGAAGAATTAACTTCATCGATTATTTTTCTGGTAAGGTTTGTGGGAATTCAACTAAATTAATATGCATACGCTTACTAGTAAAGCATAACGTAATTAAACCAATAACAATTAAGCCCTGTGAAATTAACCAGGGTAATGATGTTAACTGCCAATAGAAAAACACCAAAAGGTTAATAATAAAGTCAAATACCAAGGCAACCACAAGCATAACTCTCGTATAAGGCCAAATAACTTTTACCCACGAAGGTGCATTGGGTCTACGTAAACTAATAATAACAACCACCAATAAGCCGATGACACCTGAAACTAAACTGACAAAGAACAAGTTTTTCTCAGGATAGATCCACTGCATGGTTGCGACCCGATCTTTCATATTTGTCACTGACATCAGCCAAATAAGATAGCCTCGTAAAACGAAGGCTAAGACCAAGTAGAAGCGCCTAGAGAGTTTCAAGCAATCAAACTTGTCAAAGTCTTCTATGGAATAATGTTGATACTTTGTAGACACCTAGGCTTTACTCACTTTTTAAGTTTCGCTCTTGATGTAACAACTGTTGCGCAGTGGTGATTGCCTTTACTGCTTTTGACTTAAATTCTCGAGTATATAGCGTGTAAACCACCCATAAACTCATAAATATCAACAGAACGGGATGAAAAAACCAACACATTGCAGCTAAGGCAAAATAGTATGATCTCAAGCCATAGTTATACGAGTGAGCTGCTTGGTCTTGGACAATGGCCATTTGCTTTGCATAAGCCATCAAGTTTTTATTCTTCCCTGGAAGGTCTATAGGTGCTGCGCCTATCATGACATTTAAAAATCCATATTGTCGCATTGACCAAGTAAACTGAAAGAAAGAAATAACAAAAATAAATGCCAGCAAGCTCAATTTAAGTTGTATTGCTAAATGCTGAACCTCTGCGGCAAACGGTAAAGATGCAATCACTATCTCTAAGGTTTCTACCTTTGCAAACAAGGTGAAGATACCCGCAAGGATCAGTAAGGTACTTGATGCGAAAAAAGCAATATTACGTTCAAGGTTTGCAAGTAATGCGGCTTCGCCCACCCTAATTTCTCGGGTAATAACTTCATACATCCAATGAATTCTATGTTGATGCAATGACCGAGCGATACAGTTGGTCGTTTTAGCTTTTCTGCGGGCAAAGACGGTATAACCGTACCATGCAGAGATAAACACGATTAATGCTAAAATATCAATCAGGGAAAATGGCAAGGTCTGTTCCTTTAGCTAAATTGAACAAGGATGAGTGGTGATTATACGCCAACTGTAAATATAGACCAACAACTTCATGTTATTCATAAAGCTATGCTTTTCTCGTAACTTTTCTGAACATTACTTTGTATAAAGAAATATACATTGAATTATCAAAAAACGTTCTGAATTAAGCTTTAAAAATAAAACAACAAATACGACTAAGTACTTGAGTTTTTAAATTAATTGCATAGCATAGGTAATAATCGAAAATTTTTATAAAGTTAATTAGGAATTCATATGAGCATTTCAATAAAGGCTAAACAACTAGTATTGTTAGCCACTGTTTCATTTACCATGACTGCGTGCAGTAACGTTCCGCCTCCTGCAGTAGAAACGTTAGCCGGAAACTGGAAAGTGATGAGTATTCAAGATAAGCCAATACTGGCAAATAGCTCGGTAAAATTGAACTTCTCACCAGATAACTCATTATCAGGCTCTGCCTCGTGTAATAACCTTTCATCAAGTTATCAAACAAACAATAATTCCTTAATTATTGCCCCTATCGCAACAACGCGCAAAATGTGTTTACCGGCTTTGATGGAGCAAGAGTCAAACTTGTTGCGCACATTAGGTAAAGTTAAGCGTTATCAATTAAATAAAGGTGAACTGTCACTTTACAATCAACAAGGGCTAATACAATTAAAAGCTAAACGGGTAAAACAGTAGAGTTTTCCCAATTTAATACCATAAAACAAGCTTCCTATGCTATTTAGCTATATAGGAATATAACTTATAACAAAATATCACTTCTTTTTTTATAACAACTAGCTACTCTTAGGCTGTCAAAGTAACTCATTTACAGGAAAAAATATGTCTAAAATATTTGAAGACAATACCACTACCATAGGTAATACACCGTTAGTAAAATTAAATCGCGTGATAAATGCTGACAATGGCGTAAACGTTTACGCTAAAGTTGAAGCAAGAAACCCAAGTTTCAGTGTTAAATGTCGCATTGGCGCTAGTATGGTTTGGGATGCTGAAGAAAAAGGCTTATTAGTTCCAGGTAAAGAGATTGTTGAACCTACAAGTGGTAACACAGGTATTGCTTTAGCATTTGTTGCTGCTGCACGTGGATACGGTATCACATTAACAATGCCAAGCACGATGAGCCTAGAGCGACGTAAGTTATTAACAGCGCTTGGTGCTAAAGTTGAATTAACAGATGGCGCAAAAGGAATGGGCGGTGCAATTGCTAAAGCGCAAGAGCTAAAAGATTCAGATCCTGATAAGTATGTACTGTTAGGACAATTTGACAACCCTGCTAATCCAAAAATACACGAAGAAACCACAGGTCCAGAAATTTGGAATGATACCGATGGTAATGTAGATATCTTCGTTGCTGGTGTTGGTACAGGTGGCACGCTTACAGGTACAAGTCGTTACATTAAACTGACCAAAGGTAAAGCAATTACAACGGTTGCGGTTGAGCCAACAGATTCACCTGTGATCACCCAAGCACTTGCAGGCCAAGACCTAACGCCTGGTCCACACAAAATTCAAGGTATTGGTGCTGGTTTTATTCCTGGGAATTTAGACCTTGAAATGGTTGATGCTGTTGAGCAAGTTTCAAATGATGATGCTTTTGCCATGGCTCACCGTTTAATGAAAGAAGAAGGCATTTTAGCTGGCATTTCATCTGGCGCAGCAGTCATTGCAGCAAAACGTCTTGCTGAGCGTCCAGAGAATAAAGGTAAAAACATCGTAGTTGTACTTCCTAGTTCAGCTGAACGTTACTTATCTAGCGCGTTATTTAGTGAAAGCTTTAGCGATAAAGAACTTGTTCAATAAGTTTTATTTGTAACAAGTCATAAATAGTTAAAAGGCACTTCGGTGCCTTTTTCTTTTCTTATTCAACAACAGATTTAACTTCACTTTAGTAAACTAATCACGTTATGATTAACGCATAAGCCTTCTTTTTGATAAGTTTCAATGCACTACTTTAAATTACCTATAATCTCATCGTTATTTCTATCTCTGGTATTGTTAACCGCTTGTGGCGGGGATGATACAAAAAAAATTACTACTGTCGATAATCCTGAAATAGTTTCTGTTGCCTTTTTTGATGCTCTCTATAATGAAAGAAATGTAGAAAAAGCCGCGTCTGTTTGTAACCCTAAACTTGCTAAACTTATTTTACACTATCGTTCACCAGAAGCTGTTGCTCGTCATCTTTTTAATATGTCTTATGACAAGGTAGAAATCAGACCTGACAGTGGTGGCGTAAAAGTTCGAGAGCAATTTAAAGGCAGTGCAAATATTACTATCTATTTTGATGGTTATTATCAAGAGAGTAGAATTAAAGAAGTTAAACGTTTGGCATTGGTTCAACGAGGCGGTAAGTGGTTTATTGACAAAATATTAAAAGACCCTTTTTAACAAATTAACAAATTAAGTAGATAAATTATGTTAAAACCAGGCACCTATCAACATTTTAAGGGTAACTATTATCAAGTACTCTTTGTTGCCAGACACAGTGAAACAGAAGAATCTATGGTCGTGTACCATCCCGCTGAAAACAGTAATGATATTTGGCTTCGACCATTAACGATGTTTGATGAAATTATTGAACGAGACGGTAAACAAATAAAGCGCTTTAGTTTTGTAAAACCATAGCGCTTTATATCAAGCAAGTCCTTAAATTTATTTAGGCAAGCAAAGTAACTGCCCCATAACTAAAAGGGCTTTGTTATCCTACATAGCTTCAATAATTAGCCAATAGAAAAGAAATTGTGTTCTTGCCAAGGTACCTGTTTATGATGTATCTCAGTAACATCTGCTTGTTCAGGCCCGTGTGATAACCATTCCAACATTTTATCAATGTTTTCTTGCTCGCCACAAAGCAGAACTTCTACATCACCATCGGCCAAATTACGCGCATAGCCACTCAAACTGTACTCAATTGCTTGCTGTTGAGACGACGCTCTAAAATAAACGCCTTGTACTCTACCTGATATATGCGCAATATAGCTTACATTCATATATGCTTCTCTTCTTGTCATATTATTATTAGTAAAGTTTGCACCGAAGACCTGCATTGTCTAAAATCGGCGCAAATATCCATTTCACAGAATAATAACCTTGTTAACAACTCAGTTATTCATTCATTAAAAGTAAGTATAGACCTATGTCAGCAAGAATTTATTTAAATGTTGGGCGCGAAAAATCATTACTACGCAAGCACCCTTGGATTTTCTCTAAAGCAATCAATAAAATCAAAGGGAAACCTATGCTTGGAGACACTGTTGATGTCTTTGATAGTAAAGGAAATTGGCTAGCCAAAGGTGCATATTCACCTGAGTCACAAATTCGTGTTAGAGTTTGGAGTTTTGACGAAAAACAAGAAATAGATAGAGAGTTTTTCTTTGAAAAATTATCAAATGCTCAACAAAGACGTGAGTGGTTTATTGCTCAGGGCAATTTAACCGGTTATCGCTTGATTGCTGGAGAGTCTGATGGACTTCCAGGGGTAACTATTGATAAATATGACAATTTTATCGTTTGTCAATTGCTCAGTGCAGGTGCTGATTTTCATAGGTATACCATGGTTAATTGTTTAACTGAACTTTACCCTGGATGTCACATTTATGAACGCTCAGATGTTGATGTACGTAAAAAAGAAGGATTAGAGCCAGTAACCGGTTGGTTAACCGAGCCACAAGATTCTACAGAATGTATTATCGAAGAGCATGGCATTAAAATTCATGTAGATATCGCTACAGGTCATAAAACAGGGTTTTATTTAGACCAACGAGATTCTCGCCTTGCTGCAGGCAAATTTGCAAAAGATAAAACCATACTAAACTGCTTCTCGTATACAAGTACTTTCTCATTGCATTGTGCAGCTAATGGCGCTAAAGAAGTGACCAATGTCGATGTATCACAAGCCGCTCTAGATATGGGGCAACGTAATTTAGCGCTAAATGGTCTAACAGATAGTAATGTTAGTTTTGTTAAAGAAGATGTATTTAAATTATTGAGAAAATACCGCGAAGAAAAGCGTCGCTTTGATATGATTATTTTAGATCCGCCGAAGTTTGTTGAATCAAAAGCTCAGCTAACGGGTGCGTGTCGTGGCTATAAAGACATTAATATGCTGGCGATGCAACTGTTAAACCCAAACGGTTTATTATTGACATTTTCATGTTCAGGCTTAATGGAAGCGAGTTTATTTCAGAAGGTAGTCGCGGATGCTGCTCTTGATGCAAAAAGAAATGTTTATTTTGTTGAAAGACTGCAACAAGCAGCTGATCACCCTATTTCATCAAATTATCCAGAGGGCTACTACTTAAAAGGCCTTGTCTGCCAAGTAGAATAGTCAGCTTTATTCGTCATAACCATGATTCAACGATAACAAATAAAGTATAAAACTAAAAAAGCCAGAGTTTCTCTGGCTTTTTTATAAGGTAATTTTATAAGATAATTTTCTACAACAATGACTAAACCGATAATGTGTTAATCAATTTCTTCAATGGAGATACCAATGAGATAGCAGCTTTTACTTTCTTCTTCAATTCGCACTACTCGGCCACTAACATCTAGTGCTTGGACTTGGCTGCCTGCAGAATCAATTTTCACTCTTACATGAGTTGAAATAGCTAATGGGTGCTCAATTTCAAAGGCCATTCCCGTAGCGCTTAAATCTCTACATGTCGCGCTGAGTTGGCTATTCGCTTCATCATCAATAACAGTAACAATCACTTCACTGTTTAACATCATTCGATAAAAATCACGTTTATCATCAAAACCTTTCATTAGCTCTCCCAAACTGAATTTACATGACATTATTATTTATACTGAGCAATAACTGTACTGTCAATAAACGACGAAGGAAAACACCATTTATCACTACTTAAATCATATTTTAAGCAGTAAATGTTCGTTAACTGAAATCTTTTAAGTGATTTAAGATGCGTTTCACTGAAATTGGTTTCGCCGTACCAAGGTTTTGCGCAAAAAGTGAAATTCTCAATTCTTCAATTAACCAACGGGTAGTTAGTAGCTCTGAATCAATTGGTTTGTCTTTTCGCTGTTTCTTTAACAAAGCTTGATAAGCATCTTCAACTTTGGTTACTTCAATTAATTTTAATCGGTCTTGGTTAGGGTCTATCGGTAACTTTTCAAATCGGCGTAACATGCCATTTAAATAGCGAGTGATGTCATCAAGTTTATCTAGCCCCGATGCGCTGACAAAACCTTTAAAAACTAATTTTTCACACTGCTGCTTTATATCACCATGAGACTGAATAACATTTAATGGCACACTGCCCTTCATTTTTTTAACAACATCATGGCGTAAACTTAAAGCACGTTCTACTTTAATTGCTGCAGCTAAGACACAATCAGCTATCTCAGCGCGAACATAATTACTGCAAGCTAAAAACTCTGCTTCTTGACGAGGAAGTTCACTATCGTTTTGCTGTTGTGCAAAGCGATTAACTAACGTTAAACAAGCTCCTTGAATACAATCTTGAAGTAAATCATTAATTGAACCAAACGGATTAAAATACAAGCCTAGTTTGGCTTTATTTGGTAGCTTTTCTTGCAAGTACTTCAATGGCGTCGGTATATTTAATAGAATTAATCGGCTAATACCTTGTAGCATGGCTTCCTGTGCATGTTGCTCTTGCTCAAAGAGTTCAATGGCGACACTCGATTTATGATCAACTAACGCAGGAAAGGCCTTAATGGTAATGTTAGCGACTTTTTTCTCATAGCCTTTTGGTAAATTGCCAAAATCCCACTGAGTTAAATCGCTCTGTTCAATGCCCTTTTCAGCAACTTTCTTTATCGATGCTTTAACTTTGCCTTGCAGCTCAGCTTTAAGCACATTGAGATCTCTCCCCTGCTTCAATAACTTGCCCTTGTCATTAACCACTTGAAAGTTCATGGTTAGATGCACAGGTAGACTAATATCCTGCCAAGCATCTTCAGGTAGACGGACACCTGTCATGCGAAGTAACTGTTTGGCGAGTGCAGTTTTTAACTCACCTTGTTCTGCCTCCATTGCAGCCAAACACGCTTGAGCATAGTTAGGCGCAGGAACAAAATTTCGTCGTAAAGCCTTCGGCAAGGCTTTAATGAGAGCAATAGCTAACTCTTCCCTTAACGCTGGAATTAACCAATCAAAGCCGAGCTCCTGAACTTGGTTTAACAGTGCTATTGGAATAATAACGCTGATACCATCATCAATATCACCCGGACTGAAGTGATAACTTAGTGGTAAAGTAATGTTGTCTTGTTGCCAAACGTCAGGATAATCTTTTTTATTTAACTGCTCAGAAGATTCATTCAACAAAAACGACTTGGTAAAGTCTAAAAGCTGAGGGTTAGTTTTTTGCTCTTTTTTCCACCACGCTAAGAAACTGCGTTGACAGATAACACTTTCAGGAATTTTATCACTATAAAAATCAACTAAATATTGCTCATCAATTAAAAAGTCTTTGCGACGCGCTTTTTGCTCTAATGCTTCAATACTCTCAACAAGTTGTTTATTTTTAGTTAAGAATTTTTCCTTAATAACACAATCGCCATTAACCAATGCTTCTCGAATGAATATATCTCGACAGGTATCAGGCTCTATCTTATTAAAATTGACTTTACGCTTACTGACTATTGTCAAACCATACAAGGTCACTTGCTCAAAAGCCATGACCGCACCTTGTTTCTTCTCCCAGTGCGGCTCACTATAATTTCTTTTAACCAGATGCTCTGCTAGAGGCTCTAACCACAGCGGATCAATTTTGGCATTCATGCGAGCAAATAGACGACTGGTCTCAACTAACTCAGCTGACATTAACCATTTTGGCGACTTTTTCGCTAAGGCAGAGCCGGGGAAGATAAAGAACTTCATGCCTCGAGCACCCTTGTACTCTCGGTTTTCATCTTGCTGACCAATATGACTTAATAAGCCAGATAACAACGCTTGATGTATCGGTGTTAGCGAGCTGTCCTGCTCATCATCTTTTGCTTTATTTGTTTGTTGACCATGCACCGGCTCAGGCATGACAAATTTGTAATCAACTGAGGTAAGCGCTATTTTTTGTTCTTTTAAGGTAAGCTTTAACTGACTAAAAATATCTTGCCACTCTCTAACACGTACATAAGAGAGAAATTCACGTTGGCACAACTTTCTAAATTGGTTTTGTGTTAAGGTTTTTTGCTGTACGCTGACGTATTGCCATAAGTTAAGCAAACTAATGAAATCAGATTGTTTGTTCTTAAAACGGCTATGCTTTTCGTCACTATTTTGTTGCTTTTCATGTGGACGCTCACGAGGGTCTTGAATGCTCAAGGCACTGACAATAATCAACACTTGCTCAATACAGCCAAAATCAATAGCCGAGATAACCATTTTCGCTAACCTAGGATCTATCGGAAATTTTGCGAGTAAACGGCCAGATTTGGTCAGTTGTGTACTGGTATTACTGTGCTTTTTATTATCTGATGTTCCCTGTTTAGGACTTGCTTCAACCGCCGCTATTTCTTCTAACAAGCGCACACCATCAGTGATATTACGGTTATCTGGTGCTTCGACAAATGGAAATCGCGAAATATCCCCTAAGTCTAAGGCATGCATTTGTAAAATGACGGTCGCTAAATTGGTACGTAAAATTTCTGGATCGGTAAACTCACTGCGATTAAAGTAATCGTCTTCAGAGTACAAACGGATACAGACACCTTCAGATACACGTCCACAGCGACCCGCTCGCTGGTTTGCACTTGCTTGTGAAATAGCTTCTATCGGTAAGCGCTGTACTTTAGTTCGATAACTATAACGAGAAATACGGGCCGTGCCTGGATCAATGACGTATTTAATACCTGGCACGGTTAAACTGGTTTCAGCAACGTTGGTGGCTAAAACAATATTTCGACCGCTATGTGGCTTAAAAATACGGTTTTGTTCACTGATGGTTAAACGTGCATACAGTGGCAAGATATTAGTATGGCGTAAATTAGCTTTAGTTAGTGCTGCGGCAGTATCTCGTATTTCTCGCTCACCATTAAGAAATACTAATATATCGCCTTGCCCACATTCACTCAGCTCATCAACAGCTGCTAAAATACCACTAATAACATCGACATCTTGTGGTGATTGCTCGGAGTCATCTTCTGTTTGACGATCGTTCAGCGGTCGGTAGCGCATTTCTACCGGAAAGGTTCTCCCTGACACTTCAATTATCGGAGCTAGCTTTCCGGTGTTATCAGCAAAGTGTTTAGCAAAACGTTCGGGGTCAATGGTTGCCGAAGTGATAATAACTTTCAAATCAGGACGTTTAGGCAATACCTGCTTTAAATAACCTAAAATAAAATCGATGTTTAAACTACGTTCATGGGCTTCATCGATAATGATGGTGTCATATTGTCTTAATAATCTATCCCTTTGCATTTCCGCCAGCAAGATACCATCAGTCATCAATTTAATGTAACTTTGCTCGCTGACCTGATCATTGAATCGAACTTTATAACCTACTTGTCCACCTAGTTTCGTGCCAAGCTCTTCGGCAATGCGATTAGCAACGGTTCTTGCTGCAATGCGACGCGGTTGCGTATGGCCAATTAAACCATCAACCCCTCGACCAAGTTCAAGACATATTTTTGGAATTTGCGTGGTTTTACCTGAGCCTGTTTCGCCCGCAATAATAACCACTTGGTGCGCTTTAATGGCTTGTGCTATCTGCTCTGCATTATCAGAAATGGGTAACCCTGTCGGATAGCTAATATTGGGTAAGTTTTTCAGTTTTTGCTGCTTTGCTTCAATTGATGTCAACACCGCTTGGTGTAGTTGCTCAATTGACTTATGGTATTTTTCTGGAATAACGGACTGCGCTAATTCAGCAGGATTTTTTTTGCCTAATGCTTTGCTGATAGTTTTTTTAACACTAATTAGCCGATTTTTAATCCGGCCAACATCACTATTTTTAGCTTGTGGCAGTAATTCAAAAAGTTCTTGTAGAAAGGAAAATGAAATAACAACAGACTCGCGAGACACAGACAGATAAACCTAAATTAGAGCTAAAGGATTATTTTAACAGTAATACTCGGTAATTACAGTCTGTATGGTAGATAATTTGAAATGAAAAAAACGCCAGATGAACGAGGGAATTTGTACTTTGTCTCGTTTAGCTAGCGTCTATAAGTATCGAGCCGTTCTGCTATACCGCGGCTTGTAGTTTACTGATAGATAAACGCTCTCGACCATGATTGTGGCATGCTTGTAGTACTTCATTTCTAGAAATAGTGCCCAGTAAATTACCATCATCATCAATTACCGGGTAAACTTTTGGCCTGTCTTTCACCATGGTTTGCCCTAATTCTAAAATACTGTCATAGGGTTTAACCGATAGTACTTCTTTTCGCATAATATCTTTCACTATGGCTACTCTTTCGTTGTAGTACAAAGTTTCCAACATTTTTCCCAAGACATCACCTTCTGATATAAAGCCCAGTAATTTATAGTTTTCATCAATAACTGGACCACCAATTTGCTTCGTTTTCAAAAAGCGTAATGAAGCTTCTTCAACTGACATTTTTTCAGTAAAAGTAACTGGGTAGTGATTCATATATTGTTGTATTTGTAATGATTCCATCTTAACCCCTTCCTAAATTCTCATTTAGGATATTGTTGTTTGTAAAGTCTCTGCATCTTTATTAATAACTGTAGATAAGCCTTTGCCAAAAAACCACTTTTTCAATCCCTTTATTCAGTTTTTATTTGGGGCTGTTGACCTTTATCGGTTAAATTTTGTTCGGCTATTTATAACGAGAGTAAAGTGCTTTAATTGCGGCGAGTAGTCTTTAGCCTAGTCATTCTAAGCAAATACTGCTCAACAAAGAGTAAAGCACTTTTAGCCGAATCCTTCGGACTGCGTTTGTTGGAAATTTTTACAGCGTAATCACCTTTTTATGTGACGCTACAAGGATGTAGCTTTTGAGACAACGCAGGAGCAGTTTGTCCTCAATAACCACATCACAAAAGCTCTGCTTTGTATAAATATCCAACAATTCGCTGCAAAAACAATCTCGAAAGATCAACAGCCCCTAGACTTGTGCACTTTATTGAACAACAATGACTCATTGATAAAAGATGATACAAGGAATACAACATGACAGTTAAGTTATTTACACTTTTAACCTTAAGCGCCATTCTTACCATGAGCTCTTCAGTTGCTGTCGCACAGAAGAATAAACAAGCTGAATTAGATAAAGCGTGTGAAGCAGCAAGACAAGTTGCACTGAAGCCGAGAAGAAAAGAAATTTATAAAGAGTGTCGAGAGAAATTTAAAAAAAGTGAGTCTGTTTGTAAAAAAGAAGCTAAAGCCTTCAATGGAAACCGTATAAATGGCGCACCTATGTTTTACGAATTACCGCCCTGTGAAAAAGCATTCGAATACCGTAAAAAGCAGACTCAGTAAATCATTTAGGCCTGGGTAATATAAACTCGCGACAATTTAGCGATAGTAAGTTAGCAAATGGTTAAGCGGTAATATCAACAGAGCGTCCTTTTCTGTTTTCTGCATCATTTTTACTTTGATTTTCGCGAGCAGTTTCTTCTGCTTGCTTATTTGCCTCTTGACGCTGCTCTGCCCTTTGCTCTGCTTGTTGATTATCAACTTGCTGCCTTTGTTGCCTCAACACATCAGCGACTGCACTGCCACTATCAATTGATGAAACCATAAAAACCTCACTTTTTAAGTTGTTTATGTATTCTGCTTTAATTATAGCAGTTAGTAGATATAGTTTAGCGATAACGACAGTGAATTATTTGTTAGCTAAATAACTATGATTTCTGTCTCTTATACACATCTGACGCTGCCGACGATCTACTCT
>OLII01000525.1_pt1 | contig 14514 bp, 12 predicted proteins | sample 1609481 | NCBI WGS metagenome assembly OLII01 (sample SAMN05416859, study PRJEB24817) | seawater metagenome | isolation source: Sea water | place: Canada:Atlantic | collected 2013-11
TCTTCTATTGCTTGACAATATACTTGATAAGCGGGTTGGTAGTTGAGGCTTTGTAGCGCTTGTTGATGAGCTTCAGAGGCTAGGAATGGCCCCTGTAAAATACGCCAACCTTGAGCAGTGCCGGAGTATAGTTTTTTCGGTAAGGCAACTAATATTGCCGCATCACTGAGTACTCCATGGTTGGTAAATATACACGCTTGGGAAGTTAAGTCGGTGCTACCAGCACCCCCTCCTGCAATGGTAATTGCATGGTCTAAACATTCAAATAAACAATCAATAAAGCTTTCAAAGTGACTAACGGAAGCATCATAAAACATTAAAAAGTTATCATCACAACACAGATTGTTATTTTCTTCTAATACAGTAGAAATATAGCCTTCTAAACTGTCTTCATCAGAGTATTGAGATAAGTTTTCATAAGGGATGACATTGAACACTTCATCGAAACCAATAATGATTGCCCCTCTTTTGAAGATATTATTCTGAAAAGTGAGCATGGGGAAAGCACCACCAAAAAGAATCAGTGGGCAGGTTTTAAAAAGCGAGTTTAACTCTTGTTCACAATAGTGATTTTTGTGACAAGTTAATATTAATAAGCTTTTTGCTCCGCTATTTTGCGCAAGGCTTAAACCGTGCTTTAAATCGGTTATTGTGTCGCTTTGAGTATGCCAAGTGAATAGATCAGTATCCATCTTATTGTATCCCTTGGTTTTTTATTGTTATTTTTTAGTAACAACTAGCATAATGCCTAATTTACTAATAGAAAACTAGTGCTAATTATTGTAATTTAACCGGCAAATGTTTTATCCATTGCTGAGTGTCATTTATGCAAGTAAGACTTATGTCTACTTGTGTTGGTTAATAAAAGCACAGTACAACTAGTAAGTTCAACCTAAATTAGAAACAATCCCAATAAATAAAAATAGCTAATGACAATAAGTTAGAAGGAAAGAACACATGAAAAAATCGATTTTTGTAAAGGCGGCATTGGTCGTTTCCCTCGGGTTATCTACCTTGGGGTTTTCATCACTGTCTCATGCAGATGATGATAAAAAGTACCGATGGCGTTTAGCTGAAACTTGGGGACCTAACTTCCCTATTTTTGGTGACGCTACTAAGAATATGGCAAAAATGGTTAAAGAAATGTCTAATGGGCGTTTAACCATTCGTATCGATTCATCTAATAAACATAAATCTGCGCTAGGTATTTTTGATTTTGTTAAAAGTGGCCAATACCAAATGGGACATTCTGGCTCTTACTATTGGAAAGGAAAGAATTTTAATACCATGTTTTTTACCACAGTACCATTTGGTATGACAGCACCTGAGCAATACGCCTGGTTCTATCATGGTGGTGGTATGGAGTTAATGCAGAAAGTTTATGGTCAATACGGAATTTTATCTTTCCCAGGAGGCAATACTGGTAACCAAATGGGTGGTTGGTTTAAGAAAGAAATCAATAGCGTTGAAGATCTTAAAGGTTTAAAAATGCGTATTCCAGGTTTTGCTGGAGAAGTATTGGCCAAGTTAGGCGCTAAACCTACTAACATCCCTTCAGGTGAGCTTTATACGGCATTAGAGCGTAATACTATTGATGCGTTAGAGTGGGTTGGACCTTCACTAGATTTACGCATGGGCTTTCATAAAATAGCACCGTATTATTACACTGGTTGGCATGAGCCTGCGGCAGAGTTACAGTTTATGGTAAATGAGAAGGCTTACAACTCTTTACCAAAAGACTTGCAAAAAATACTTACTGTGGCAATGAAAACAGCTGCTTATGATATGTATGTTCAGTCATACCATGAAAGTGCAGTTAACTTAGCTTCATTGCAGCAAGATTATCCGAATGTAAAAATGCGTTCATTTCCTAAACCTGTGATGGATGCTATTCAGCAAACAAATGCAGATTTGTTAAAAGAATCTGCAGCTAAAGATCCGATGACGGCTGAAATTTTGCAATCACTTAGCGAATATCAAAACAAAGCGAGAGCTTGGACAAATTTGTCAGATAGAGCTTATCTTGATAACTTTGATAAAAAATAGTTATTGTTAGGTAGCTAAACTATTCATTTTAAATATAAAGCCAGTGGTTTTTACCGCTGGCTTTTAGTTTCTGTCGTGATATTTTATCGAGTAATGAAATGCCTTTGAGTTAGCAATTGAGAGTGTAAATGGATTCAATACTAAAAATAACCGGAAAAATTATCGATGCTTTAGGTAATTTTTGTAGCTTACTGATGATTTTGATGATCATGAACGTATTCTATGACGTTATTATGCGTTACTTTTTTAACGATGTGAGCATTGGAATGCAAGAGCTTGAGTGGCATCTGTTTGCTGCGATGTTTATGTTTGGCATTGCTTACACACTGAAAGAAGATGCACATGTCCGTGTAGATATTTTTTATGATGCCATGTCAGCAAAAAAGCAGGCCGTCATTAATATTTTTGGTTCACTTGCATTAGCACTGCCGATTACTTTAGTTATTCTTTTTTATAGTTGGGATTATACCTTTGAAGCTTATCAAATGGGCGAGGGCAGTGGTGATCCTGGTGGCTTGCCACATAGGTGGATTGTTCGAAGCGTGATCCCACTTTCTTCCATGTTTCTAATACTGGCTATTTTCCACGTGATTATTGCGCAATTGAAAGTGCTGACGACACCGGCACAAACTAAAGAAGGAGAGCAATAATGACTGGTATTGTATTATTTGCTATCGCTTTAGTTTGCCTTTTTCTTGGCTATTCCGTTGCCTTTACCTTTGCAGGTGTGTCTTTAATTGTCGGAACCATAGTTTTAGGCGCAGATTTATTTGCTTTTATGCCTTATCGTATTATGAGCATCATGGAAAATACCATCTTAATGGCAGTGCCTATGTTTATATTTATGGGCGTTGTATTGCAAAAGACGGGTTTAGCTGAACGATTGTTAGAGTCTGCTGCTAAATTATTTGGTGGTATTGCCGGTGGTGTCGCCATTTCAACCATTGTTGTCGGAGCACTATTAGCTGCCTCGACCGGTGTTGTCGGTGCCAGTGTGGTAGCCATGGGGGTTATTTCTCTACCTGTGATGCTAAAAAATAATTATCACCAACCAACAGCGACAGGTGTTATTTGTGCATCGGGTACCTTAGGTCAAATTATCCCACCATCAATTATTCTCATTATCTTGGGCGATGTAATGGGCGTGCCCGTAGGGGACCTTTTCAAAGCTGCCGTTCTTCCAGGCATGCTATTAGTAGTGGCATACGCACTTTATATTTTAATTTTAGGTAAAATTAAGCCTGAATATGTGCCCCCTATCGTGGTCACGGAAAATAAGCGTGAATTACTGGTACAAGCCTTAAAAGATATTGTGCCGCCTTTAATACTTATTCTCGCGGTACTCGGCTCCATTTTTTCAGGTATTGCTACACCGACAGAATCCGCTTCAATTGGTGCCGTTGGCGCCGTTATTTTATCTGTTTTTTACCGAAGCTTTTCATTTAAAACAATGCATGAAGTATCGAAAGAAACGGTAAAAGTTACTTCCATGGTGTTCGCGGTACTAATCGGTGCAACGGCTTTTTCTATGGTGTTTAGTTACTCTGGAAGCGAGTATTTAATTGAAGAATTCTTTATGGAATTACCGGGTGGAAAATGGACCTTTATTGCTTTAGCAATGATCGCAATTTTAATTTTAGGTTTCTTTATCGACTTTATTGAAATTGCCTTTTTGGTTGTGCCTATTTTATTGCCGGTAGCGATTGCTTTGGACATTAATTTAGTATGGTTTGCCATTTTAATTTCAATGAATTTACAGACCTCTTTCCTTACGCCGCCGTTTGGTTTTAGTTTGTTTTACCTAAAAGGTGTCGCACCCAAATACTTAAAAACCACCACAATATATAAAGGCGTGATTCCTTTTATTATTATGCAAATTATTGTGTTGTTATTGGTACTATTTTTCCCTGAGCAGCTAATTATTTCTTAGCTGTTTGTTAATTCTGTTAGCCTTGAAGTACTCTAAGTTAAGTCAGTTCTCAAGGCTATTGTCTCTATTTTTTACTAAATAACAGCTAAAAATCACCTACATAAGTGTAAGAAAACTGTAAAAATGCTGTAGATTATTTGTTGAATCGAGTTGGCGTTAGTTATTGTTTTAACTGTGATTTATTTTATTCTATCGATGTTGGGTAACTTGTGTTAACTAAAATACTGGTATATATTTTAGAAACAGTTCTTCTTCGATAGCTTGTTTTATGTTGTTAGCTAAGTATAAAAACACTCTCACTTTCATAATGCTCTTGTTGAGCTCACAAGTCACTGCCGACGATAACTTTCAATTCAGTGGTTTTGCCACGCTTGGCGCGGTTTATTCAGATTCTGATAATTATGGGTATCGTAAACATGTTGGTTCAGATAATGCCGCTTACGCAGGAGAAATAGACTTTAAACAGCACTCATTGCTTGGCTTACAAGCAGACTGGGCTATTTCATCCAATTTTGATGCAGTTTACCAAGGGGTTTTACGGGACTTACCTGAGCCATCATTTGATCGCTACACTACACTTGCCTTCCTACGTTATCAAATAAACCCAAATTGGACGGTAAGATTAGGTAGAACGGCCCCTGATATATTTTTGTTAACTGAATATCGCGATGTAGATTTTTCGTATATTTGGGCAACAGCGCCAAATGAGGTTTACGGTGTAATTCCATATCGCAGCATTGATGGTTTAGATGTTAGTTATAATCAACGAGCACTCGGAGGGATCTTTACTGCAAAAATTTTTGCCGGCTCTAGTGAAGGTGAAATCTCTGCAGATACTTTAGTTCAGGAAGTCAATATAGAGGATGTTATCGGGCTTTCGCTATCGTTTGACCATTTTGACTGGGTAGTTAATTTTAAACATAGCCAAATTAGTATTGCTAATGAGCCCGAATCAAATGCAGAGTTATCCGGTATTATTAGGCAAGTGCCTGATTTTTTATGGACTAACTCAAAGAATTTTACACAATCCCTTTTAATGAAAGGCGAAGAGCTCACCTACTCTTCAATTAGTGCTCAATATCAATGGCACAATTGGTTAGCGACAACTGAGCTCGCTCAGATAAATTCTGATAGTGATGTTTTGCGTCAAATTAACAGTGGCTATGCCGCTTTGTCCTATCAACTGAGTGATCATCATTTATATGGTATATACGCTTTTACTAACTCAGATCGTTATTATTATGATGAGCCAGGCGTTAATGAAGTGGCGCTTAAAGAGTTAATTCATATCACCACGGACTTTATGAACTTTTATGCAGCCAATCAGCATACCATCTCTCTTGGTTGGCGTTGGGATATAAACAGTTATTTAGCTTCATCGCTACAATGGAACTACACTAGTATTGATGAAGCCGGGGGCAGCCCGCTTTGGCTAAACCCAACAGATTATAAAGTTGCTGAAGATGTTAATACCTTCTTATTAACTTTGAGTATGGTTTACTAATGAAAGCGTTAATGAGGGTTTTCATATTTGCCATAATGACACTATTGTTTGGCCCTGTAGAGGCCCAAAATGCTGATCCTTTAGTTGTTGTGGTCCATAAAGATAACCCTGTAGAGCAGTTATCTCGTTCAGAGTTAATTGATTTATTTATGGGTAAATATGTTGCTTTTCCAGATGACAGTAAAGCAATCCCCGTTGAGCTAGAAGGAGATCATGCAATTAAAGTTGCTTTCTATGGCAAGTTAGTTGGAATGTCCCTATCACGCGTAAATGCCTATTGGTCTAGACTGCGTTTTACAGGAAGAAAGCGCGCGGCGGTTTTTCAACCCGATGAGATTGAATTGGTTGATTATATCATTACCAACAAACAAGCAATTGGCTATATACCTCAGTCACTTATTACTAAAAACTTAAAGGTTGTTTATATTCTCAATGAATAAATCAGGCTTAGTTATTCGATTAGCGATAGTTATCACCTTTACAGCAGTTATTGTTGGGCTTATCACGACCCAAATTTTTCACCGCTTTACTTTTTTACAAGAGCAAACGCTTGGTGAGCAAAATATAAAGCAACTATTTAACACCGTTTCACCAACGGCTTCTATCGCGAGTTATTTGAATGATGAAGAACTGGCCAAAGAAGTGGTAAATGGCTTGATAAGTCATGACCTTGTAACTGACGCAGCCATTAAGAGCGATGCTATTCTAATAAAGAGTGATAATTATCAAGAGTCTTCAACGGTACTTGAGTTTACCTTGTTCTCTCCCTTTCAGCAGGAAAGAAGCGTGGGAACGCTTTTTATTAAAGTTAATGAAAACTATCTTAAGGAGAAAGCAAATAAGATAAGTAACACCAATACCTTTGTTGTGGCCCTTGAAGCATCGATCATTACCATTATTTCAATTCTGGTCACTTATTTTGTTATTACTCGCCCTATTTTAAGTATTGGTAAAGCCTTGCACTCAATCAGTCCGGGAACTGAGCAGCGAATTGAGAAACCTAGCTCACATCAACACAGTGAAATAGGTCAACTCGCTGACGATGTTAATGATCTCTTAGCAAAAGCCGAGCAGCAAATGCTGAGGGAGAAAAAGCTACGAAACGAATTGCAAATTCTTGAATCTAGGTTTCGGATGTTATTTGAAAATGCTACTTCAGCAATTGTACTGGTTGAGCCACAAGGTGATATTTTACTTTACAATGAAACTTTCGAAAGGCTGGTTGATAAATTAGCCCTGCCATTAAAAAAGAACTATGGTAACTACTTACAAGATTTGTTTATTCATAAAAAAGAGCTACATGAGCAAGTAAAAATTGCTTTTGCCAATAATGAATCAGCTACCGCAGAGTTAGAATTAACCTCCACTTCAGATGAAAAAATATGGGTACAAGTTGTGGTTACACCACTGGTAACTGATGACTTTCAAGAAAACTATCAAATTACCCTACACGATATATCTAAACGTAAGAAGCAAATATCCTTACTAGATCAAAAAGCCAATTATGATGCGCTGACTAACCTATTGAATCGTCACGCGGCAGAAAATCATTTAAATAAACTTACTGCCACTAAAGTACCTTTTGCTCTAATTATGATGGACTTAAATGACTTTAAGCCCATAAATGATGTTTTTGGTCATGATGTGGGTGATGAGCTATTGATCCATGTTGCGAGTCAACTGATGAAAAGTTTAAGAAAAGCTGACATTTTATCGCGTTGGGGAGGAGATGAATTTGTTATCGTATTACCTCACGCAAGCAAAGAGGAAGTAGAAGCCATTTGTGACAAGCTGATTACTCAACTGAGTAAGCCTCTTCATTTAACGCAACATAATAAAAGTGTTTTTGTTACTGCGAGTATGGGAGTGAGCTTTTATCCAGATGATCAGACTGATTTATTAGAGTTAATCAAACTCGCCGATAAAGCTATGTATCATGTTAAAAGATCCCGAGTTACTGATAAAGCGCTATACATGACATTTAGTACTGATGCATTTAATACCTCAGGCAGTAATGAATCACTATGAGCATACAGTCTAGTGATGTAAACCGTTCTTCTATTGTTCTCTTCTCTGAGCAAGCACAAGTAACTCGGCTTAAATTGACCTTAAGATTGCTATTATCAATTTTTGTACTTTTGCTGTTGAGCGAATTGTATTTTACCGGAATGTCGGCTTTAGCAATTGCTATGATAACTAGCTTTATCATACTCACGTTACTTTATTACTGGGCGTCACCAGATACTGGCAGTGTGATTGCAGGCATGTTGCTATGGTCGGTCGCAGTATTTATAACCTATGCCTGTTGGCTTGGGAATGGTATTTTTGACACGAGTGTTCTAGCTTTTCCCTGCTTGTTAATGCTTGCCATTGTTATCTCAAGTAAGCTTATCTTTATTTCTTTATATGTTTATTTAGTAGGAGCGCTTTGTTTCTTTGCGGTTGTGCACAACCAGAGCTTATTGACAGGCGCGATACTCTTTCAAGGTTTACCTATGTGGGGGCGAGTTTTTAGCTACATTATCATCCTGACACTTTTCTCCGTCGGGGTATTTTTAATATTTTCAGATATCCGAAAACGCTTTAAAAATATATTACAAAAAAATGCTGCACTTGAAAGTAAACTGGAGATATTTAGAAGACGAAGTCGCTTTGATCAGTTAACTGCGTTGCCCAATGAAAATGCTTGTAAAACAGATTTAGCCACAACACTGCAAAAACAAAAAACATCTGGTCATATATTAGCTTTTATTACCTTGAGTGTGAATAATTTGCAATCAACAAGAATGAATTACAGCCATAGCCTTTGTGATGATGCTCTAAAGCTGCTTGCCCAACGATTGACAACGTTTGTTAATGAAAAAACCACTATCTACCGCTTTCAACAAAATGAATTTGTGATTTTAAAGCATTCGATAGATCATCGTAGTATTAGCAAGTTTGTTGAGAAGGTTTATCAACTAAGTTCGCAAACATATCATGTTAACGATTTTGATGTCTCTTTACAGCCAAGCATAGGTATTGCACTTGCGCCATTTGACGGCACAACAATGGAAGAATTAAGGCACAACTCGCATTTAGCAATGCATGCCCAAAGCAACGATAATAAATCAGACTTTAGTTTTTTTGATAAGGCAATGGCAGAAGCAGAGCAAAAAAGGCTTGAGTTAACCAAAGCATTAAAGGGCGCCATTGCTAATGATGAGCTGGTATTACATTTTCAGCCAAAAATTGATTTATCATCAGGCCAAATCATTGGCGCAGAAGCGTTAATTCGCTGGATTAATCCGGTACATGGCTTTGTACCACCAACATTGTTTATTCCTTTAGCAGAACAAGCAGGTGTTATCACTGACATAACGCATTGGGTTATTGAACAGTCGGTATTAGCTTGTAAACAATGGCATGATCTAGGTTTTAATAAATTATGTATCGCAGTTAATTTATCCGCAGAAGATTTTAAACGGGGTAGTCTTTCCACGCATACCATGAGTGCGCTTCATAAAGTTGACTTACCTGCGCATTTTCTAGAGTTAGAGTTAACCGAATCTATGTTGATGGATGATATTAACTTCATCCAAAAGCAGATTAACGAGTTGCGCTCGTTAGGTATCTCATTCTCTATTGATGACTTTGGTACTGGTTATTCTAACTTAGGTTATTTAACCAAATTTAATGTCAGTACGCTTAAGCTTGATCGCTCGTTTGTGATGAATATTTGTCAATCAACTAATGAATTGCAAATTGTTAAAGCGATCATCGGAATGAGTAAAAGTTTGGGTATTACTAACGTTGCTGAAGGTGTTGAAGATAAAGAAACCGGCTGTGTGCTAGCTAATTTGGGCTGTGAAATGGGGCAGGGTTATTATTGGTCTAAGCCGTTACCACAAGAAGCGTTTATTGCTTTGTTGTCAGCTCAATAGGCAAATGATTAAGCTACCCGCTAATGCTAAATCTGCTAGATAAGTGATATAGCAAATTAGTATTTTTATTACGGTTTTTTGGTCGCTGACAATTTTGCCTGCACTTTTTGCATATGCTCTCTAAAACTCTTATCAAAATCACTCTCTCCACAAGCAAAATATGAAGTGGTTGCCTCTACAGGACTGCCTAAAACCTGTTCACGATAAATCGTACAAGTACCGTTATCATTTTTAGTGATAGAGCCAACATGTGAGGTACTAGTATTAAGTATATATTGTTGATCAGCCGTTAAAGGCACAATGGTTTTAGGGACAGGAAATTGCTCGCCATCCATGCTTGAGGCAGAGCGTTTTTGCGTGAGTTCGCCAAAGGCTTGTTGGCGTTGTTGGCTTTCGATATTTTTTCGCAATCGCGATAGACGATCATAACTTGAAAAGTTTGTTAGCGGCTTTTGCTGACTGTTATTTTTGGACGAAACAGGAAGCTGATTATTGGTATTGGCATGGTTATTTTCAATTGAGCTTTTAATCGAGCTTTTAATTGAACTGTTAATAGGTTCTTCAGCACTCGTGGTTGAATCTTTCTGCGTTGATATGAGTGTTTTGTTGATCTTGGCAGTTTTAACCGTCTGCTTTTTTGAAACTTGTTGTGGGATAGCAACTTCATTTATCTCGGCACTAGGTTGAATCGTTTTTTTAGCTGAGGGCTGTGCTGCGGTTTTTTTCGGAGCCTTGTATAAAAAGCTTCTTATCGGTTGGGATTTAGCTTTCTCAAGGTTAATTTTTAGCTCTGTTTTTGTGGAACTATAGATTAATGCCAGCAGCAGCATTATATGCAGCAATACTGAAACAATAATCGCAGTGTAAGATCCTTTTATCACAAGCAGTCAGTTCTTTGTAAGTAACACCAAATTGGCACAGCTATTTAATAGACAAAAAAAAACACCGCAGGTTCAAACCATGACGGTGTTTCTTGTAATTTAAATCGCTTTTGCTTTTATCTGGCGATACTTTGTAATACTTCAATATCGACTAAGTTAATAACTGTCGCCTTTATTTCTGCCATGCTGTCACTCGCGACAAGTAAACCATCATCGTTCACGTTCAAATAGCCTTGTTCGCGAATGTTGGCGATTAATGTTGCTTGTGCACGTTTGTCGATAAATTCAGGAGCATTTATATTATTTAATACCGATAAACGTTTAGCGATTGACACCACTTTAGTTTCTAAGTCTCGTTTGCTCAGCGGCCCTAAACGACTTGCCAATGAAGTAATGATTGCTAAACGCTGTAAGCTTTCATCAACACATTCAGCCATCGCGTGTACCTTACTTAATTGCTCTACATTATCAGTCAGTGACCAAAACCCTGCTTTGGTTTGCTTAGCAATGTCATTTGCTTGCAATGCAGCTAACACTTGTTGAGTTTGCTCGCTAGCTTGCTGATTGTCTTGGTATAAATATAAATCTTCTTTTAATAGTGCAATTAATGCTTGCACCTTAGTAATCAAATCATCTTGGCTGATTTTGCTATGTCGATCTAATAAACGACATACTAATGCCGGTAGTACAAAAGTATGCAAAATGTTGTTGCGATAATAGCGCATTTCAAGATTAGCGGTTTCTGATAATGACACTAAGCTACCAAAGCTATCCTCAGTAATCGTCACCTTATTGAGCGAAATAACATGCGTTAATAACTCGGCACCGGACTCTTCAGGAATTGTTAATTGTTCACTAAATGGCGCTTGGCGTTGCATGTCTATAAAGAAGTCTAATTGGGCTTCTAATGCGACTTTCGATAAAGCTTTGTTTTTGCTGGCGTGTAAGATTAAAGCGATTAAGGCAACACCATTTAATGCCGCACTTTTATTGATGTTTTCCATCACTTGTTCAGCAAGCACGTTAACAGTAGGTGTTAACCATGTCGGCTTTTGGGGATCAATTGGATCGATAGACTCTTTCCAGTCTGGAACTTCTTGATTTAAAAACTCATTGATGTTCATTGGCTCGCCAAAGTTAACATAACCATTACCATAGTTACGTAAACTCTTTATGGCTTTTAATACGCCAAACATTGATTCGCCTTTTTTCTCACTACCACTTAATTCTTTGTGGTAAGTACCAACTTCCATCACATGCTCATAACCTAAATAAACAGGTACTAATGTTAATGGTCTATCAATACCGCGCAGTAAACTTTGAATGGTCATCGCCAGCATACCTGTTTTAGGTGCTAAAACACGTCCAGTACGGCTTCGACCGCCCTCGGTGTAATATTTAACGGCATAACCACGTTCAAATAATAGTCCTAGATACTCGCGGAAAATCGTTGAATACAAGCGATTACCACCAAAGCTACGACGAATGAAGAAGGCCCCGCCTTTTCTGAATATTCCACCCGCTGGCCAGAAGTTTAAGTTAATACCAGCAGCAATACGTGGCATAACTAGGCCTTCTTGGATAATGACATAAGAAAGTAACAAGTAATCCATATGGCTACGGTGACACGGTACATAAATAATTTCATGACCATCTTGCGCTAATTGACGTAATACCTTGGCATTACTCACTTTAATAGCACTGTATAGACGAGCCCATAGCCAATGCAAAATAATTTCACCAAAGCGCAACCAAGAAACGCTGTAATCACCTGCGACTTCATTCATGATCTCTAAAGCTTGTTTCTTAATTTCAGCTTCAGAGACTTTCTTGCTTTTAGCTTCATCAGTAATCATGCGCTTAACGGAAGGATTGGCAAATAATGCGGTAAACATTTGCTTGCGATGCATTAAGCGAGGACCTTTAGCGGCAATGGTTTGACGATGAAAGTGAAAACGCGCAACACGCAAAAATTTATGGGCGGCAACTTCATCATTACCATGATTGTCAGTGATATTTCTAAAAGAGAAAGCTTCACTAAAACGCACTAAGGTGTCACGGCCTAAAAACAGTACGATGAAAAGTTTGCGCAGCCAGCTTGGCGATTCTTGATCAGATAATAAGGTGCCGATATTTAAATTTTTACGCTCTTTTGTTGGTGTTTTTCCCCAAATAAGATTGGCAGGAATTAATTTGGCATCAAGGTTTGGATCTAGCGAGTGTTCATTGAGGATAGCTAAGCCTTGCTGAGTAGCCTTGGTTTCACTGGCTTTTCGCCAAGAATAAACGGGCGTTGGCTTGCTTAAACATAAGGTACGATTAAAGCTTTTACCATTGATGGTAACTTGGCCAAGCGGATCGGGTAATTGTTGTTTCTTACAAGCACTTTGTAAGGCAATTAAATCCGAGGCAGATTGATGACGAACAATATAAAATATTGGCTTGTTGGCTTCTTCGTTAATCTCTTGGCTGTCGGTGATGATTTTGCAACGCACTAATAACTTAAGCGGAAACTTTAATAAGAAATAGAAAAAAGAACGTAAGGCTAACATGTTGTATTGCTCGGATTTAATTATAACGACAGTAAAAGAGGGATTTTAGCACTAATAGTTAAAATTGTCTTGGTTTGGAGGTAAAGTGATAGCACACTAGTGTTAATGCGATAAAAAGGGATAAAACCCCCTTTAATTTAGGAATTTAGCTTGAAAAAAATTGCCGTGTTTGTTGATGTTCAAAATATATATTACACCACCCGTGATGCCTTTGGTCAGCAATTTAATTACCGACTGCTGTGGCAAGAACTATTGGCGCAAGGTGATATTGTCTACGCCAATGCCTATGCAATACAACGCAGTGATGATCAGCAGCATAAATTTCAAAAGGCGCTAAAGCATATTGGTTTTAACGTTAAGCTTAAGCCTTATATTCAACGTAAAGATGGCTCAGCAAAAGGTGATTGGGACGTCGGTATTACCATAGATATTATGGAAGCGGCTGCCGAAGTTGATAATATTATTTTACTTTCTGGTGACGGCGATTTTGATTTATTGCTACGTAAAGTCCGTGAAAAATTCGGCGTTACTACAGAGGTGTATAGTGTTGAAGCGTTAACGGCTAAAGCACTAATAGATGCAGCTGATGTTCATCACAAAATAGCAGCTAGCCTATTACTGTAAACCGCTAAGCTGATTCATTTAGCGATTATTGCTACGGTGTTTTTTCACTAAATAAGCTGAAATACATAGCGCAATGACGAATAGCACGGCACTGGCAATCAGTTCGTTTTGTGCGCCCAATCGTATACCGCTGCCGGCTAATGAAAATATTATCATTTGTGGGATAAAGCCAACAAAAGAGCCACTTACATAAGCTGGCATTGACACTTTGCTAACCCCAGCAATGATATTAGTTAAGAAATTACTGCCTAACGGTAATATGCGAATGACAATTGCCTTTAAAAAAGTTTGTTCACTAAGAAAGGCTGATAGTTTGGCTAATTGTTTGGGATATTTTCGCGTAATCCTCTTGCTTAATAGGTAACGCGAGATACTAAAAGTAATCAAGCAACCGAGCGTGGCTGCTAGCGTTGCGACTACTACCCCGAGAAAAGCTCCCAGATTAATCCCTGCAACTAAAGCTGCAATTTGTCTTGGTAGGCCAATACTGGTTGCAACAGCCAAAAAAGAAAATAGCAGCAGGGTATTTAAAGATGAATTGCTAGCTTTTTTTTGCCAATTTAACTTATCAGCCTGTTCAATAGTCCATTGACTTAAGTCAAAGCTATTCAAGGCTAAGTTTGGGGCTTGCCAATAATATAAACCCACTAGCAATGCGAATAGCAATAACAAGGCTAATATGTTTTTACTTGTTTTAGAGCCGATTGATAGTAGGGTGGGTTTGGATAACATAACTACTCAGTATTGCTTAAACTTGCTAATAATTTGGCTTTGGCTTGTTCAAATTCTTCGGTACTTAAAAAACCTTGCTGCTGTAGTTTAACTAATTTCTCAATGGCATTCACCAAGTCTGTTTCAGCTTTAGCGGTCACTATGCTGCGATCTTCGCTTGTTAACTTGGTTTGCTCTCTAATTAACTCATCAGCTGATGGCTCTACTTTGTTTTGTTCTTGGCTTTGCTCTTGGTTATGAGTTGCAGGGCGAATAATCGCTGCTTGTGAATATAATCTGTCTCTTATACACATCTCCGAGCCCACGAGACCGTACTAGATCT
>OLII01000526.1_pt1 | contig 14487 bp, 15 predicted proteins | sample 1609481 | NCBI WGS metagenome assembly OLII01 (sample SAMN05416859, study PRJEB24817) | seawater metagenome | isolation source: Sea water | place: Canada:Atlantic | collected 2013-11
CGAGATCTAGTACGGTCTCGTGGGCTCGGAGATGTGTATAAGAGACAGGCATGACGTCGAGGAAGACAGCTACATCAAGCCGCTGCCCAGCGGCGACTTCCTGATCAAGGCCCTGACGCCGATCGAGAACTTCAATGCGTTCTTCGACAGCGAGTTCTCCGACGACGAGTTCGACACCGTCGGCGGCCTGGTCATGAGCGCCTTCGGCCACCTGCCCAAGCGCAACGAAACCACCGAGATCGGCCCGTACCGCTTTCGCATCCTCAATGCCGACAGCCGCCGGATTCACCTGCTGCGCCTGACCCCCATCACCCGTTAAGGACAACCATGCGCTGGATCACCCGCCCCGGCTGGCCCGGTAACCTGCTGGCCGTGGCGGCCGGCGCCCTCACCCCGCTGAGCCTGGCCCCGTTCGATATCTGGTCGCTGTCGCTGCTGTCGCTGGCGCTGTTCTACCTCGGCCTGCGCGAGCTGAGCCCGCGCCAGGCGCTGTGGCGCGGCTGGTGCTACGGCTTCGGCCTGTTCGGTGCCGGCACCTGGTGGATCTACGTCAGCATCCACGACTACGGCGGCGCCTCGGCGCAGCTGGCCGGCGGCCTGATGCTGCTGTTCTTCGCCGCCATCGCGTGGTTTTTCGCCCTGCCGGCCTGGCTGTGGGCGCGCTGGCTGCGCCGCCCTGAAGCACCGCTGGCCGACGCCCTGTGCTTTGCCGCCCTGTGGGTGGGCCAGGAGGCGTTCCGCGGCTGGTTTCTCACCGGTTTCCCGTGGCTCTATGCCGGCTACAGTCAGCTGGACGGTCCGCTGGCGGGCCTGGCCCCGCTGGGCGGCATGTGGCTGGTGTCCTTCACCCTGGCCCTGACCGCCGCCCTGCTGTGCAACCTGCATCGCCTGCGCGAGCGCAAGGGCTTCATGGCCATCGGCGCACTGCTGCTGTTCGCCCCGTGGATCATCGGCCTGGCGCTCAAGGGCCATGCCTGGACCGTGCCTTCGGGCGAGCCGCTGCAGGTCGCGGCAATCCAGGGCAACATCGAGCAGGAACTGAAGTGGGACCCCGAGCAGCTCAACCGGCAACTGGCGCTGTACCGCGACATGAGCTTCAGTTCCCGGCCCGTGGACCTGATCGTGTGGCCCGAAACCGCAGTGCCGGTGCTCAAGGAGCAGGCCCAGGGCTACCTGGACATGATGGGCAGCTTCGCCACTGACCGGCATTCGGCGCTGATCACGGGTGTGCCGGTACGTGAGGTGGTGCACCAGCAGCGGCGCTACTACAACGGCATCACCGTGGTCGGCGAGGGTGACGGCACCTACCTCAAGCAGAAGCTGGTGCCCTTTGGCGAGTACGTGCCCCTGCAGGACATGCTGCGTGGCCTGATCGCCTTCTTCGACCTGCCGATGTCGGACTTCGCCCGCGGCCCCGAAGACCAGGCCATGCTGCAGGCCAAGGGCTACCACCTGGCGCCGATGATCTGCTACGAAGTGGTCTACCCGGAACTGGCCGCCAGCCTTGCCGCCAAGAGCGACATCCTGCTGACCATCAGCAACGACACCTGGTTCGGCAAGTCGATCGGCCCCATCCAGCACCTGCAGATGGCGCAGATGCGCGCCCTGGAAGCCGGGCGCTGGATGATCCGCGCCACCAACAACGGTGTCACCGGCCTGATCGACCCGTTCGGCAAGATCACCGCGCAGATTCCGCAGTTCGAACGCGGCATCCTCTACGGTGAAGTGGTGCCGATGCAGAAACTCACGCCCTACCTGCACTGGCGCTCCTGGCCGCTGACCCTCCTGTGCCTGGGCCTGTTCGGCTGGGCCCTGCTGGCCAGCCGCATTGCCAAGACGGTCTAGTAGAACAGGCGATAACCCAGCAGGCCGACTGCTTCGTTGAGCAGTTGGCCGCTCTGCCACATGGCGCGGCTCTCGGGCATCCAGCCGCCGAACGGGCGTGCATAGGCATGCCCCAGATAGCCAACCGGCGCCGCCACCACGTCGAACCCCGCCTGTTCGAAACTCCACACCGCACGCGGCATGTGCCAGGCCTGGGTGACCACCACCACACGCTTCACCCCCTGCGGCAACAGCAGCGCGGCGCTCATCTGGGCGTTCTCCCAGGTGGTACGGCTCTGCTCTTCGAGCCAGCGTACCGGCACGTCGAAATCGCGCTGCAACGAATCGGCCATCAATCGCGCCTCGCTCGGCGGCGTACCGTAGTGCAGCCCACCGCTGGTCAACAGCGGCAAGCCGCTGGCCTTGGCCAGTTGCGCCGCGTAGCGCATGCGCTCCAGTGCCACGCCGGTGGGCTGGTCGGCCCCACCCCAGGCCGGATCACCGCGCTCGCGCCCGGCGCCCAGCACCACGATCGCGTCGGCCTGGCCGGCCAGCGCCTGCCACTGCTGCGGCGCAAGCGGCGGCACACGCTCCAGCTGGCGCGCCGCGAACTCCACCACCACCGGCAGGCTCATCAGCCACAGCCCGCCCAGGCCGGCGATGAAACACAACAGCGAGGTACGCGGCCAGGACCGGCGCAGCCACCACGCTGCAAGCAGCAGCAACAGCAGCACGCCGGGCGGCAGAATCAGTTGTTTGATGAAATAGCGAAATGGCATCAGGCACCTCCATGGATGCCCAAGGCTACAGACAAACGGCGCCTGGCAACAATGCCGCCAGGCGCCGATCAATGGGAATCATGGTGCCAGTGGCGCACTCCGCCTGCGCCTGATTGTGCCCGGCAACTGCCTATCTATTTGCAGTGCAGCTTTCCGGGCTTTGCCGTGTGGGTGGAACGCGCCGCCTGCTTGAGCCAGACGACCTTGGCCCTGGACGGCGGCTGCGCTTGCTGCATCGCTTCGGCACGACCCGGCGCACCCTCCGGCAACGACGCCAGATAGGCCCTGATCACGTCGAATTCGGCGCGGCTCAGGCCACGCAGTTCCAGTTCGGCAGGCATTTCATCACGCAATCGAGCGGCCGTACGGGCGACATCCAGGGCAAGCCCCAGGCGATCGAGCAACCGCTCGTAAATCTCCGGCTTCAGTGGTTCCAGCTGCGACTCTCCCATCCGTTCACCTCATTGAAGATAAGATTCATCTCCCCCCACACGTCAGCTTAGCGGCACTCCCAAAACCAGCCCGTTGCCGCGACCAACGGAACGCCGGCCGATCCGGTGCAATCAGGGTTTCCCACGATGGACGGGGGTCATGTATGCTACGGCGTTCACTCTTGACACCGGATTGCCGGGCACAACGGTTTTGAACCAGCCTGGATAAGGTCTCCCATTTCTCAGCGCAAAGTAGCCATGCACGAACTCTATCAGCCCCGCGAAATCGAAGCCGCCGCCCAGTCTTACTGGAACGAGCACCACTCTTTTGACGTCAGTGAACAGCCAGGCAAGGACACCTACTACTGCCTGTCGATGTTCCCTTACCCAAGCGGCAAGCTACACATGGGGCACGTGCGCAACTACACCATCGGCGACGTGATCGCGCGCTACCAGCGCATGCTCGGCAAGAACGTCCTGCAGCCAATGGGCTGGGACGCCTTCGGCATGCCGGCGGAAAACGCCGCGATGAAGAACAACGTGGCACCGGCCAAGTGGACCTACGAAAACATCGATTACATGAAGACCCAGCTCAAGAGCCTGGGCCTGGCGATCGACTGGACCCGCGAGATCACCACCTGCAAGCCGGACTACTACCGCTGGGAGCAGTGGCTGTTCACGCGACTGTTCGAAAAGGGCGTGATCTACCGCAAGAACGGCACCGTGAACTGGGACCCGGCCGACCAGACCGTACTGGCCAACGAGCAGGTCATCGACGGCCGTGGCTGGCGTTCGGGCGCGCTGATCGAAAAGCGCGAAATCCCGATGTACTACTTCAAGATCACCGCCTACGCCGACGAGCTGCTGGAAAGCCTCGACGAGCTGCCGGGCTGGCCTGAACAGGTCAAGACCATGCAGCGCAACTGGATCGGCAAGTCGCGCGGCATGGAAGTGCAGTTCCCCTACGACCAGGCCAGCATCGGCGAAGCGGGCACGCTGAAAGTCTTCACCACCCGCCCCGACACCCTGATGGGCGCCACCTACGTGGCAGTGGCCGCAGAGCACCCGCTGGCGACCCTCGCAGCCAAGGGCAACCCTGAGCTGCAGGCGTTCATCGACGAGTGCAAGAGCGGCAGCGTTGCCGAAGCCGACGTCGCCACCCAGGAGAAGAAGGGCCTGGCCACTTCGCTGCTGGTCGAGCACCCGCTGACCGGCGAGAAGCTCCCGGTGTGGGTCGCCAACTACGTGCTGATGCACTACGGCGACGGCGCAGTCATGGCCGTACCGGCCCACGACGAACGCGACTTCGAGTTCGCCACCAAGTACAAGCTGCCGATCAAGACCGTGGTGCGCACCAGTGCCGGCGATCAAGTGGGCAGCGAATGGCAGGCCGCCTACAACGAGCACGGCCAGCTGATCAACTCCGGCGCGTTCGACGGCCTGGACTTCCCCGGCGCCTTCGATGCCATCGAAGCCGCCCTGATCACCAAGGGCCTGGGCCAATCCCGCACCCAGTTCCGCCTGCGCGACTGGGGCATCAGCCGCCAGCGCTACTGGGGCTGCCCGATCCCGATCATCCATTGCGACGCCTGTGGCGACGTACCGGTGCCGGAAGACCAACTGCCGGTCATCCTGCCGGAGAACGTGGTTCCGGACGGCGCCGGTTCGCCGCTGGCGCGCCTGCCTGAATTCTACGAATGCAGCTGCCCGAAATGCGGCCAGCCGGCCAAGCGCGAAACCGACACCATGGACACCTTCGTCGAGTCGTCCTGGTACTTCGCCCGTTATGCCTCGCCCAACTACGACCAGGGCCTGGTCGACCCCAAAGCGGCCAACCACTGGCTGCCGGTCGATCAATACATCGGCGGTATCGAGCACGCGATCCTGCACCTGCTGTATGCACGCTTCTTCCACAAGCTGATGCGCGACGAAGGGCTGGTCACCTCCAACGAGCCGTTCAAGAACCTGCTGACCCAGGGCATGGTCGTGGCCGACACCTACTACCGTGTCGCCAGCAACGGCGGCCAGGACTGGTTCAACCCGGCCGACGTCGAAGTCGAGCTGGATGCCAAGGGCAAGGCCATCAGTGCGCGCCTGAAGACCGACGGCCTGCCGGTGATCATCGGCGGCACCGAGAAGATGTCCAAGTCCAAGAACAACGGCGTCGACCCACAATCGATGATCGAAGCCTACGGTGCCGACACCTGCCGCCTGTTCATGATGTTCGCTTCGCCGCCCGACATGAGCCTGGAATGGTCCGACTCCGGCGTCGAGGGTGCCAACCGCTTCCTGCGCCGCGTCTGGCGCCTGGCCCAGGCCCACGTCGGCCAGGGCCTGCCGGGCAAGCTGGAGCTGGGCAACCTGAACGACGCACAGAAGCTGGTACGCCGTGCCACCCATTCGGCGATCCGCCAGGCCAGCATCGACGTGGGCCAGCACAACAAGTTCAACACCGCCATCGCCCAGGTGATGACCCTGATGAACGTGCTGGAAAAGGCCTCGCAAGCCACCGACCTGGACCGCGCACTGATCCAGGAAGGCCTGGAGACCGTGGCCCTGATACTGGCGCCGATCACCCCGCACATCAGCCACGAGCTGTGGCAGCGCCTGGGCCACACCCAGGCCATCATCGATGCCGGCTGGCCGGCGGTCGACGAAAGCGCGCTGGTGCAGGACACCCTCGAACTGGTCATCCAGGTCAACGGCAAGCTGCGCGGGCACATCGAAATGCCGGCCGGTGCCAGCCGTGAAGAAATCGAGGCCGCCGCGCGCAGCAACGAGAACGTGCTGCGTTTCACCGAAGGCCTGAGCATCCGCAAGGTCATCGTGGTACCTGGCAAGCTGGTCAATATCGTCGCCAACTGAGAGCAACGGGCGCCTTGATGGCGCCCGCACCGCCTACAAGGTTCAAGGGAGCAACAAGATGATCAAACGCAATCTGCTGGTGATGGGCCTGGCGGTCCTGCTCAGCGCCTGCGGTTTCCAGCTGCGCGGCACTGGTGTCACCGAGCTGAGCCTCAAGGAAATCGACCTGAGCGCGCGCAATGCCTATGGCGAAACCGTGACCCAGCTGCGCCAGGTACTGCAAACCAGCGGCGTCAACGTGCACACAGGTGCGCCGTACAAGCTGATCCTGACCAACGAACAGGAAAACCAGCGCGCGGCCAGCTATGCCGGCGCCGGCCGTTCGGTGGAGTACGAGCTGACCACCGAGCTTAGCTACGAAATCAAGGGCCTGGACAACCTGAGCCTGCTGAACGACAAGATCGAAGTGCAGAAGGTCTACGTGCACGACAGCAACAACCTGACCGGTTCCGATCAGGAAGCGGGCCAGATCCGTGACGAGATTCGTCGCGAGCTGGTACAGCGCATGGTGCTGCGCCTGCAGCAACTGACCCCCGAGCAGCTCGACAGCCTGCAACAGCAGGCCGATGAGCGGGCCAAGGCCGAAGCCCAGGCGCTTGAAGCTGCACGCCGTGCCCAAGATGCAACCCCCCAGCAATCGCCGCTGGAACTGCCGGCCAACTGAGCCTGAACGGGGCGCTTCGGCGCCCCGTCTATCTGTCCTATGAAGCTCACACCTGCCCAACTGCCCAAACACCTGCAAGGCAACCTCGCACCGGTCTACGTGATCAGTGGCGACGACCCGTTGCTGTGCCAGGAAGCCGCCGATGCGGTGCGCCTGGCGGCTCGCCAGCAAGGGTTCGACGAACGCCAGGTGTTCAGCGCCGACGCCAACTTCGACTGGGGCACCCTGCTGCAGGCCGGTGCCAGCCTGTCGCTGTTCGCGCAAAAGCGTGTGCTGGAGCTGCGCCTGCCATCTGGCAAGCCCGGCGACAAGGGCGCGGCGGCACTGATCGAATACTGTGCGCGCCCGGCGGACGACACCCTGCTGCTGGTCAGCCTGCCCAAACTTGATGGCAGCGCGCAGAAGACCAAGTGGGGCAAGGCCCTGATCGAAGGCCAGCAGGCGCAGTTCGTGCAGATCTGGCCGGTCGACACCCAGCAGCTGCCGCAATGGATCAACCAGCGCCTGGCCCAGGCCGGGCTCTCGGCCCAGCGTGATGCGGTGGAGCTGATCGCCGCACGGGTCGAAGGCAACCTGCTGGCCGCAGCGCAGGAGATCGAAAAGCTCAAACTGCTGGCCGATGGCAACACGATCACCGTGGAAACCGTGCAGGCAGCAGTGGCCGACAGTGCACGTTTCGACGTGTTTGGCCTGGTCGATGCGATCCTCAACGGCGAGGCCGCGCATGCGCTGCGCATGCTCGAGGGGCTGCGCGGCGAAGGGGTCGAGCCACCGGTGATCCTCTGGGCACTGGCGCGCGAGCTGCGTGTACTGGCCGGCCTGGCCCAGCAGTTCGCCCAGGGCGTGCCGCTGGACAAGGCGTTCAGCCAGGCTCGCCCGCCAGTGTGGGACAAGCGCAAGCCGTTGATGAGCAAGGCCCTGCAGCGTTACTCGGCGCAACGCTGGGCGCAGCTGCTGCAGGATGCCCAGCGCATCGATGCGCAAATAAAGGGCCAGGCCCAGGGCTCGCCCTGGGTGAGCCTGTCGCGGCTGTCGCTGTTGATGGCGGGTCAGCGGCTGGCATTGCCTGCCGAGTAACCCCCCTGACGGTCAGCACCGGCGAAGCTTCCGGGGGCCGCTGCGCAGCCCATCGCCGGCAATGCCGGCTCTGCCCTTGCCTGCGAGGGGTTCAGCGCCTATATTGCGCCCACACCCATCTGAGCAGGACCTCTGCCATGAGCAAAAAGCCCGCAAAGCACCGGCCCAACAAGGCCAAATCGATCATCGCCCAGCCCTTGTTCCGCAGCCGTCAGGAACCCGCCGGCAAAGGCAAAGGCAGCTACCGCCGCGAAGCCTTCCAATCGAGAGATTGGGAGGCTTCTCACTTTTTGGCCGCATGAAAGCAAGAAACCCACAGGCATGATATGGTCGTCACCTGACCTGAAATACCTGGACCCATGCATGCCCTTATGCCCCTCCCGTCGCCGGCAACTTCGCCAGCTGACCGCAGCTTCCAGCCTTATCCTGCTCGTCGCCTGTGCCGAGCAACCTACCGTCGCCGACACCCTGCCCCTGGCTCCCGCGCAACCTGCCCCGGTGGTCACCCTGCCCACCCCGAACACCGACGCCAGCCCGGAAATCCAGCCCCTGCAGACCTTTGCCCAATGGCAAGCCGGCTTTCGTCAGCAGGCCCTGCAGGCCGGCATCACCCCGGCCACCTTCGACCGCGCGTTCATCGGCATCACCCCCGACATGGACGTGATCAAGGCCGACCGCAGCCAACCCGAATTCACCCGACCGGTGTGGGAATACCTCGAGGGCGCGCTGTCGCCCCTGCGCGTTCGCAACGGCAAGAAGCTGCTCGACCAGCATGCCATCCTGCTCAGCCAGCTGGAGCAACGCTATGGCGTGGACCGCAGCGTACTGGTGTCGGTATGGGGCATGGAGAGCAACTTCGGCCAGTTCCAGGGCAGCAAGTCGGTGATCCGCTCCCTGGCCACCCTGGCCTATGAAGGACGCCGCCCGGCATTTGCCCAGGCGCAGCTGATCGCGGCCCTGCAGATCCTGCAGACCGGCGATATCCAGCCCGAGGCCATGCTGGGTTCGTGGGCCGGCGCAATGGGCCAGACCCAGTTCATCCCGACCACCTACAACACCCACGCCGTGGACTTCGACGGCGACGGTCGCCGCGACATCTGGAAGAGCTCGGCTGATGCGCTGGCCTCCACCGCGCACTACCTGCAAAGCTCCGGCTGGAAACGTGGCGAGCCCTGGGGCTTCGAAGTCCAGGTGCCAGGCAGCTTCGACTACTGGCTGGCCGATGGCAGCCTGCGCAAGAGCGTGGCCGAGTGGCAGCAACTGGGTGTGACCCTGCCAGCCGGTGCCCGTGCCCCGGCTGGTACCGAACAGCTGTCGGCCGCCCTGCTGCTGCCGGCGGGCGCCCGTGGCCCGGCATTCCTGGTGCTGGACAACTTCCGCGCGGTCCTCAAGTACAACAACTCGTCGTCCTATGCGCTGGCCGTAAGCCTGCTGGCGGAACGCTTCGACAACTCGGGCTTCATTCGCGGGTCGTGGCCCAAGGATGACCTGCCGCTGAGCCGCAGCGAGCGGATCGAGCTGCAGCAACTGCTCAGCGCCAACAATTATGACGCGGGTACCGCAGACGGGATCATCGGCGCCAACACGCGCAAGGCCATCCGCAGCGCGCAGCAGGCGCAGGGCTGGCCGGCCGATGGCTACCCGACGCACAAGCTGCTGGAAAGCCTGCGCAAGCGCTGACAGCGTGACGGCAAGGCCGGCTCCCACAGCCTGTAGGAGCCGGCCTTGCCGGCGAAGAAGACAGTGAAGCCATCAACAAAAAGGCCCCCGTACCATCGCTGGTACGGGGGCCTTTTTTCAGCCAGTCACACGCCGGTCACAGCTTGATCTTGGCCTCGTGCGCCTGTTGGTCGGCATGGTACGACGAACGCACCAGCGGGCCCGAGGCGACGTTCTTGAAGCCCATCTTGTAGCCTTCCTCGGCGAACCAGGCGAAGGTGTCCGGGTGCACGAAACGCTGCACCGGCAAGTGGCTGCGCGATGGCTGCAGGTACTGGCCCAGGGTCAACATGTCGATGTTGTGCTCGCGCATGCGATGCATCACCTCGATCACTTCCTCGTCGGTCTCGCCCAGACCCAGCATCAGGCCGGACTTGGTCGGTACGTGCGGCACCAGCTCCTTGAACTTCTGCAGCAGGGTCAGCGACCACTGGTAGTCCGAACCCGGACGCGCGGCCTTGTACAGGCGCGGCACGGTTTCCAGGTTGTGGTTGAACACATCCGGCGGCTCTTGGGCCGTGATCGCCAGTGCCACGTCCATGCGTCCGCGGTAGTCCGGCACCAGGGTTTCCAGCTGCACGCCCGGCGACAGCTTGCGGATCTCGCGCAGGCAGTCGGCAAAGTGCTGGGCACCGCCGTCACGCAGGTCGTCGCGGTCCACCGAGGTGATCACCACGTACTTCAGGCGCAGGTCGGCGATGGCCACGGCCAGGTTCATCGGCTCGTCGACATCCAGCGCTTTGGGCCGGCCGTGGCCGACGTCGCAGAACGGGCAGCGACGGGTGCAGATGTCACCCATGATCATGAAGGTGGCGGTGCCACCCGAGAAGCACTCGCCCAGGTTCGGGCAGGAAGCCTCTTCGCACACGCTGTGCAGCTTGTGCTTGCGCAGCAGCTGCTTGATGCGGTCGACTTCCGGCGACACCGGGATGCGCACGCGGATCCAGTCAGGTTTTTTCGGCAGTTCCTCGGTCGGGATGATCTTGACCGGGATACGTGCAACCTTTTCGGCGCCACGCAGCTTGACGCCAGCTTCGACCTTGGGCCGTGGGGCCGGGCGCGCGCTGACGTCCTGAGTGGGAATAAGGGTTTGCTGCGGTTCTTGCACAACAGTATTCATATTCAGTCGATTCCGCCCGCAAGGGTCGTCTGCTCAGCATAGTCGAGGTGCTTGACCAGCTGCCCGCGCAGCCTTGCCCTTACCTCGGTGAGTTCGATCGGGCCTGCCTGATCGCGCAGCTGGGTCATGGCCAGCCCCGCATACCCGCAGGGGTTAATCCGGCGGAATGGCGCAAGGTCCATGTCCACGTTCAAGGCAAGGCCATGGAAAGAACAGCCATTGCGAATGCGCAAGCCGAGGGAGGCGATCTTCGCCCCGTCGACGTAGACGCCAGGCGCGTCGGGCTTGGCCGCCGCCTCGACGCCATAACTGCCCAGCAGCTCGATCAGGCAGCGCTCCATGCGGCTGACCAGGTCACGCACGCCAAAGCCCAGGCGGCGTACATCGAGCAACAGGTAGGCCACCAGCTGACCCGGTCCATGGTAGGTCACCTGGCCACCGCGGTCGGTCTGCACCACCGGGATATCTCCCGGCAGCAGCAGGTGCTCGGCCTTGCCGGCCTGGCCCTGGGTGAACACCGGCGGGTGTTCAACCAGCCACACTTCATCGGCCGTGCCCGGGCCACGCTGGTCGGTGAACCGACGCATGGCCTCGAGCACGGCCGTGTAAGGCAGCAGGCCGAGGTCGCGAAAGCCGAGGCTGGCCGACATCAGAGCACCATTTTCACGATTCCGGTCGCGCGCAGGGCACTGTTGATGTTCTGCAACTGGTCTTCACTGGTGGCAATGATGTGCAGCTGCACCGTGGTGTACTTGCCTTCCTTGCTCTGGCGCTCGGCCAGGGTCTTGAGGTCGACCTCGGCGTATTTCTTGAGAATCTCGATCACCGTGTCCCTGAAATGGACCACGGTGTCGCCGATTATCTTGATCGGGTAATCGGCGCAGGGGAATTCGATCTTGTGCGACTTGACGTCTGGTTCGGTCATGGCAGTAACGGCCTCGTAAGCCGTGGCAACAACAATGCCCCCGCGTGAGTGTGCGGGGGCATGGCAGGTCACGATATCAGTTGAACAGCCCGTAGAAGAATAGCCGAATGCTATCCCACGCACGACGCAGGAAACCACCTTCCTCCACGTCGTCCAGCGCGATCAGGTCGGCGCTGTGTACCACATTGTCATCCAGTTTGACTTCCACTTTACCGATCACGTCACCTTTGGCGATGGGCGCGGTCAGCTGCGGGTTCATGGTCATGCTTGCAGCCAGCTTCTTCAATTGGCCTTTAGGCAAAGTCATGCTCAGGTCTTCGGCAAGACCTGCCTTGACCTGGGCTGTCTTGCCCTTCCACACCGGCGCCTGGGCCAGTTCGGTGCCCTTCTGGTAGAAGGTCTGGGTCTCGAAGAAGCGGAAACCGTAGGTCAGCAGCTTCTGGGTTTCGGCAGCACGCGATTGCTCGCTGTTGGTACCGAACACCACGGCGATCAGGCGCATGCCGTCACGTACTGCCGAGGACACCATGCAGTAGCCCGCCTCGTCGGTGTGGCCGGTCTTCAGGCCGTCGACGGTCTTGTCGCGCCACAGCAGCAGGTTGCGGTTGGGCTGCTTGATGTTGTTCCAGAAAAATTCCTTCTGCGAGTAGATCGCGTAGTGCGCCGGATCCTCGTGGATGATCGCCCGTGCCAGCACCGCCATGTCGTGCGCCGAGGAGTAGTGCTCGGGGTTCGGCAGGCCGGTGGGGTTCATGAAGTGGCTGTTGCTCATGCCCAGGTCGGTGGCAGTCTTGTTCATCATGTCGGCGAAGGCGTCTTCACTGCCGGCAATGTGCTCGGCCAGGGCGACGCTGGCGTCGTTGCCCGACTGGATGATGATGCCGTGCAGCAGGTCGCTGACGCTGACCTGGGTGCCGACCTTGATGAACATGCGCGAACCGCCGGTACGCCAGGCGTTTTCGCTGACGGTGACCGGATCGTTCTCGCCGATCTGCCCGCGACGGATGTCCAGGGTGGCGATGTAGGCGGTCATCAGCTTGGTCAGGCTCGCCGGAGGCAGGCGCTGGTCGCCATTGTTCTCGACCAGGATGTTGCCGCTGGAGGCTTCCATGAGCACGTAGGACTTGGCTGCCAGTTGCGGCGGCGACGGCATCATCTGCTCTGCCGCGAAAGCGGCAGGAGCGATCATCAGCGGTACAAGCAGGCAAAGGCGTTTGGCAAAGCTGGTTATGTTCATCCGTCTCTCGAAATGGCTATTGGGCTCATGCCCTCGCGGGCAAAACGTATTCCAGGCGCTGGGCCTGGCGAGCAAAACGGCCATTGTACATGGCTGCTCTGCCCGACTGCATGACAAACCGATCAGTCCCCCCGATCAGTCTGCCGTGACGACTTTGGGTTGCCCCAGGTTGGCCAGGCGCACGCTGTCCTGCATCTGCTGGGCCTCGCCCTGGCTGTTGATCGGCCCCAGGCGCACGCGGTGCAGGGTCTGCTGGTTGCGCACGATGGAACTGATGAACACCGGCGCGCTGACCATGCCGCTGAGCTTGGAGCGCAGCAGTTCGGCCGCATCCGGGTTGGCGAACGCGCCGACCTGCAAGTAAAGACCATTGCTGGCCGGCCCGCTGCCGTTGTTGGCAACCTGCACCGGCACCACGGCCGCCGCGTGCTGCTGCGGCGGCGGGGTCCATTGCTCGACGGTGCCGGTACTGGCCGGCAGCGGCTGGGTCTGGGCCACCTGGGGCTGGTTGAGCACCATCGGCGCCTGCTGCCCACGCTGGGCCCACCATTGCTGCGGGTCGATGCCCTCGACGCGCACCCGGGCGGTACCGGTTTCGGCGTAGCCGAGCTTCTTGGCCGCGGCGTAGGACAGGTCGATGATGCGGTCCGAATAGAACGGACCACGGTCGTTGACCCGCAGGATCACGCTGCGCTGGTTGTCCAGGTTGGTCACCTTGACGTAGGCCGGCAGTGGCAGGGTCTTGTGCGCCGCACTCATGCCGTACAGGTCGTACACCTCGCCATTGGCGGTGTTCTGCCCGTGGAACTTGGTGCCGTACCACGACGCCGTGCCCTCGGCGCGGTAGTTGCGCGAGTCCTGGATCGGGAAGTAGGTCTTGCCCAGCACCGTGTAGGGGTTGGCCTTGTAGTTGCCGGTGTGCACCGTTGGGGTGGCGTCGGGGATCTTCGAGACATCCACGTCCCACCACGGCGCGCCGTCCTTGTGGGCCCGGTTGATGTCCAGGCCCGGCTTGGCGCGAACCACGTTGCTGCCACCTTGCGGCGTCGGGCGGCTGGAGGAGCAGCTGACCAGCAACAGGCCCAGGGCCGCGCAACCGATCAGTTTGAGAGATGTGTCAGTAAACAGTACGCGCATTACCTGGCGCCCCTTGCCTGGACCAGCTGATCCGAGAGTTGATGTACCGCCATGGCGTACATCACGCTGCGGTTGTAGCGAGTGATCGCGTAGAAATTCTTCAGGCCCAGCCAGTATTCCGGGCCGTTGTCGCCTTCGAGCCGGAAGGCGGTGACCGGCAGATCATCGCGCAGCGCATCATGACTCGACCAGCCCAGTGCCCGCAACTGCGCGACGGTCTTGACCGCCTCGATACCCGGGCTCAGGCCCTCGTCGACACGCTCGCCACGCACCTGGGCGCGGCTGACCACGCCCTCGCCGGCCACCCAGCCATGGCGCTTGAAGTAGCTGGCCACGCTGCCGATGGCATCGTCCGGGTTGGTCCAAATATTGATGTGGCCGTCGCCGTCGAAGTCCACGGCATAGGCGCGAAAGCTGCTGGGCATGAACTGCGGCAGGCCCATGGCGCCGGCGTACGAGCCCTTGAGGGTCAGCGGGTCGACCTGCTCTTCGCGGGCCAGCAGCAGGAACTCGCGCAGCTCCTTGCGGAAGAACTCGGCCCGCGGCGGGTAATCGAAGCCCAGGGTCGACAGCGCGTCGATCACCCGGTAATTGCCGGTGTTGCGGCCAAAGAAGGTCTCCACGCCGATGATCGCCACGATCACCTGGGCAGGCACGCCGTATTCCTTTTCGGCGCGCGCCAGGGCTGTCTCTTATACACATCTCCGAG
>OLII01000527.1_pt1 | contig 14486 bp, 14 predicted proteins | sample 1609481 | NCBI WGS metagenome assembly OLII01 (sample SAMN05416859, study PRJEB24817) | seawater metagenome | isolation source: Sea water | place: Canada:Atlantic | collected 2013-11
AATTAAAGCCTCATTCCTTTGCCGAAAAAGCCAAAATGCACTCTATGTGCCCATCCAAAGAACATGGCGGTTCTCTTGGTCAAATATCCAAAGGGCAAACGGTTAGTGAATTTGAACGAGTTTTATTCTTATCACCAGAAGGTTTAGTACCAAGCCCCATTGAAAGCCGCTACGGGTATCATCTTGCAAACATTCACCGCAAGGTAGAGGGTAATCAAATTCCTTTTGAGCATGTTGAAAATAAAATTAAAGTGTATTTAGACGAAAAAGTACGTCGTAAAGCGGTATCTCAATACATTCAATTGTTAATCAGTGATGCTGACATAAAAGGCTTTGAATTTGAGGTAAGCGATTCTCCTTTAGTTCAATAAAGCTTACTGATTAGCCATTTAATATAAACCAACAAAGGGCTTACTAGGTAAGCCCTTTATTTTGCCAGCACGATTAACAGGGGTTAATCCCCTTATTTATAAATCAATATAGAGGTCAATATTATGACCATGCAAGATCTCATGCATAATAATCAGGCTTGGGCCGATGAGCAAAAAAAACAAGACCCTGAGTTTTTTCACCGCTTAAATTTACAGCAAAACCCTGAATATTTATGGATTGGTTGTTCAGACTCGCGAGTGCCTGCCAACCAAGTTGTGGGCCTAGACCCAGGTGAGCTATTTGTTCATCGAAACATTGCCAATGTGGTTTTACACACCGACTTTAATTGTTTATCGGTTTTACAATTCGCGGTAGATGTATTAAAGGTACGCCATATTATTGTCTGTGGCCATTATGGCTGCGGAGGCATAAAAGCGGCTTTAGATGATATTGAGTTTGGCTTAGTGGATAACTGGTTACGACACATTAAGGACGTTTATGTACAAAATAAAAGTGAAATCGATAACCTAAGATATAAGCAGCAACGCATAAACCGCATGTGTGAACTAAATGTCATTGAACAGGTGAATAACCTAACTAAAACTAAAATTGTGCAACATGCTTGGGATCGCGGTCAGGAACTAAATATTCACGGTGTGATATATTCAATTGCCGATGGCTTACTAAAAGAACTAAAACTCAACACCAACAACACTAAAGATATTGATCCCGTCTTTAGAATGAAAAGTTAGAATGAAAAGTTAGACTAAAAACTAACATAAAAAACTGAGTAACAAGCTAGGTATTAACCTTGTATTTTCATCATTAAAAAAGGGCTCATGCCCTTTTTTAATATCTAACAGTTGGCCTGTTTAACTAAAGTTCAATTAAGAGAATTCTCGGCTAATGGCCACTGCAATCATTTCCTGAGTATTTTGATCCAACATGCGATCAATAGATGGGTACAAAATACGTTTTTCTTTTAAGTTATGTTCATCTAGGCAATTTCCTAGCGCGATGAGCTTCTCCAAGTCCATTTGGTGATCTAGCGTATCTTCTAGGCTGTTGAGTACCGAACTCATTTCCGAATGGTCTGCCTTCATGATTCGAGTCGGGCCATCGGATAATTTCGACTCTCGCTCAAAAATGGGAAATAAAACACTCTCTTCCCAATGTATATGGCGCATCATGCCACGCTTGAATAAGCTAAACAGAGATTGCTGTAACTCCAATGATTTCTCAAGACGCACCGCTTTTACTAATGAGTCTAAAATTAAATCAAGACGTTTATGATCCGAGGTTAAATAGTCACTGACAAAGCTAGCGTCGTACATGAATTTACCTTTACTCCACAATGGAGTCTAAAAAATCAAGTCATGTCCTAATGAATTAAAAAACGTTAGGGCATCTGTATTGTTTAGATCAGTGTAAAGAAATATTAAAAGGGGATATTAATCAAGGTCAATAAATGATCGAGCTGGCAAAAAATGTTTATTGCAATTCGTCGCTTAGATAGGCATCTAAAATAGCCACTAAATCTTCCTGCTCGTAACTCATTTTAGGCAATAATTTTAACTGGCATATTTTATCTTTAATGGCTTCTTTCACCATGACTTTTTCAGGTGCATTTAATTCATGAATAAGTGTCTGCCAACTATCTATTTTAATGTCGTCTTTTTCGTCTTCGCTATAACCTTTTTCTGGCTCGGCACTTATGTGGCACATTAATGCCACTAATAACTTAGAAAGGCTGCTCATGCTAGTTTGCTCTTACCGTATTCATTACGTTTGACTCAATTAGGTAAAACGTACAATTTTAAAATGTGGGTTTTCTTTCATAATTTCTATGCTGGTAACATCGTCTAATGGCACCAATTTTTCACCCTGATGATCTTTAATTTTGATGCACTCTTGGCGCTCATCATTAAAACCAGTATCACAAGCTTGCCCGGTTATTTCAACGCCACCTTTAAACGTAAGCTTAATGGGGTAGTGGTGCATACACGCGATTTCAATGTAATCATGGTGCTCGCAAGACATCATACGCACTTCCTTCTATTTTTCTTTATGTAAAACACATTAGGCCAATGTTTAAAGTGAGGGGGCATTACTCCCCCACCGGACCGTATTTAAGCCATGCTCATCAGCAAATTAAAATCGTCTTCCGAAACCCGATGAATAGATGTTAAGCCATGGGTTTTTACTAAGTCCACCGAATACAGCATATTATGGGACACCCCATATTTAAGTTCTAATTCTGGCACAGATTCAGGCCCTTCAACATCCCGCACATAACCTTCAAAGCCATCTTCGGTGGAGTATTCCACATAACTGACTTTTTCACTGCCCGGATTCCAAAAAGCATGCTGAACATTACGCGGCTTAATCACATAGCTTCCTGCTGGGGCCATGATGATTTCGCCATTGCCAGCAAACTCAAAGGCCAGTTCCCCTTGCAATACATACACCGCCTGATCTTCAAATTCATGGGTGTGCGGTGGCAATAACTGTAGGCCATCCAGTTCGCCGTGCATGATGGAAAAGTGCCCCGCCATGGCAGAGGACGGCACTTTAATTAGCATCTCGCCTGTGGTCATTTCCCCCTCGCTGGGCAATACCAATAAGGGCTGGCCATCGCTATCCCCTGCCAGTATGTCGCTCAAAGCGCTATCAGACAGCCCGTTGCTAGACGATGCGCCACAGGCAGCTAAGTAGCTACCGGGAATGCTGGCCATGGCCAATTGCAGTAATTTTCTACGGTTCATGGTTCGGTCCTTGTTGTGAGTGCTCCTGAATACTAGACCCATAAATTAAATGGTGCAAGCACCATCAATCCATGGTTAACCATGGATGTTTTAGGCATTTCCTCTTAAGCTGCCCCTAAATGATAAAGTAAAGATGCCCGCTACTATGAGCCTTAGAGACAAAAACCGCGCCCAATACCGTCAAAAAGTATTGGCCACTGCGAAAGCGATTATTTTGCAAGAAGGGGTCAAAAAACTTTCTCTTAGGTATTTAGCCACCAAGGCAGAAGTAGACCCTAAGACACCCGCTAATCTTTTTGGCAACAAGGCAGGTATCTTTTTAGCCCTTCTGCCAGAACCGTTAAGTGAGTTTTTAAGTGAGGTTCAACAAAAAGACAGCAAGAATGGTCTTGCCATGTATTTTGAGTTTTTAGAAACCTTGCATTGCGTGGTGTTAAAAAATGAAAAATATTATCAAGAGCTAACTTGGGGGTTATTGAGTTCCCGAGAGGTCACCCATGGCAAAGGCCCCAAGCCTGAAGAAGAAGTATTTGTTAAGAGCCTGCACAATAAATTATTAGGCTTTTTAGAAACCATGGTTACCAGCGAGCAGTTGCAAAAAAAGGCACCATTGGAGGCCATTAATAAACATAATGTGATCGTTCATGTATCACTTGCCACCGCTTGGGCCAACGGTTTTATTGATTTCTCCATGGTTTATAAGCACACCAAACAAAGCTGGCGTTTAAGCTTACTGCCTTATGCAAATGAACAAACCAAACGCTTTTTAAACAATAAAGACATGTTGCCTGTGGAGTAAAAAATAAAAAGGAAGGCCATGGCCTTCCTTTTTACGGGCAGTAATATTATTAAAATATAACTATTACGCCTGTGCTTTACCCGCTGAAATAAAGTCACATACCTGATTGATGACCCCTTGGTCCCACAACATACGGGTGTGCCCTAGATCTTGTGTTTTATAAATTTCTGATTGTTTAAAGTACTGCTGAATGACTTCGGCATCACTGTGGTTCACCACTTTATCTTTGTGATCAAACACCAACAATAAGCGCTCATCTTTAGAACTAGGCTGGTAAATATAGCCATTTTCTAACGAGGCCCAATTAGTATTAAAAGTACTGGCAATATTTTCTTTGACTAACTTAATCACCCCCCTACTGGCTTTAAGAGATTTTTGAATGCCATCAATGGCCGGGTGAGGAATTAATGGCGAGGCAATGACCACAAAGTTTTTAATGTGTAAGGTATTCAATAGGCGGTTAGCCATCATGCAAAAGCCACCGCCGCTGTGGCCGACCATGGCGTGAATATTTGGAGAGATATTTTTTAATACATGAGTTTGCAGAGCATCTATGTCTTTAAACATATCTTCAAAACCACTGGTGCGCCCTGTGGATAAACCATGAGCCGTAAAATCTAACGCAATAGCTTGAAAACCTTGCTGCGCCAATTGTTGCGCCATGGCCGCTAAGTGCGTACTGCGACTTTCCCAACCGTGCATCAATAACACCACAGGCCCTTCACCCCAACTAAGAGCGACTTTTTTTCCATCACGATCAAACTCAATTTTTTCAGCACTATTAATAAACTCAATGTCGCGTTCTTTGGTGGCCGCTTTACGCGGCACACTGGCCAGTGTGCTGGCAAAATGAAACCCTAAACGGGTGTTAAACAGGGTTAATATTTTTAATAGTATTTGTATAGCTTTCATGAGATAGACCTGACGATGCCACATAATTAAAACACTTAAAGCACTAAAAACGGCTTTACCCAGAGTATTAAATCATGTGAATTACCCGTACGCAGTGGTGATCGCGCTAATTATTACTGGCAAATTAAATGCCCCTTGGCCGTTAAAGCAATCATTTACTAGACACTCACTTTTATGTGAACACTTGTACTTAGGTCTACACCTTTATAGGGTGGACTATAAATACTGAGCCAAGCTCACGGCTCCAAATATCACTGCCAGTACAGTCGCCCTTACATATGTAATAACTGCTGTGAAAGTGTCACGAAAGAAGCTAATAGCCACTGTTGCGCCCCTACACAGAGCTAGGCTTAGTAAACGCTCAACTTACTTACACATGTGATTATCAGCCAATTGATTATAATAACTGCAAACCCAACATTGAAAGCTGCATATGTGTAACCCTCCAATTACGCCGCTATCTTGGAGTTGCCTGCTAGCCACAACTTGTTTTGTTTGGGGCCAAACTGATCAAGTATTTAGCACAAACTTAAAGGAGCATTAGCTAGAAATGAGGCCTTGTTAATAAAATAAACAAACAGTAAATTAATTGGCACCTTTTATCCGCTTTTACTATTCACCTAGTGCTTTGCCTTGCGTAAAATCCGCAAAAATAAAATTTGACCACCCTGCGATGCCCATCATCACGGCCATTAGGCTCTTATTGGTTAATAAGTGAATGTAAATGAAATAACTTGGGCCGATATTTGCTATATCCAAATAGTGTTCGCCAAGCTAACTCTGGTTGTCGCACCAGTAGATTTAGCCGCATGTTAATAATAATTATAAAAATGGAAATCTTATGAAACGGCTTTTTATTGCCCTTACAGTATCAATGGTTTTTTCTTTTAATGTACAAGCGTCCATATGCAGTGCTGATTGGAAAATTACCGGCTACTACTCCCCCATTGAAATGGAATTTCCTCACAGTGTGAATGAGCGCATTCTAATTACAGATGTGGGTCATTTGCATTTTAATGATGCCTTTATAAAAGAAGTCAAAATGGAAGGCTGGGGTCGAACTCGCTTTGGCTGGTATCTGGGGTATTTTTCAAATGCGTTTCATAAAAGCAAAAACCCATTAAATGCTAGAGGCCAACATTTACAACTAGGCGCAGTGGCTATTGATACTCAATATTTAAAGATGGGCAATAAAATCACCATTCCTAAAGTGAACGAAGTTATCGGGGTGGACTGGTTTGTGGCCAACGACACCGGCAGTGCCATTAAGAAAAAACACATTGATGTTTACACTGGTGAAGGGAAACTGGCCAAGGCTACTTCTTGGCAAGTAACCGGTAAAAAGCAGGTGTGTATTACTTCTATTTAACTATATTTAATGCCCTTTTCTTTTCAACTTTACTCACTTCTTAGCCACAAGAGCTCCTAAATTATTAACTTAAGCCTGGTGCACTTAAAACATTAACTGCCAGAAAGACTCAGCCTTACCCTACCCTTGCAGCTCTCACTTCAAATTCTGACTGTTTTTTATCCATTCAATGCTCTGAATTCATATAAATAGCTTTACAAGACCTAACAAATTTTTAAGCCGAGTATAAAATCGCGCCTAAAAACACCTCCTATACTCATAGGGCTGGCCAAGGCATTCATCAATTCATACAATGGCGCTTTTTGACTACACTGTAATTATAGTGACCTGTTGGCCTGCTTCCAAATTGCTCTGAAAATTAGGCCAATATTCAATTTAACCATTGAGATGTGTATATGCTTGCCCAGTTAGAACCTTGGTCGTTTCAATTAGAGCCTGGCTTTCGCATGCGTGGCTGGCGCACCGAATTCACCGGTAAGCCACTCATTTATTTTTTACACGGCAATGGCTTTTGTGGGCTGACTTATTTGCCCATGTTAAAGGCCTTGATAGATGATTTTGACTTAATCATTAGCGATTTACCCGGCCATGGTGACAGCGATGTGGGCCGAAAATTTGCTCCTTGGAATGGTAGCGCCAAATGCGCATTAGAGGTTTTAAATTACTTCAGCCAACAACTTCCAGAAGGAACAAAAGTGTATGGCTTAGGGCACAGCTACGGCGGGGTGATCACAGGCTTAATGGCAGGAAGAGATCAAACATGCTTTGATAAATGCATATTACTAGACCCGGTTATCTTTTCAAAAAACATGTTAAATCTGATGAAAGCAGCTGATTTTGTAGGTTTATTAGATAACACCAAGTTGGCTAAGAGTGCTCGCAATCGTAACCAGCATTGGCCAAACCGAGTGACCGCCTATAAAGCCTTGCGGGGAAAGGGAGGTTTTAAAAATTGGAGCGATGAAGCCTTACACGCTTATGTCTCTTATGCCTTAACAGAAAGTCGCGATGGGGTTAGTTTAAAGTGCCCCGCAAAAATAGAGGCAAAAATATATAGCTCCTACCCAAACCGTTTATGGAGTTATTTAAAAAAGATATCAGTACCTTGTAAAATTCTTATGGCACAAAAATCTTTCCCATTTATTCGCGACTCAGTGAGTAAGCTGTCAAATCACCCTGCCTATAGCATCGACACCATTGAAGGAGGTCATTGTTTTATGCAGGAGCAACCTCAACAAGCTGCTGAACAAATTAAGGCGTGGTTACTGGCTTAGTAAATGCGGCCCTTAAATGGTAATATTTCAAGAGCTGTAAAAACACCTATTTTCCCTCTAAAATTCACCTTGTTCTGGGTTCGTAAACATCGGATCTGCGTGTAGACTAGGTATATCAAAACCCAGTTTTTGCCATTGTGAAAAGTCATAATAAGAATTCACGTCTGCCAATATTTTACCCGTAAACTCAAGTGCATAAACATCTTGTAAATCAATGGTGACCAATAGATTCACTTTCTGAAGCATCACTGCTGTCTGAACCGCAAGCTTGTAAAAATAAGCAGCTTAAAATTAATGGCACGACGAATGAAATTTTAAACAAAGTAACACTCCTTTCCTTAGTATGGTCAATACTGGTTAAAACATGGCTTTTCCACTATTAACAGTATGGAATCAAATACAAGGATAGGAATGCACCAAAAGGTGTATTAACAGCTTAATAAATGTGATCTTGTTCACACTTAATAGCTGCGAACCTGAATAGATGTTTATCAAGCATGGAGGTGTTTTGTAGAACGCTAGCAGAACACTTAGCTTTACAGCTAACTCACTGTTGGTGCGAGAAAGATTTATTCACAATACGCTCATGTATACGGGCACTTTCTCCAGTTTCATGCATATTTAGCAGCGCTTGCTCTAGAAAGCGCACCAGCTTTTTATGCTGTATGTGTACATAATGGTAAACAGGAAAAGTTTTAAGGGCGGGTTCAATCATATGAATGCCGGTTAAGTTCTGTTGCTTAATATAAGCTTGACCATCTAATTTTAAATCAATCACTATATCGGCTTTGCCTTCCGCCATAATACGAAAAGCATGGTGGGGGCCATTGGTTTTAATTACATCCATGCCCTTGGTATTATTTTCTAACAGTTTAAAACCTAATTCGAAGGCCAGCTTAAATGGTTTTAAATCCTGCCAGTCTTGAATCTCAATATTTTTAGCACGACTAAAAGCCGATACCTGCATGTACATTAGATGGGTTTTAACTGGCACTAAATAGGGAAACGATTTTTCCATGCCCTTTATGCGCATTAGCTCAGCATCTAGCTCCCCCCTGTTCACCTCTACAATAGAGCGCGCTCCTGGTAGGCGATGGATTTTAATATCGTAGCCCAAGCCTTTATAGGCAGCTCTAATAATATTAACCGCAATTTCACCTTGTATATTTTGCTTAGGAAATGCGGCCACCTTCATTATTTTGTCGTTTGTATTTGCCAAGCTAATTCCACTAAACAGTAAATTAACAAACAAAATTAGCAATATATAAATATTTTTTAAGGGCATTTTGGATAATTTCTTAAAGTTAAATAGTTAATCTATAAAAATGACAAACTTAAAGGTACACAGTAGGCCTGATAAAGGAAAACTTTTTAAAGTGGTATCATATTACCCCCTTAAAATTAGCCACCGTATTTCCCATTAAGCTCAGGCTTGGCTAATTTACAAATTTTTTCAATTGCCGGTTAATGCTTTGTACCGCGCTATTAATGTCGTTAGATACCGTTAGCAATTGACTAGCACTGTTGGCTGTTTCAGCCGATACCTGACTAATATTACTTATGTTCTTATTGATCTGACTTGAGCGTATGGTTTGTTCATTGGCTGAACTAGCAATACTGCTGTTAAGCGCTTGAATTTGAGTAACGGATTCCACAATGCTATCTATTAAAGTATTGGTTTGTGTGGCTTTTTCTAAACTTTCTTCAATGCTTTTACTGCCTTTTGCCATAGTGGCCACCGCGTCTTTTGAGCCATTTTGTAAGTGATCAATCATACGATTTATCTCTTCGGTAGACTCTTGGGTACGACTGGCCAAGGTTCTTACTTCATCGGCCACTACAGCAAAGCCTCGCCCTTGCTCTCCTGCTCGGGCCGCCTCTATGGCTGCATTTAGTGCCAATAAATTTGTTTGCTCAGCAATGCCCTTAATCACATCTAACACACCTCCTATGTTTTGACTGTCTGTCTCTAAATTAGCCACCACAATGTTTACCTCTTGCATAATATCCGACAAGGCTTTAACCGAGTTCATATTGTCCATTACGGTTTCGCGGCTTTGTTCTATTTTTGCATGACTATGGTTAGATTGCTCTGACGCTTGGCTAGCAGTGTCAGCCACATGAGAAGCGGTGCCGCTCATTTGTTCAATGGCTTCGCTAATTTGTGTTGTCTCGCCCTGTAAGGCTGATATGTTTTTCTGTGATGTTTCTGAAATTTGTGACATGGAAGTGGTGGTGTCGGCCAACTGTCCTACTTCTTGTTCTATTTTATGTAACGATTTTTCCATGTTGCTCATAAAACCATTAAATTCTTTAGACACCAAGGATATTTCATCCAAGGGAGTTTCATCTAAGCGCTGTGACAAGTCCCCATCCCCATTGGCGATGTCATTTAAAGCATCACCTAGCTGGCGTAAACGTGAAGAAATCAATTTTCTAAATAAGAAAAATAAAATGGCCACTGTAATAGACAAGGCTAAAATTACAATGCCAGCAATGGTCCAACTTAATTGGCCAGCGGCGATAATCTCGGCGCTGATCGGTACCTGAACTTCTAACACTCCACGCACGTCTTTTAACTTCCAATCATTTTTTGGGGTATCTAAGCGTGTATTATGACAATCAACACAACCCTGTTGAACCATGGTATCGGCCACCGCTACGCGCACCACATCTTCACCGTTTAAATTACCTACCTGTGAAAAAGGTTTACTTGGGTTTTTATTTAGGGCCAGCCAAGCTTGATCACCAAAGTCATCAAGTTTTCTATTGGCTCTATTAGGAAATGGGAAGGGACTATAGAGCTTTAAAGTAATAATGCCTTTGTCAGAAAGGTCTTGGCTTAGGTCATGAATAAAGGTGGCAGGTAAGGGTATCTTGCCGGCGTCTCCTTTATGGTTAAAGTGAGGCTTAAGATCAGAGCCACCCAAAACCTTCTTAATGACATTGTTGGTGTAATAACCCCGTATGGCCTTATATTGCTTAGCTGTACCCACGGCTGTGCCCACTGCCGCTTCTATGGCACTTTGCTTGGTAATGCTTGGGATATAAGTCATAAGAACAACAATAACAACGCCAAATACCAGTACTAAGGGTGCAAATAGGCGCGTACTGAGCTTGTTGGCATAGGAAATATCCATGAAAGCACCCACTTACTTAGTATTTATTTAAGTTTAGACCTAGAAAGAGTATCTGGCCAAATAGAGCCAATAATCTAGCCTATAAGCCAGTGGTGACGTCATTGCCTTATAAATAATGCGGTTAATGGGCGCTCTAAATAATGGCCATAAAAAAGCACCCAGTATTTCGCAGCAAATGATTAACATACGTACAAAAGAGGCTATTACCTTAATATATATGCCATTTTCATGTATAGCCCATAAAAAGTTATAACCTTCCAGAGGCAAATTTTATTGACCCAATTGTCATCCCGAGGTAGTTTAGCAGGGCGTAAAACGACCAGACTATCCGTGCTGGATTTGTTTATTCTGCTTTAATTAATATGATCTCTTTTTTTATCATAACGGCTTGGGGCACCCCTCAATTTCCGTAAATAAAGCGCGCACAATAAATCATATTGTTAAGTTGTATTTTAGGTACTAAATGAAACTCATTGAAGAATTTATAGAAAAAGAATCGGCCAGTGGCATTTTGCTGATTTTTGCCACTATCTTAGCATTGCTATTAAGCAACTCATTTTTGGCGGGGGGTTATCAAGCCTTTTTACATATTCCCGTAGAAGTTCGCGTAGGCCCATTACACCTAGATAAGTCTCTTTACCATTGGGTAAACGACGGTCTCATGGCCATTTTCTTTTTGTTAATTGGTTTAGAAGTGAAACGCGAAATTTTTGAAGGACACTTGTCTTCCTTAAGCCAAGTGGCACTACCGGGTGTCGCAGCCATTGGTGGCATGGTTGTGCCTGCCGCGGTGTATTTAATGTTCAACATTAACGATCCTGTAGCGGTCAGTGGTTGGGCTATTCCTACTGCCACTGATATTGCCTTTGCGTTAGGTATTTTGTCTTTACTGGGTAATCGTGTACCGGTTTCGTTGAAAATATTTTTAATGGCGCTGGCCATCATTGATGACTTAGGGGCCATTGTGATCATTGCCCTATTTTACACCACTGAGTTATCCACACTGTCGATTGCCGTCGCGGCTGCCGCCTTAACTGTATTAATTACGCTAAATAAATTGGGTGTCACGAAAAAAGCGGCCTACTTTATTGTGGGCACCATTTTATGGATAAGCGTATTAAAGTCAGGTGTTCATGCCACACTGGCAGGGGTAGCGTTGGCGTTTACCATTCCCCTTTCCGGTAAAGATGAAAATGGCAATACATTTTCCCCTCTTAAAGAAATAGAACACGGCCTGCATTTCTGGGTAGCCTTTTTTATACTACCGCTTTTTGCATTCGTTAACGCCGGTGTAGACATTACCCAAATATCCTTAAATCAAATGTCAGGGGCCGTCCCCATGGGCATAATACTGGGCTTATTTGTTGGTAAGCAATTAGGCGTGTTTGGATTTAGTTTTATTGCCATTAAGTTAGGCTTCGCCAAATTACCTGAAGGCAGTGGCTGGGCACAACTGTATGGCGTGTCGTTGCTAACTGGCATTGGTTTTACCATGAGTTTATTTATAACATCGTTAGCCTTTGTGGATGATTCAGTTTTTCAATATACCGATAAATTGGCTATCTTAGTGGGCTCGTTATTAGCGGGTGTGATGGGGTATTTAGTACTGAGATTTTCAAAGCCAGCCGCGTAATTTTATTGATTAAAATTTAGCATTAATGGGGTTAAGTCTTGCTGGTTATGAGTGAGGGTTGGCCCTTTTTTTGTAGCTGAGTGATCTATAATAAACCATACGATTACACAAAATCACTTCTAAGAATCGTAATGCTAGCCATACAACTTTTAATCATTTTGTAACATAATGCCTTACTAATTTACCTTTAACTGCCTTTTAATAAAATTTAGTATGGCTTGAGGATTTTGCATCCAAGCGTAATAGCTAACCGCTATTATGCTCACACCAGCTCTTATTAATGTGTCAACACTATCTTGTTTTAAAATCTGATTGCCATGCCCTTCAAAGCCAAACAAATCAAGCCCTAAAGTCTTCCCTTCATATTCCAAATAAAGATCTAAGACCAAACCCGATACGGGGTAATCAGTCTTAACCGTGATTCCTAAATCGCAAACCGCATTTACGATGCTTTCCCATTGACTAGGTATGTGAGTACTGGCTTGAACTACATAATTAGCAGAGGACATTAAGTACTTTTTTAACAGCCCGTCTTTAAGAGTCTTTGGATCACAGGAATAAATGTTAATTTGCCTAGATTTAGCTCGTGTAATGGCCACATTAAAAATATCGTCACGGTTTAAATATGATACGGCACGAGTGGAGTTATCATCAAGGGAAAAGCTTAGCACCATAATATCCCTTTCATCTCCTTGAAAACCATTGGGCGTGGCCACTTTAATACGATGATGCTCAATTTCGCCATGAGTAAATAATTCCGTTATCTGCTCTTCAAGGTATTCCACTTGATTTCTAAAAGGTGATAACACTCCAATAGATATGGGCTCAATAACACTTCCATTATTAATCACAGCTCGCAATACACTAAAAACCTTTTTTGCCTCAATAACATTCACACCTTGAGCATCGCGCTGTCCAGCTACCTTAATAAACTCAAGGTGTTCACTTACTTGACGATGATTATCTAGTTTCATGGGCTTCAGGCGCCCTGAATAAAAATTTTCGTTACTAAATTGTATAATTTGAGGGTAACTTCGAAAGTGCTCATCTAAAAAAGAAACCGCTTCCTGATTTACTATGGCGTCGGATGTAAGATCTAATGCGCTCACATCACGGTAGGAATACTGGCTTAATTTTTCCAACGGTAAGTTATTCTTAACATATATTTTTTCTTGAAAAGAACGAGACAAGAAGGAGAAATGACGAATTTGTTTATGATCACCAATAATCATCGCTCGTTTTGCCCGTTGTAACGTAGGTAGTATGGCTGATACATTACACTGTGAAGCTTCATCAATGATCACTAAATCAAACAACTCCTTATTATTAGGTACTGTTTTGTAAATGGATTCTAGATCTGAAATCCAAATAGGAAACATACTCAGTACAGAAGAGAAATTTAACTCATCAAATATTAAAGCTTGACGTCCAGAATTCTTAGCTGATATTGCTTTAGCAAATCGCTTAATTTCACCACGATGTTTTAACAGAAGTTTTTGTATTGAGCTTTCACGATATGCATTGATAAAGCGATGCTCATGACGGTTGATATCTGACTTTAGTTCAAAGATATCCAGCAGTAATTCATAGCTTAATCTGTCATTGATTTTCGATTTCAATAAGAATCTATTAAATTTTTCCACAAGACTTAATGCTGCTTTAATATCATATGCAGACAACTTGTTTTCTATTTTTACAGATTTCTTATAGCGCTTGACTAAAGTATCGTATTCCTTACTAAACTGCATAAGATTAGCCTCTAACCGAGCACTCTTACTTAAGCCAAAACCTTCATCAATATTACTTCGCAGTAGGTCAGCGAGATAGGTTTTTAAGTTTTTAATAGCGTTTTTATCTGAAACATTCATTACCCCTGATGTAAAGGAAAATTTTTCCTTTAGCATTTTAGCCACCACATTCACCGCTTCTGAATTTTGACTCACGATCAAAACAGATTCATTGTTCAGTATTCTATCAATTGCCATAGCAGCAATGGTATAGCTTTTACCAGTTCCAGGAGGACCACTTATTTCACTAAGAGTCTTTGTAGCAGCGTTAAATACTGCTTTTTGTTGTGGTTGGCTTAATGATGATTTTAAAAACGAATGAGAGCTAGGATTTAAATCATAGGCTTCGGCCTGCTCCTCTCCTAACAATTGCAACAAGGGAGGGCCTGTCTCTTATACACATCTGACGCTGCCGACGATCTACTCTGTGTAGAT
>OLII01000528.1_pt1 | contig 14466 bp, 10 predicted proteins | sample 1609481 | NCBI WGS metagenome assembly OLII01 (sample SAMN05416859, study PRJEB24817) | seawater metagenome | isolation source: Sea water | place: Canada:Atlantic | collected 2013-11
TGGGCTCGGAGATGTGTATAAGAGACAGCCAATACATTGTATTCGTTTTCTGTTTCAAAAAAAGAGCCATTCAGTTCATGTAGGTTTGCCTGTGTATTCTCCTCCTTCGTAGCAAAAGTATAATTATAAAACCCTTGTTTTAGTACCAAAGAAACCTCGTAATTTTGGTTGCTGTTGTTATAGGTCATCCGTGTTTCAGGCGTCATTTTAAAATTGTTAAACGCGCCATAAACATGCACCTCTTTTTCTAAACGATTGTCTGATTTTAAAGAGAAATGTACACGAGCATAATCTGCCTCTGTGTAGGTGTCTGTAGCTTCAATAGTGCGAATGATAAACTGCCCATTAATGTCTGGAAAGTAGGTGTAAGGTGCCCTGTTTCGCTTGCTTTGTGTGTAGAGGTAGCTGTGGAAGATTTCTTTCTGTTCTACCTTTGCAATGTGCACTGTGCTGTTTCTAATTTGCTTGTTGTCAAAGTTGAGGTATTCGTTGCCGCTCCAAAAGTCAGGCTTCCCAACATAGGTATAGACCAATTGATTTCTTTTAAAGAATTGTGGTTTTAAATTGGAGATGGCAGTGGCCCAGTTGTTGTTTTGAAGCACCACTACACGTACTTCTTGTGTTGGATTTTGAATGCTGTTTTCGTTGTAATTAATGGTAAAATTCACGGTCTGTTTTTGATTGCGAGTCAGTGTGTTTCTACTTCGTACTACGCGTGCGCCAACAGTTGTTTTGTTCTGGTATAAGGTGAATCTTCTTGAGAATACCACCTTGCCAACATCATTGAGTACGGAGAGTAGGTAGTTGCCACTTTTTGTAATTTGAGTGTTGCTGTTTGGAAATTGCACCCTGTAATTGGTGTAGTTCTGTAGGGTGTTGAATGAATTTTCCAGCTTCGTGATGGCATTTTCTTGAAAGCCCTCAATGTATTCATTGGGAAATATAGTACTCGGTGCCCAATCATAAGTCATGTGTTCTATTTTGTAGTAATAGTCTTTTTGGTCGGCTTCGAGGTCATCAAAAGAAAGTTCAAAAGCGCTGCCTAAGGGTAGGATATTGGAAGTATTGTTTTGTGCCAACGGTCTTAATTGAATGCTTTTGATGGTCTGGCCCTGAAGCACACAGGCTAGGGATAAAAAAAGAAGATGAATGGCGTATTTCATGTGAAAACAAACGTTCAATGTTGTTTGGCTGTGTTTTGATAAAATTCTTACAAACCTACTAAATAAATAGTTAGTAGAAATGCTAGTTTATTTAGAATAAATATAAATAATAGTCATACCATAAGATAAAACTTTTTTTAGCATAAGAACACCTCCGAAATTTTTAAATTTGCATGTTTTTTTAAGATAATTAAAAAGTTCTATTTTATGTCAAAAGACATCCGTATAAAAAAAGGTTTGGATATCAAACTTATTGGTGATGCAGCGCAAACCACTACCGAAACTAAAGTGAGTGGTGTGTATGCAATACAGCCAGCTAATTTTCACGGAATTGTTCCTAAAGTTTTAGCAAAAGTTGGAACGGAGGTAAAAGCAGGAGACACCCTTTTTTATTCAAAGAGTGATGAGCGTATTTTATTTCCATCTCCGGTGAGTGGTAAGGTAAAGGAAATCATTCGAGGTGAGAGAAGAAAAGTACTAGAAATTAGAATTGAGGCAGATACTGATCAGCAATTCACAGATTTCGGTAAAAAAGAGGCGTCAAAAATGACAGCAGAAGAAGTGAAGACACATTTGCTTGCTGCTGGTTGTTGGCCATTTGTAAAGCAGCGTCCGTATGATGTTGTTGCAAATCCAAATCAGGTAGCAAAAGCAATTTTTGTTTCAGGGTTTAACAGTGCGCCGTTGGCAGCAGATTTAGACTATACCCTTAAAGGTAAAGAAGCTGAATTGCAAGCAGCATTGACTGCTTTGACCAAATTAACAGAAGGAAAAGTTCATGTTTCTGTTTCAGAAAATTCAACATTATCTCCTTTAAAAGAGATTGAAGGTGTTGAGTTGCACAAGTTGATTGGTCCGCATCCTGTTGGGAATGTGAGTACACAAATTGCCAGTGTAAGCCCTATCAATAAGGGAGAGGTTGTTTGGGTAGTTGCAGCACAAGACTTGGTGGTAATTGGAGAATTGTTGTTAACAGGAATGTTCAATGCGAAGCGAACACTTGCGTTAACAGGAGCTCAATTTGAAAAGCCAAAATATGTAACAGCCTATCCAGGAGCAACCATAGCATCTATTGTAAAAGACAACTTAAACCAAGAAAACACGCGAGTAATTAGCGGGAATGTATTGTCTGGTACACAGGTTGCTTTAGACGGTTTCTTAGGGTATTACGACAATCAAATTACGGCCATTCCAGAAGGAGACGATTATGAGTTTTTTGGGTGGAACAAGCCGGTGTTTAATAAAGTATCTACATCAAGAGCATTGACATTTTCTTGGTTAACACCAAAGAAGAAATTCAATCTAAATACCAACACAAACGGAGAACATAGGGCATTTGTTGTCACAGGTTCTTATGAAGAAGTATTTCCTTTAGACATCTATCCAATGCAATTGTTAAAGGCATGTATGTATAAAGATTTGGATGAAATGGAAGCATTGGGTGCTTATGAAGTGGCTCCCGAAGATTTTGCATTGACAGAATTTATTTGTGTATCAAAACAACCACATCAGAAAATCATTCGTGAAGGATTGGATTTAATGATGGAAGAATTAGGATAAAGTTATGGGCTTAAAACAAAATTTACATAATTTAAAAGAGAAATATAAAGGGACTAAAATGGCACCTGCGTTCAACGCAATCCATACCTTTTTATACCTGCCAAATGAGACAACCCACGGAGGAACTCATATCAAAGCGGCAGACGATTTAAAACGTACCATGAATATTGTAATTATGGCGTTGGTGCCGTGTTTGCTTTTTGGAATGTTTAATGCAGGATTTCAACATTATGCAGCTATTGATGCTGCCAACGGAGTCGCTTCTGAATTTTCAGTAATGGGAAGCTTCTTAACTTGGGATAACTTCTGGATTGGAGTCATTAAAGTATTGCCTTTGGTGATTGTATCTTATGGAGTAGGATTGATTGTTGAGTTTATCTTTGCAGTAATCAAAGGACACGAGGTGGAAGAGGGTTACTTGGTAACCGGAATGCTAGTGCCATTAATTGTACCTATTGATACACCATTATGGATGTTAGCGGTAGCGGTTATTTTTGGTGTAGTGATTGGTAAAGAAGTGTTTGGAGGTACAGGGATGAACATACTAAACCCGGCACTTACCATCAGAGCCTTCTTGTTCTTTGCCTATCCAACATGGATGAGTGGTGATAAAGTATGGGTATACGATGCCGTAAATAGAGCAGGAACACCTGATGCTATTTCTGGAGAAACCATTTTAGGAACCTATGCACAGAATGCAACCTCTAGTTACGATTATTTTGACATGTTCTTCGGATTTATTCCAGGATCAGTAGGAGAAACCTCTACTTTCCTAATTCTATTAGGAGCAGCCTTTTTAGTATTTACAAAGATTGGAAGCTGGAGAATTATTCTCTCAACCTTTATTGGGGCTGCAGTCATGGGAGTGATTTTTAATCAAATTGTAGCAGCAGACATCATTACAGAGTCGAGCAAGTTTTATGGTTTGATGAGCACAGAATGGTATGAGCATTTGATGATTGGCGGATTGGCATTCGGAGCCGTTTATATGGCAACCGACCCGGTAACCGCATCGCAAACTAATAAAGGGAAATGGATTTATGGATTCTTAATTGGGTTTATCTCAATCATGATTCGTGTCTTTAACCCAGCCTACCCAGAAGGTGTATTCTTAGCAATTTTATTAATGAATGTGTTTGCTCCAACGATTGATCATTACGTAGTACAAGGTAATGTGAAGAAAAGACTGAAGCGTGCAAATGTTAAAACTGCCTAGTTATGAGTAAAAGAACAGATAGTAATGTATATACCCTACTTTTTGCCACAGGAATGGTGATTGTAGTAGGTGCATTGTTAGCCTTTTTTGCAGCTGCATTAAAGCCAACAATTAACGAGAACAAACGTATCGAAAAGCAGCAAAACATTTTGTATGCAATGGGAGTTCATGAAAATGATGAAACTTCTGCGATTTTTGTCTCTAAAGACAAAGTAGGAGATGAGTTTTCAAATTACATTACCAAGCAATTGGTGATTCAAGGAGGTGAAATTTCTGAAGATGAAAATGCCTATTTGATTGATGTAAAGAAGCAGCAAGCATTAGCAAAAGAAGGTGTTGATAGAAAACTGCCTTTATTTGTTGGAGAGAAAGATGGTAAAACCTATTACATTGCTCCTATTAGAGGAAAAGGTTTATGGGATGCCGTTTGGGGCTATGTGGCCATGGATGCCAATATGGTAGTTCAGGGAGCTTATTTTGATCACAAAGGAGAAACTGCTGGGTTAGGAGCTAATATTACACAGCGTTACTTTATGGATGACTTTATTGGAGAGCACCTATTAAAAGATGGAGATTTCAAAGGAATTGCGATTTCAAAATCGAACAACGATCCAAAGAATGAAGATAAATATGATAACGAAGTAGATGCAATCGCCGGTGCAACCATTACAGGTGATGGAGTTTCAGCAATGATCAAAACAGAGTTGAAAAAATACGTAGCTTACTTTAACACTTTAAAAACAAATTAATATGGGACTTTTATCAAAAAAAGACGCAGCATTAATCACAGATCCATTTGCAGATAACAACCCAATTACAATTCAGGTACTAGGTATTTGTTCTGCATTGGCAATTACAGCAGAATTAAAAGCTTCTATTGTAATGTCTATTTCTGTATTGTTTGTAATGGGAGTAGGAAACGTGGTAATCTCACTAATGAGAAACATCATTCCATCTAAAATTAGAATTATTGCACAGCTTATTGTAGTAGCAACATTGGTAATTATTGTAGATCAGGTACTGAAAGCATTTGCCTATGAGCTCAGTAAAACCCTTGGAGCTTTTATTGGTTTGATCATTACCAACTGTATTATTATGGGACGTTTTGAAGCCTTTGCATTGGCAAATGGTACCTGGAGGTCTTTCTTAGATGGTATAGGAAACGCAGTAGGATACGGCGCTATTTTAATATTGGTAGGATTCTTTAGAGAATTGTTAGGTTCTGGAACTTTATTAGGATATAAAGTATTGGGAGATCCAATAGAAAAAACAGGCGTTTATGCCTTCGGATATGAAAACAACGGATTTATGCTATTGGCACCAATGGCTTTGATTGTTGTAGGAATCATTATTTGGGTACAGCGTAGTAGAAACGAAGCATTAATCGAAGATTAAAAAACCTCTTTGATCCTTTTAGAGCAATTACTGCCCTTAGAGAAGAAAGAGGAAAAAATATAGAATATGGAACATTTAGAATTATTTTTCAAATCGATTTTTATAGACAACATGGTATTTGCAACCTTCCTAGGAATGTGTTCATACCTTGCAGTATCTAAAAAGGTAGCTACAGCTGTTGGTTTAGGAGCTGCAGTAATCTTTGTATTGGCTGTAACCGTGCCATTGAACTGGTTGTTAGATCAGTACATTTTAAAAGAAGGAGCGCTTGTTTGGATGGGGGAAGAATACGCAGGTTATGATTTGAGTTTCTTGTCATTCATCTTATTCATTGCTACCATTGCAACAATGGTGCAATTGGTAGAGATTATTGTAGAGAAATTCTCACCATCATTGTACAACTCATTAGGTATTTTCTTGCCATTAATTGCAGTAAACTGTGCCATCTTAGGAGGGTCACTATTCATGCAATCACGTGAAATTGCAACCTTAGGATTGGCAACAACCTACGGTATTGGCTCTGGAATAGGATGGTTTTTAGCCATTTTAGCCATTGCAGCAATTCGTGAGAAAATTAGATACTCAAGCATTCCTGCACCGTTAAGAGGCTTGGGAATTACCTTTATTGTAACTGGGTTAATGGCCATTGGCTTTATGAGCTTTGGTGGGATGTTAACAGGCGGTGAAGAAGAGGCGAAAGAAGCACCGAAAACAGCAACAGTGAACCTTGTTGAGAAAACAGTAGATGTTGCGGTAATTGAAGAAGCTGCCAACGAGCAAGCATCGAGTGAAGAAGTAGTTAAGAATACTAAAGAAATTCAAGAATGATGATATTAGCGACAAGTACATTAGGAACCATGGCAGCTACAGTAGCTGCATTTCTAGTCATCACATTGTTATTGGTGGCATTGTTATTATTTGTAAAACAAAAATTATCTCCATCGGGTCCTGTAAAGATTACCATTAATGGGGAAAGAACCGTAGAAGTAGCTTCAGGGGGTACCTTACTAGCAACTTTGGGTAATGAAAAAATATTTTTACCATCTGCATGTGGTGGTGGTGGAACTTGTATTCAGTGTGAATGTCACGTAAATGAGGGTGGTGGAGAAGCTTTGCCAACAGAAACACCCCACTTTACACGTAAAGAATTGGCAAGTGGAGCACGTTTGTCATGCCAGGTAAAAGTAAAGCAAGACATGGACATCTCTATTCCAGAAGAAATTTTTGGAATTAAGAAATGGGAAGCTGTGGTTGTAAGAAACTACAACGTAGCCACCTTTATTAAGGAGTTTGTTGTGGAGATTCCAGAAGATATGGGCTACAAAGCAGGAGGATATATTCAGATTGAAATTCCTGCTTGTGAAGTAAACTATACCGATATGGATATCACTGCGCATCCTGAAGAGCACGATACGCCAGATAAGTTTGAAGCAGAGTGGAACAAGTTCAATCTGCGTCCTTTGGTAATGAAAAATACCGAAACTGTAGAAAGAGCCTACTCTATGGCTTCTTACCCTGCAGAAGGAAGAGAAATCATGTTGAATGTACGTATTGCTACACCTCCTTTTGATAGAGTCAAAGGTGGATGGATGGATGTGAATCCGGGAGTGGCTTCTTCGTACATCTTTAACCTAAAGAAAGGTGACAAGTGTACGATCTCTGGTCCTTATGGAGAATTCTTTATCAATGAGTCAGAAGCAGAAATGTTATATGTAGGGGGTGGAGCAGGAATGGCGCCAATGCGTTCGCACTTGTACCACTTATTTAGAACCTTAAAAACTGGTAGAAAAGTAACCTATTGGTATGGAGGTCGTTCAAAAGCAGAATTGTTTTATATTGAACACTTTAGAGCGTTGGAAAAAGATTTTCCAAACTTCAAATTCTACATTGCATTATCTGATCCAACAGAGGCAGATAATTGGACAAAGAAAAAAGACATCAATGATACCGATGGCGATGGTTTTGTAGGGTTTATTCACAATTGTGTAATAGACAACTACCTAAACCACCATGAAGCACCTGAGGATTTAGAATTGTATTTCTGTGGGCCACCATTAATGAATCAAGCTGTTCAGAAAATGGGTGAAGATTTTGGTCTTGCAGATGAAAATATCCGATTTGATGACTTTGGAGGTTAATCTAAAAGCAGACAATAAAAGAACCGATACAATTTTGTATCGGTTTTTTTATTGCTTAAATTCGTAGTTGATCTGTATTTGTTCAATTTGACATGGAAATGAAAGATAATGAGGTCTCTTTTGGTTATTATGTATAAGAATGATGAAGAGAATACTTCCCACTTTCTTGTTTTCTATGCAGGGTCGAGTCAAAATCTGGAGTCCTCAAAAAAGTAGCGGTTTTATTTTTAAATGAACCTTGGTTGGTGTTGATGGATTTTGTACTTTAAGCATGTTTAAGAATGAAGATGATTGTTAGGGATGTACCCATTCAGATGATGGTGTTCGAATGTCTAAATTGTCTAAAGCATACAGCCACGAGGCAAGAGTAATGAAGGGAATATGGATGTCGCAGGAGAGATAGACACTGCTGGAAATTGTAAGCAAAGATAGACTTGCTAACAAGTTCTTGTTTAAATGTAAAAATGAAGTGAATGATGACGCGCAAAACAAGCATATACGTGGTAGAAGATATGGCCATCTCTAGAATTGGTTTAGAGGCCATGCTTGTAAAAAATGACTATGAAATAGCAGGCTCTGCAGCAAAAGCAGAAACTGCTTGGAGTGAAATTCAGAGTTTGGTGATTGATATCATTTTACTGGACATCAATTTAGCAGGTCAACAAAATGGTATTTGGTTGGCCCAACAAATTCGCAAACATTTGAACATTCCTATTGTTTTTTTAACTGCATATGGAGATCAGAAAACCCTTAAAGAAGTGCTTGATATAAAACCAGAAGGCTATTTGATGAAACCGTATCAAGAGCCTACATTGATCACTACACTCGCTATTGCACTCACTAATTTTGAAGAAAATAAACAAGAAAACAGGTCGTTATCTTTAAAAGATACGAAGGATGATGTTGTGCATATTAAGCAGGGTCGAAATGTGTTGAAATTAAATACAAGTGCTATCTTATTCGTGAAATCTGATGGTAATTACCTTCAAATAGTGTTGGCAACAAAGAGTTATTTGATTCGAAAAAAACTTACAGAGTTTTTAGAGCAATTGCCTAAAGGTCAATTCGTACAATGCCATAGAAGATATCTCGTCAATCTGAAAAAGATTGAGGTCCTCGGAAAACACTCCATTAGCATTGGGAATATTGACATTCCTACTTCATTGAAATACCGCAGTTGTATAGAAACAGTGCTCTCTTATAGATAAATACAACTCGAGTTTGTATGAGGTAAATTCACAAGAAAAAATACTTACTTCACATGTATTTGTGAATTCTTTGTAATTATGATTTTGTAATATCATTTTCTCTGATATTTGATCATGTAATTGAACCAACAGCATTACACAGATGATTTATTTTTTTAGTTATGTCTTTGTATCTCATGCATGAAAGAGATGAGGACTTTTGATTTTCCTCTTTCTTCCCCTTCATTTTAATTGGTACCCTGGATGCTGTTCACAGCTGTGAGTTGTGTTCAAAGTGTTGTTTTAAGATTTTGAAGCCTCTCCAGTAATGGTTGCTGTTTGTGATATATCGATAGCATCACATAATGCTGGTACATATCACGTTCTAAGGGTTTAGCAGTATCAAAAGCTTTTAAAGAGTTGAAGAGAAAGAATCGAAATGCAGAAAAGTAATTTGCTCCTCAGTTTTAATGGTAATGGATGACTTCCTTTTTAAAATTCAAAACGAAATTAGAGAGGCCATACAACATCGTTAATATTCGTTGAGTTTCCCTCATAAAAGGCAGTGCGTGAGGCCATCACCAATCACTGTCTCGCATAAAATACAGCTGCCGTTTTTGAACTCTTATCAATCTTCAGCGCTATCAATAATAAGTAGTTATTTGAAATTTATTCTGAAGATATTTGCTAGAGTAGTATATATCTTGTAGATTAGACAGTTGAAATTATTTAACAACATAGTATGTCGAACTCATCTATGTTGAAACCCTTAATTTTAAATTGCATGAAAACTAACCGAACCCGAAGGTTGTTTCTAAGAAACACTGCGCTCACAGCAGTTGGGATAGCCCTTGTACCATCAGCAATACTGGCGAAGCAAAATAAAAAGAACTTTGTTTCTTTTAAAGATCATGTTGCCTCAGCACCTAACAATTCAGATTTAAGAACATTTCCTTTCGTAGGTAAACAGCTTACTGTAAAGGGATGTGTTTACGATAAGTCGGGTCTGTATCCTCTTGCAAACGCAAGTATAGAAGTTTGGCATTTGTCACCAAACTCGAACAAGTTTAGTCACAAAGCAAAACTTGTGAGTAATGCTTCTGGAGCATATCTGTTTCAAACAGATTTTCCAAATAAGGAGGAAGGCAAAGCGCCGAGAATTTATTTTAAACTGTCTCATGGGGGTACTTCCTACAGTACTGAATTATTAGTTTCCGATTATGGTGCTCATATAACAGGAGAACACTGGGAAAGAAATAAACAATTAGAATCGAAGCTCTTTCCAAAAAAGAGAGGAACGTTCAATGCTTCGACAATTACATTCAACTTATCAATTTAAAATCAACTATTAAAACTATATTATTATGGATCCATTTATAGGACAAATTATCATGTTTGGGGGAAATTTTGCGCCAAGAGGTTGGGCGTTATGTGAAGGGCAATTATTGCCAATAGCTCAATATTCAGCACTATTTTCTTTAATAGGAACAATCTATGGTGGTAACGGTAGAACAACTTTTGCTTTGCCAGATCTTCGCGGTAGAGTTCCGGTTTCACAAGGACGAGGACCGGGTTTGTCGGATTACACCATAGGTAGTAGGGGCGGTACTGAACAGGTTACCTTAAGTATAACTCAAATACCATCACATAATCACTTGATAGCTGGCGGAGGCGATGGTGCTAAGTTAAGTACCGAGAGAGCAGTACGTAAAACGCCTATGGCAGGAGATATTCCTGCGGTGACAACTACCAAGTCGGGATTGGCTGATGTAGAAGTGAAAAGTTTCGGACCTGAAAATGCAAATTCTGTAAATGCAGGAACTGCATCTAGCGGAGGCGGAACTATTGGGAATACCGGAGGTAATATGGGGCATACCAATGTTCAGCCTTTTCTTACAGTGAGCTATATCATTGCTTTACAGGGCACCTTCCCTTCTAGGAATTAAATGCTATGGACATACTGTTTTCATGCGATATCATTGAAGCAGTTCCTCAAAGCGGCTAAAACATACCTTGATAATAGTAGGGTACACAATCCCTTTTTTTCTTTCGAGACACGAACCAATTAACCAAAACAATGAAAAAAATAGTATTGCCATTGTTCCTAATCTTAGCGAGCTTTTCGGCGTTCACTCAATTAAAAGATGAAAGTTTTAATCTTTTTACTGCTGAGCTAAAAGGACTCGACTATACCGAAAACGGAATACGATATCAACAAATTGCTCCAACAGCAATTAGTCAAATGGGTGTGTTTTCAGATGAGAATACCTACATCGTAACAGAAAGTGTCACTGATCATGGAATCATGTATAACTTGGACAATACAGGAGCCAATCTTGGGCCAAATATTGGCACATTTGATTATAGATTCGGATCTGATGATGGGGCTGAGTTTGAGATCATATCAATGCAGGCCGACATGAGTGCTAAAGATGCAGCCCATGGATATGCGTTTGCAGCTACAATTACAGGTTATAGAGATAACGTTGCGGTAGCCTCAGATGTCATTAATTTTACCGAAAGTGATTCAGCCGGGTCTGTTGTTTATGTCAAAGATAGCAATCCCAATGCAAACGGAGGCTTATTGACATTTAATACAGAATGGAATAATATTGATGAAGTCCGATTTACAGGTGGAGATAATAGTACTATCAGTCTTTTAATGATAGACGAATTGAATGTTCCTGGTGTACCAATTGTTAAGACTTCTGCTCCCACAAAAATAAAGGCAATTAGAGCCAAGTTTGAAGGAGAAGTGACTAGTGATGATGGTGCTCTAATCACAGAGCGTGGCTTCATTTATGCATTGACGGCTGACGATGATTCCCCAAGCTATGAAGAAGTGGATGGCATTACTGTGATGAAAGTTGTGGAAACAGGTACTTTAGGTGTGTTTTCTTTGGAGCGTAACGGTTTAGTTCCAGATAGCAACTATAGTTATGTGCCTTATGCAATCAATAAGATCGGTGTTGGAGAAGGAACAATTGAGACTTTTAAAACTGCTGAATTGATTCCTTTAACGATTACAGGCATTACCGGAAGTAACAAAGTTTATGATAAGACAACTTCGGGAAGTGCTACAGGAACTGAAAGCTTATCAGGATTAGTAACAGGTGATGATGTGATTTTAGGAGGAAGTGCAGTTTTTACATTTGCATCAGCAAGCGTTGGCACGGGAATCGCGATTAATACTTCAGGATATATAATTAGTGGAACTGATTCAGGGAACTATACGCTGACGCAACCTACCTTATCTGGAGATATCACAGCCAAAGAATTGACCACTACTGGATTGACAGGAAGTGACAAGGTATATGATGGCACAACAGCAGCCACAGCAAATGGAATGATTAGTTTGGTAGGCGTTGAAGCTATAGATGATGTGTTCTTAGGAGGAAACCCTGTATTTACCTTTGCAAGTGCAAATGTGGGGACAGGAATTGCTGTAAGCACTGCAGGATACACCATTAGTGGAGACGATTCTGGTAACTATACCCTCACCCAGCCAACCCTATCTGGAGACATTACAGCTGCTGAATTGACCATTACTGGACTTACAGGAGATAACAAGGTCTATGACGGAACTACAACAGCAACTGCTAATGGAACAGCTACGTTATCAGGAATCATTGGAGCTGATGATGTAATCTTAGGTGGAAGCCGAATCTTTACCTTTGCTTCAGCCATTGTAGGAACAGGAGTTGCCATCAATACAACAGGCTATGTCATTAGCGGAACGGATTCAGGAAACTATACACTTACCCAACCTACTTTATCAGCAAATATTACTGCTGCTGAATTGACCATTACTGGACTTACAGGAGATGACAAGGTCTATGACGGAACTACAGCAGCTACTGCTAGTGGAACAGCTACATTAGTAGGAATCATTGGAGCAGACGATGTTTCTATAAAAGAAACAGGAGTACATACCTTTGCAAACGCCAATGTAGCAGATGGAATTACGGTAAACACCACAGGATACACAATTGGTGGAACCGATACTGGAAACTATACCCTAACCCAGCCAACACTATCAGCAAACATTACTGCAGCTAAATTGTACATTTCTGGTTTGAGAGCAAATGGTAAAGTCTATGATGGAACAACTACTGCAAGAATTAGCAGTATAGGATACTTAACGGGCAAAATTGGTGATGATAATATAAATCTTATAGGAGAACCTGTACATAGCTTTGAAAATGCGAACGTTGGAGACGGAATCACAATTAGCACCACTGGATACATGCTTTCAGGTACTGATGCATCAAATTATACCTTGGTACAACCTTCTTTTGTGGCAAGTATTACACCAGCTCCGCTAACTATTACAGGTCTTGAGGGAGTTGATAAAACATACGATGGGACAAGAGAGGCTGCAGCTTCAGGAGTACCTGCATTATCTGGTGTTATTACAAATGATGATGTAGATTTAGTAGGAACACCAACCTTTGCCTTTGGAGATCGAGTATATAGGGTCGAAATGTACGACTCACTCGGAGATGGTTGGCAAACGAATAGACGAAGTGGGGGGAATGGAATTACTGTTTTGATTACATCTGCTAACGGAGAACAATCAGAGGTTGAGTTTGGGATATGTTCTCCGTACGGCGAAGATAATAACGGAACATTCCTTGATATTGATGCTTGTACTGGTCCTAAAGCCTACTCATCCTTTATCCCAGCCACAGCGTATGTTGAAATCCCGGCAGGGAGTTCATCTTCCTGGAATTTCCCTGGAGATTTTTGGGATGAAATTAGATTTGAGATTTACAATCCTGACGGTAGTCTATTCTATGATTCAGGTAGCTTCGGAACCCAATCTCCAGGTGAATTTGCAACCACCACCCCTTCATCTCCGGTCAATGTTGAAACAAATAAACCTATTTCAACTACAACAGGATATACCATCTCAGGAGCAGAATCAGGAAATTACTACCTAAATCAACCTGTTTTATCCGCTGACATTACCCCAGCACCATTAACCATAGCCGCAGGTACAGGTCAGAACAAGGTCTACGGATCAGATGACCCAACAAACCTAATCTATACGTTCGAAGGTTTGGTAAATAACGAGACTGAGGCTGTTTTAGATACTTCAGTTGCCATTGCAAGAGCCCAAGGAGAAGATGCTGGTTTGTATAGAATCACAGTGTCAGAAGCTACAGCGATGAACTACGACATTACTTTTGATAACAACATTGACTTTGAAATTACCAAAGCAGGCTTAACAGTAACAGCCGATGCAAATCAGACCAAAGAGTATGGAGCAGATGAGCCAACGCTTAGCTACACTGTAACAGGATATGCAAACGGAGATTCAGAAGAGGACATTGACGAGCTCAGCATTGCAAGAGGAGCCGGAGAGACTGTAGGAGCCTACACGATTACTCCAGTAGCAAGCGATGCGAACTACAATGTAACGATCAAGACCGCTGAGTTTGAGATCACCAAAGCTGATTTAACAGTTACAGCCAATGCAAATCAGACCAAAGTCTATGGAGCAGATGAGCCAACGCTTAGCTACACTGTAACTGGACTGGTAAATAATGACGATGAAGAGGACATTGACGAGCTCAGCATTGCAAGAGGAGCCGGAGAGACGGTAGGAGCCTACACGATTACTCCAGTAGCAAGCGATGCGAACTACAGTGTAACGATCAAAACAGCCGAGTTTGAAATCACCAAAGCTGATTTAACAGTTACAGCCAATGCAAATCAGACCAAAGTATATGGAGCAGATGAGCCAACACTTAGCTACACTGTAACTGGACTGGTAAATAATGACGATGAAGAGGACATTGACG
>OLII01000529.1_pt1 | contig 14452 bp, 12 predicted proteins | sample 1609481 | NCBI WGS metagenome assembly OLII01 (sample SAMN05416859, study PRJEB24817) | seawater metagenome | isolation source: Sea water | place: Canada:Atlantic | collected 2013-11
TAGGCGCAAAGTTTACAGCACGCTTACCAATGGTTTGAGTTTGCGGGAAGTACACTGAGTGACACAACCAGTTCTCATCATCACGCTCTGTAAAGTCATTACGAGCGTGAGCACCACGAGATTCTTTACGTTCTTCAGCTGCGATAGCCGTCGCAAACGCCACTTCGTAAAGGTTATCAAGCTCTAGTGCTTCGATACGAGCGGTATTGTAGGCTGATGACTTATCGGACAAGTAAGTGTTTTTCACTCGCTCGCCAATTTCCTTCAACATTGTAAGGCCCGTCTTCATGGCCTCACCGTCACGGAAAACACCAAAGTACAACTGCATGCATTTTTGAAGATCAGCACGTACCTGAGCCACTGGCTCACCACCTGTACTGTTATTCAATCGATTTAAACGAGCCATAGCGCGTTCAATATCTTCTTCGCGAGGTGCAACTAAATCAAAACCTTCTCGAAAGCTCTTTTCAATTTGCAAGCCAGCTGCACGACCAAATACCACTAGGTCTAGAAGAGAGTTACCACCTAAACGGTTAGCACCGTGTACAGATACACAAGCCGCTTCGCCACATGCATAAAGACCATCAATAATGAAATCTTTACCGTCAGCATCAACACCTAACGCTTGGCCACCAATGTTAGTTGGCACGCCACCCATCATATAATGACAAGTTGGCACAACAGGAATTGGCTCTTTAACTGGATCTGCGTGAGCAAATGTACGAGACAATTCAAGAATACCAGGTAATTTTGCGTTTAGCGTTTCTTCACCTAGGTGATCAAGCTTAAGCATTACGTGATCAGCATCGGGACCGCAACCACGCCCTTCAAGAATCTCAAGCACCATTGAACGGGCAACAACATCCCGTCCAGCAAGATCTTTAGCATTCGGCGCATAACGCTCCATGAAACGCTCGCCGTCTTTATTGATCAGGTAACCACCTTCACCACGACAACCTTCTGTTACCAATACACCCGCGCCAGCTATACCGGTTGGGTGGAACTGCCACATTTCCATATCCTGCGCTGGAACACCGGCACGCAAAGACATCCCCATACCGTCACCGGTACAAATTAATGCGTTGGTAGTAGACTGATAAATTCGGCCTGCGCCACCAGTTGCTAAGACAGTCGCTTTTGCTTTAATGTAAACGGTCTCGCCCGTTTCAATGCAAATCGCAATAGTACCGGCTACTTGATCATTTTCATTCTTAACCAAATCAACGGCATACCATTCATTTAAGAATGTGGTTCCACCTTTTAGGTTACCCTGATACAGCGCATGTAACAGCGCATGACCTGTTCGGTCAGCAGCAGCACATGTACGAGCAGCTTGACCGCCCTTGCCAAAATCTTTTGACTGACCGCCGAATGGACGCTGATAAATTCGCCCTTCTTCTGTACGAGAAAATGGCAGACCCATGTGGTCTAGTTCAAATACAGCTTGTGGACCCACTTGGCACATATATTCAATTGCGTCTTGGTCACCAATGTAATCCGATCCCTTCACGGTATCGTACATGTGCCAGCGCCAGTCATCGTTCGGGTCGTTAGACGCGATCGCACAAGTAATACCACCTTGAGCCGATACTGTGTGAGAACGTGTTGGGAAAACTTTTGTAACACAAGCGGTTTTAATACCAGCCTCTGTTAATTGCAATGCGGCACGCATGCCTGCGCCACCACCACCGATAACGATGGCGTCATAAACCATAGTGCGAATACTAGTTGCCATTTCTTATAGACCCCAGATGATGTCGATGCCCCAAACCAAGAAAACAAACATTGCTAAAAAGCATGCTGCTTGGAATGCAAAACGAATGGCGGCAGGTTTTAGGTAATCCGTTGAGATGATCCACATGCCAATCCAAGCATGAGCAACAACAGAAATAAGCGCTAGCAAAGTAAAAATACGAACGCCTGTGCACTCAAAGAACTCTTTCCATTGCGTGTATTCCATGCCTGGCGATGCCAAGATGTAACCCACAATAAACACTGTATACAGTGCCATAACAACGGCAGAAAAGCGTTGAATCAACCAGTCAGATAAACCACTGCGGCTGAAGTTAGTAATACTTACGCCCATACCCAAACCCCTGCTAGAACAATCAGTACGCCAGAAATAATAATTGTAAAGGCAGCAGCAATAACACCACTCTCTTTATCTTCACCAATTCCTAGGTCCATTAATAAATGTTTAATACCTGCAACAAAATGATAAGCCAATGCAGATAGCAAACCCCAAGTGATGAAACTGCCAAATCCAGAAGTCATGGAATTTTTTATGCTAGCAAAACCTTCGGCTGACTCTAACGAGCTGCTTAAAGCGCACAGTAAAAAAATAACACCTACAAATAAAATAACACCAGCGACTCGATGCGCGATGGACGTTAATGCAGGAAGCGGAAAACTGAACTTAGTTAGATCTAAGTTTACGGGTCTTTTTTGATTCACGGTTGTTACACTCTCTCTCACGCTCCAAAATGAAGCGAGCTTATGTGGGCAAGCCCGTTAACTGTGCGATTTTTTCAATAAAAATACACACTTACGGTCTTTTTACATGCCTTCGCAAACGCGGCGAATTATAGACACAAGAAATACGAAATTCAAACTAGCAACATGGCTTTACATCAACAAACATCAGCATTTCACAGAACCAGTTAAATAATAGCTCAAACTTTAAGCAAAACACTTAAACCTGACCAAGTGGTCAAATTCCAGCAATTGACAATCGTTATTTTGGCTCTATAGTTGGCCGTCTTTGCAACGGTCCAGAGCCTTACCAGGCTCACTTAAAAGAAAAGGGTTCTATCAGAATCCTAGTATTAAAATTGCCGACAGGAGGCCATTCATGGCTGACAAAAAAGCGTATTTAAAAATTGATGGTTCAGATGAAAGTTTAGAACTTCCTATTTACGAAGGAACCATCGGCCCAGATGTTATCGATGTCCGTAGCCTTACCGCTCAAGGTAAGTTCACCTACGATCCAGGCTTCGTTTCAACTGCAGCATGCGATTCAAAAATCACCTACATAGATGGCGGCAAAGGTGTTTTATTACATCGCGGCTACCCAATCGAACAACTAGCAGACAAATCAGACTTCCTAGAAGTTTCATTCTTGCTTCTACACGGCGAACTACCAACAAAAGAAGAAAAAGAAGAATTTGTTAAAACCATTGGCAGCCACACCATGGTCAATGAGCAGCTAGCAAGCTTCTTTAAAGGCTTTCGACGTGACGCCCACCCAATGGCCGTCATGTGTGGCGTTGTAGGGGCTCTATCAGCCTTCTACCACGACTCCCTAGACATCACCAATGCCAAGCATCGTGAAATTGCAGCGCACCGCTTAATAGCCAAAATGCCTACATTGGCCGCCATGGTCTACAAGTACAACATTGGCCAGCCGTTCATGTATCCACGCAATGATCTAAGCTACTCTGAAAACTTCCTTCACATGATGTTCAACACCCCATGCGAACAGAAGCCAATCAGCCCAGTTCTTGCCAATGCCATGGATAAAGTATTTTTACTTCACGCAGATCACGAGCAAAATGCCTCAACATCTACAGTACGCATGGCCGGCTCTACTGGCGCAAACCCATTTGCTTGTATTGCAGCGGGCATTGCCGCACTTTGGGGACCTGCTCATGGCGGAGCCAACGAAGCTGTTCTTAAAATGCTTGCTGAAATCGGCGATGAATCTCGCATCGATGAATTCATGGCCAAAGCTAAAGACAAGAACGATCCTTTCCGCTTAATGGGCTTTGGACATCGAGTTTACAAGAGCTACGATCCTCGCGCCGTTGTTATGAAAAAATGTTGCGACGAAGTACTTCTAGAGCTTGGCTTACAAGATGACCCAATGCTTAAGATGGCAATGAAACTTGAAAAAATCGCCCTTGAAGACGAATATTTCAAAGCTCGCGGCCTATATCCAAACGTAGATTTCTACTCAGGCATCATCCTTAAAGCCATCGGCATCCCAACAGAACTATTTACTGTTATTTTTGCCACTGGCCGCACACCTGGCTGGATCGCTCACTGGAATGAGATGATTGGCGGCGATTATCGCATCGCACGTCCTCGCCAGCTTTACACTGGCCATGCCAAGCGCGACTACCCAGGCTAACACCTGATAGCCAGCAAAAAAACAAAAGCCACCCTGCAATTGCAGCGTGGCTTTTTTAATATCTAAAAACCATCAAACTAGACCCCCTCACAAAACCCCAAGAAACTATCAGGGAAACCATCAGGGAAACTATCAGGGAAACTATCAGGGAAACTATCAGGGAAACTATCAGGGAAACTATCAGTTTTTTGTGATGGTGCGGAAGGAGAGACTCGAACTCTCACGTCTTGCGACACCAGAACCTAAATCTGGCGTGTATACCAATTTCACCACTTCCGCCTACACAATTTTTACACCAACTACCCTACAAGAAAGTAATTGGTGCGGATGGAGAGACTCGAACTCTCACGCCTCGCGGCACCAGAACCTAAATCTGGCGTGTATACCAATTTCACCACATCCGCATGGGGTGGCCGAAGGGGATCGAACCCTCGACCACAGGAATCACAATCCTGCGCTCTACCGACTGAGCTACGGCCACCACTACATAAAAAACTGCACCAAATGAGTTGCCTCATCGAGTGGGGCGCATAATACGGATGTAGTAGCCTTGCGTCAAGCTATTTTATGAGGCTAAGTTATTGAAATGCGTAGCAATTAGCTCAAGCCCATAGGTTTCTTCAAACTCAATGATCATAATGGTGAAATCACTCATCCAAGGAGCTATTGAAAACTGAACAAGGGACCGCCTAAAAACTTAAAGGGGCGCCTTGCACTAATCGAACTCACCGTATTGTTCGTAATTCATGGAGCCCATTAGAAAAATGGTACGTCGCTCCACAATGTCGTCTTTATCTAATCCCAATTCCAGCATACAAAGCTTATCCAGTGCAAAAAAACGCTGTTTTTTTGCAGGAGCTAAATCTAAGAACTGGTCTTCTAAGTGCCTATATTCAGGGCTATTACACAGTGAAGCGCTATCAGCTTGAACTGATAAAGGGCTGCTCTGTGCCGACAGGCTTAAAAACATAGTGACACTTAGTAGTGTAACAATGGCAATGAGATTTCTCATGAGTCGCCCCTTCAGGCATTAACCAACATTAAAAATAAGGTTAGACACAGAAATGGCTGAGTGCCGTTACAGTATGTATGGAATTGTAATAAGGAGTGAAGGGCGTTTATTGTGTGAGATAAGTGAGTACTGCATTAGCAGGCTTGAGATAGATATACAAAAAACTTAAAGCGACCATGCACTTTTTACAATGGAGCTACTTTCATAGCACAGCCAAGTAGCAGCGGTACTTTTGTGATGCTTTAGCGCAGCCCAAAAAAGTACCGCGCTATACCTTCATGGGTATTCGCGCAAACTATAGCCCACCATTCATTACAACCCGAATGCATTTGATCACGACTACTTATTGTCAGAACTAAAATTTGGCCTGACGGGCTAAGTTACTAGCCGCTTTATATTCTGTGTAAAGATAAACTTTTTCCTGCAAAGTTTTATCCAGCAACTGCTTATACTGCTCATTGTCACCGTCCAGTCTTGCTTGCAATGCCTGATAAAAATAGCCTTCAGTACGCAAACAAGCATCATCGGCAGCTGACATTAAATCAGCACTGGCTAAGCTGCCAATTCGCAATTTATACAATTTTTCTTCCCAGTCATTCAGTTCATGTTTAGCCACAAATTGTTTTAATTTTTCAATGCCTGATAGGTGCCCATCATTGAAAGTCAGAGCATAACTTTGCAGGAGGCGACTGTAAAAATGATTATCTTGCAGCGAAAATGTTTCATTGTATGAGGCCAAACTCGACTGCCACTGCTCTAGAGAAAAATAATGTACCGCCAAATCTTTTTTCGCAAAATAACCCTCACCAGCGCGCTGAAAATAATCTAAGGCCTTATCATTTTTCCCAAGAATAGAATAAACAATGCCTATATCTAGAAGTTTTATATCACCCTCTTTAAATTCCTGAGATTTCTTATATTGCTGAAGGGCCAAACGAAAACGCCCATTGTAAAAGTAAGCCTCTGCCATCTCACCACGAAGACGAGCATTATCGGGCCTGACCTTTAAGACCTTGTGGTAAAATGCCAGTGCTTTTTCCATGTCTTTATATTGATTACCCTTACAAGCCTTTTCTTTTCCACGAGTCATGTACATATCACCCAAAGTGGCCTGTAAATAAAAGTTATCTGGGTTATTTTGGTTGGCATATACCAACAATGCTTGAGCCATTTTCTCCTGACCGAGATTACTATAGGCTCTGGCCAACGTCACATAAGCAAAAGCCGAAGACGGTTGCTCCACGATAGCCTGCTTCAAGATTTCCACTAACTCCTCAATTTTTGGATAATGATTTATCTTATAATTATAGCTGGCCACACTTGGCGGATTAAGTGACGCAGCATTTACAGAATTAAAACTATTAAAAATATTCCTCAGCTTAATTACGTCAGCCTGCTTAAATTCATTTGATACTTTGTGAAAATACGCCAGATAAAGATTTCTTTTTACAGCTGGGTGCTGAGGGTACAAATCTAGATAGGCCTGATTATATTTAATGGCCGCATCACGATGCACCACCTTCTTGGTACTTTCAAACAATTTAAAATAGCGCTCACCCAAAGCGGCTAGACTGGCAGCATTTTGAGGATTAATTTTTAACTGCTGTTCATGATCTTGAATATCATTAACAATTGCACTGGGCTTTTTTTGCAGTGGAGCACAAGCTACGACTAAGCTTATCAATACTAAAAGGGGAATTCTTTTCATCAGATCTCATACCCTAATGATTCAGCCTTTTCAAATGCGGCATCGGATTCATCGTGCTGGTTTAAAAAACCCAATACAAGCCCTTTAAAGAAATAACCTTCGCCATCCTCTTGTTTTTCCAACAAGGCTTTTACGCTGGTAAGTGCCTGTTCATATGCACCTCGATCAATCAAATTCTTAATGCCTGCTAAGTCCATTGTTTGATTATCGGAAGCTAACTGAGTGGTAGAATTTAACTTGCCCGGTTTCACCTGAATTAACCAGTTGCCATTTTCCATGGCATCATTGAAAGGTGTAGTGAAGGATTTAATTTCACTTACCGGTAAAGTAAAGGGTTCAATAGCTATGTTCATTTGCAAAGCCATATCCTCATTCATCAGAGCCTTTGAAGTCATCTTTAATAATGGCGTATCTACATTTACAGGCTGCTGTACCAAATTGGCATACAAACCCATCTCGGCACTGATTCGAGTGGTATGAGTGATGTCCAATTCCATTGCATTATACAAACCGTGATGACGCTCCTGCTTTTCTGTAAATGCCCCCACTGGCATGAAAGTGTTTGCCACTTGTTTATAGCTAGCACCGAACAACAAGCCATCAGCTATTTTGGAATTCATATCAAATTCAATATTGGCAGTCACCACCACAGACTTAAATAAATCTTTATCGTTTTCTAATGTTAGACTTGTAATCGTTCCGCCATTAAAGAGTGTTTTAATAAGACCCTTTAGAGTTTTATCTCTTTCTTGGGATTGAAGCCAAATACTTCTGAAGTAATCATCAAAATACCCTTTAGCACTTAAGGTAATTTTGGCACTTATTTTCTCTTCGGTTATGGAGTAATAGTCCGTCACCATATCTAACGTATTGGCTGTTGATCCATCACCTAGATTAATGAACGCTTCTTCGGACTGATTTTGGCCCAGCACTAGAGCCTGAGCCGAATTATTGTGAGGGCTAATGCCTGGAAATTGCAGCTTATAATTACTGGTATCTATGAATCCTGAATTGATGCCCTTTTGCTGAGGTAAATAAACAATCATGTGATCAAACATAAGTCGAGGTGCCGACTTCAATATGTATACACCAGAGCTATGATACAAAGCTGGATAAGCCTGAACACCCACTGCCTTTAACAACGAAATAAGTAATGCACTTTGATCTTTGCAGTCACCAAAGCCATTTTTAAGTGTCCAATTTGGCGTATGAGGAGTTAACCCGCCGCGACCTAAATGGGCATAAACATAGCGGACGTTATGTTGAACATAGCTAAAAATAGCCTGAAGTTTTTGTTGTGGGTTTTCTGCCTGTGCGGTGATTTTCTCAGCCAAGCTTGCTATTTCAGTGTGATCACTGTCTGCAACACCTGACTTAAATGTTTGGTAACTGAACTGATTTAGCTGCTGCCAGTTTTCCAAGGTAGTAAGGGCCATGGTAGGTGCGCTGAACCAATGTGAGGGCATCATCTCTTGGGGTACCATTTTTTCTATATTATGCCGGCTCAGTTTAATGATCTGTCGGCCAGTTTCTTGGTACTGACTCTGTTTGATCCCATCTGTACTTTGCCCATGTAAATAAATTTTACGATTAATGGGCGCGTTAATCACAACTTCACTTTCCCCCACGGCATCAAAACTATATTCCCCTGTGGAAGAGTTACGCTGTTGCCAACTAAATACTTCGGTATGAAACCAATGATTTTTTATGGCTGAATTAAGTGTCTTGCGTCGATATTGAAATTCAATAATCGCCCCAGGCATAAGTTTGGGAACAGAAAATGTCAGCACTTTTTGTTCATTATAAAATAAAGCATCGTTAGCCGTTTTAATTTGAACCGCCGACTGAGGCAAATTTAATACATCACCGGATAGGGTTTTAACTCGGGCAAAATCTAACTGTAACGTTTCGTAATACTCATCAAACGGCAATTCAAACTGACTGTAATAGGGAATGGCATCTTCGTGATTAATGCGAATAGCCAAATAAGTAACAGCTTCATCCTTGCCAGCATCATTGAGTGTAATTTGGCGGTATTTATAGAGAATTTCAGCATTATTTTTGGCTTCATGGTCACCATAACTGGCCACCACATCCACAAGTTCAGGTGCGATTCGAGCTGCCTCTGAGGTTGATGTTTGAGCTAGAGTAGCAGTGCTGCCCAAAGGGGCCAGGATACATATAAAAAGTAGAAATCTATGAAGGATTTTCATGCCTATTAACCGTTAAAATAATCGCGGGGAATGGTACACGAATTCCAATTTGAGGGCGAATATACACAAGGATAGGCAATGTGCACTTAATCCAGACAGTCGTACAATTTAAGAGATTTAACTAATGTGAATTTTAGCCAAGGCAATCATTAATGACTCAGTTTGTAATCAAGGCTTCAGCTCTTGATTTGGCTAACTGACCAGATTGCCTAAATTTAGCTGGATTCGGCATTTATAAAGAAAGGACTTAAAATACATGCCACTCGCTTAAAAAATGGCGAAATGAATCCCTCTTCTTTTACACAGGAATAATGCAGTAAATAAGCGTCCTTAAAGCTTACGTTTAGCAGTGAAGTCAACCCGAATAACATTGCTAATGGGCGTTTTCATAGGCTGTGAGGCTATGGGCTTTTTCGGTAGTTCAGTTTTATCTAGACCAACATTCTCCTGTCTTTCTGAGCCCGCCGAGAATTGAAATTCTTTAATGCAAAACGGATCATCGGTAGGCTGCACAGGCCTGTCTTGCGCGTATTTTCCCTGAACATGCAGTACAAACCCCAACCAAAAATTACGATACACCTCAATGGGCACACCTGAACGAGGGTTATCTTTTCTTGAGCGCAACATTTCATTAGCCGCTAAACCAAAATGTAAGGCCGCATCATCTCCTACAGGCAAGGCATTACCTTCTTCCTGTACCCATTGATGTAACAACACATTCACTTGATTAATTTGGTTTTGTACACTGCAATTGGCTTGTACATAAAAATATTGTTGCTGACTTAACTCCAATGCCAAGCCTGTAATAATGGCAATATCTTCTTCAGGCAGTGGGGCCTCTAGCTGGGTGATCACACAAGCCTCACGCCAGAGCCTTTGAGTAAAAAGCATTTCGAAATTATTAAAATCTTGGCGAGTTAGCCCGCAAAATACCATCACATAACCGCTACGCCACTCCATGGCAATGACGCATTTTTGATTATTCAGTGTCACTTCATGGGCAAACCATACCATGGCACCTAGCACACCATGCTGAGGAACAGAGTGAACACCTAGCTCTGAGGTTTCCTGGATTAATTGATCAGAAGAGACAATGGGAATATTAACAAGGTCATTGGCAAGATCTTGATTAAGATTAAACTGAATCATACTTACAAGACCCCTAATTATCAGACAGCCGCAATACAAGAGAGGCACGGTAAACCATGTCTGGCTGTATTATGAACCTATTAGGGATCAGTGGTTAAAATGTTTTGGAATGAGTAAAACGTGAATAAGCAATTTAGGAATAAAGTGGGCAGTGAAATGACAGCGCTTGGGCCTGTTAAGCCCAAACGTATGTATAGGTACTAAAAAGAAAAATAGTGACTATTCTTCCTCAAAAATAACCCCCACCTTAAGTTTATCGGCCACATAAATTTCTTCACCGTCTACTTCTACGGTGCCACGGGCCACAGCCATGACCATCTTGCGATTGGCTTTGCATTTATCGATGGTTAATTTAAAGCTTACGACTTTATGATGCGGGCGCACTTCCCCTAAAAATTTTACGTCGCCTATGCCCAGCGCGCGTAATTTCCCGTGGTAGCCTTTTGCAGCTAACAATACTCCCATTGACTGCCACATGCCTTCAATGCCTAAGCAACCGGGCATAATTGGGTCCCCTGGGAAGTGGCATTTGAAAAACCAAGAGTCTTCATCCACCGGCATTTCTATGGTGATTTCGCCTTTTCCGGCTTCGCCGCCATCCACATCTAAATAACGGATGTTTTTAACCAGCGCCAGCTCATCTTCTGGCAATTGAATTTTAATGCCTTGCTCGGCCAATTCACCCAGTAACGTGTGCACGGCAACATCTGCCACAGTTTTTACAGGAGTGCTTTGTGAAGTGTTTGTCATTAATTTAATTTCTTGTTTATAAAATTGTGCTCAGACGGTGCCACTTGGCTAACACCGTATTGAGGCTGTTTAATTTGCCGCCACTATAGGAACCGATTCAGAAGCTGACTTAACCCAAAGCCTCTTTTAGTTGACCTAATGTAGCACTGTATTTCTTAAAATTGACCTTAACTTAGCCATACCCCAAGGCCTTGGGCGTTTAACAAAACATCTGTTTTTATTACAGCCTGCTGTTCTTCCACACTTAGTAAGCAGTTATGTTTTTTTAAATTGGCTAAGAAGTGCGTCATTAACATTTGATTTAACAAGCTTACGTATTCTTCGCTACTGGGTTCGCACTCTTGGGCGGCAGTTTTAGCCAAAGAAACTAATTCATCCACTTGAGTGATTAACCGCTCACCATGGGCACTTGGGTTATCCAATACCCCATAGTGAGTCAGAAACATACGTTTAGGGGCATAATCTAACAATAAGCGTATGGAGTTTTTAAGTGCTTCGGGATCAAACTGCACGGGGGTGGTGGTAGGAAATAAAAATGGGCCTAATTCGGTGGTTAATTCTTGGTAGGCCAAACCAAAAGTATCGCCTGTGAAAAAGCCCTCACTGATGCCATCAAATATGCAGAAGTGATGGCGAGCATGCCCTGGGGTATCTAAAAATGTTAACACTCGTTCGCCCAAATTAAGGGTTTCTTTATGAGAAGGGCTAATTACTCGTTTTTTATCCACGGGCAATAAATTGCCATAGGTTTTGTTAAATTCAGCGGCGCCATACACAGCCGTGGCACCCGCTTGCAGCTTACTGGGATCTATCATATGACGCGCGCCTTTTTCATGAACCACTAATGTGGCCTTTGGTAAGGTCTGCATCAATAACCCCACGCCACCGGCATGATCTAAATGCACATGGGTAGGTATGATGTATTTTACTTGGCTTTCAGATAAACCTAGCTGCTTTAAACACTCTAAAATAAGTGGCACTGTATCCTTGGTACCAGTTTCTATGATGGCCACTTCACCAGCATCTTGCACAATGTAGCAGGCAGCCATATTAGGGCGCTGAAAATGAGTGTCTAACTGGGTAATGCCCCAACCTAAATCAAGCATGTTAATGTCATTCATTAAAATTTTATCCACCTTTTACTGGCAAATCCTGCAATTGTTAAGGGCTAATGTTACAAATTTTGCATTATGAAAATTTAAGTGGTGCCACGCAAAGAACAGGTCATTTGCTAATGGTGGCTAAGTCATTCGATGAATATTCAACTAGAGGATTTCACTAATGCGATACTAAGGTGTCATATTTTCCAGATAAGCACTATGGCCGAATAAATCTCATTTCTCGACTTTAAGGTATTTGACGACATAAATAAGAGAATAATAAACCGATTAATTAAAAGGTGTTTAATGGGGGAGTAACGCTTGGAAAGCGTAGACTTTAACAGTGAATACAATGCGCCCAAAAGCAGTGAGCGCACACTTCAATGAATTATTTCAATCAAATACAGCAAGGAGAGTGCCTATCTTTGGGCATTTTATTTGGCGATGGCTTTCAGTATATTACTGGTGCTAATAACCCCTGCGATAATGCCCAATTTACTTACAAATATGCGCCGAATACCATGTTGCAGCATAATATAGGCGACTTCTTGCAAATTGGCTGTGGCATCCACCTGTACCACTTCTGGGGTCATTACTTGATTTACCGTACAGCTTTCATCGGCCTTACTGGCCATTTGCCGCATAATGTCTTCGTCATATTGCTGCCCTACAAATTCGGCATACACCTCTTCCAATAACTTACTTTTCTCCTGAACACTTTTACTTTCAAACAACACAATATCGGAAAAAGTCACCACGCCCACTAGACAATGGTCACTGGCAATAACCGGTGCCCCACTGATTTTATTTTTCATGAAAAATTCAGATAAGCGCTTAATAGACCAACCTTCATACGCCATGAGCACCTGAGGTGTCATGATGTCTTGTGCACATAATTCAGTTTTCATTTAAGGCCCCTTTTTAGTGCTTAAATTAACTATTCAATCATTATTGTCTTATTAATTAATATAGACGATGTCCTTCACAAGCTCACCTGATTTCTTTGAATATATACAATATTAAATACGCGATACTTTGAAACTCAAACTCACAGAAAAATAAAGAAGACTAAATAAATAGAAAAATTAAACGTGAGTGATTTTTTAGAAACATAGGAAGGGGAAATAAAGTAACTCCCCCTATGCCGTTGGAGTTACTTAAAACAGCGCCTGACTAGCTTAATAATTCATCAAAGGGCTCTACGATTACTTGCTCTCCTGCGGCTACGCTGCCACGATCTTTTTCTAAAATGATGTAGCAGTTCGCTCGGCTCATGGAACTTAAAATCCCTGACCCTTGTGCACCATTAGGGCTCACCATTAATTGCCCTTCCTCATTGACTTCATAGTTACCGCGCTGGAAATCGGTACGGCCAGGGCGCTTACCAATTTTAGCGCTGGTGGTAGCGGTTAAACGCAAAGCTGTTTTAGGGTTTTCCCCCGATGCCCGACGAATCAATGGCACCGCCAATTGGTGTAATGTCACCATGGCGCTCACTGGATTACCGGGTAAGCCAATGAAATAACTATTGGGCAATAAACCAAACGCAAAGGGCTTGCCGGGTTTAATGGCCAGCTTCCAAAAGGCAATTTTTCCTAGTTTTTCTAAAACGGTTTTGGTGTAATCCGCTTCTCCCACAGATACCCCACCACTGGTAATGACAATATCCGCTTGCTCATCGGCTTGGGTAAACACCGTTGTAAGCTTTTCAATACTGTCTTCAACAATACCAAAGTTTATAATATTCACATCTAAGCGCTGTAATAAAGCATTGACGGTGTAGCCGTTGCTTTCATAAAACTGTCCTGGAGCTAATTTTGTACCTGGTTTTTTAAGCTCATCTCCGGTGCTAATTAACGCTATGGATAATTTTTTATAGACACTGATTTTTTGGCTGCCCAAGCCAGCCAACGAACCTATATCTGCAGAGGTTAAACGGCGCCCTTTCAGCAGCACTGATTGACCTACTTTAATGTCTTCACCCTGTCGGCGAATGTGTTCACCTTCTCGCACGGTTTGATTAATGGTAATCACGTCACCATTAGCTGTGGCGTTTTCTTGCATGATAATGGCATCGCAACCATCGGGAATTTGTCCGCCGGTCATGATACGAACACAATCGCCCTTTTGAATAGTTTGAGTTAATGGGTGCCCAGCAAATACCTTTGCCACCATGTTTAATTGCGCGCCTTCAACGGCATCTTTATAGCGCACCGCATAACCGTCCATGGCGCTATTGTCTTCAGGGGGAATATTTAGGCTACTGGATTGATCACTGGCCAGTATTCGGCCAAGGGCATCTTCTAAGTCAACCGTTTCTACTGCTTGGTTATTGCTAACCATGGCCAGTAATTGCTCCATGGCATCTTCAATTGTCACAAGACCCGGAGC
>OLII01000532.1_pt1 | contig 14423 bp, 14 predicted proteins | sample 1609481 | NCBI WGS metagenome assembly OLII01 (sample SAMN05416859, study PRJEB24817) | seawater metagenome | isolation source: Sea water | place: Canada:Atlantic | collected 2013-11
TACACAGAGTAGATCGTCGGCAGCGTCAGATGTGTATAAGAGACAGGCTAAAAACATATTAAGTGAAGCTGGAATTTCTGAAGACAAAAAAGTTCAGGATTGGGACGATGACGATTTAGCAAAAATCAGAAAGATTATAACTGATAGTTATAAAATTGAAGGTGCTTTAAGATCTGAAGTTCAATTAAACATTAAACGTTTAATGGATGTGGGTTGTTACAGAGGAATTAGACATAGAGCTGGTTTGCCTTTGAGAGGACAACGTACTAAGAATAACTCTAGAACTAGAAAAGGAAGAAAAAAGACTGTTGCAAACAAGAAAAAAGCAACTAAATAATAAATAAAGGCTTATAAAATGGCAAAATCGAACGTAAAAAAGAAGAAGAAAGTAAAAGTTGAGGCTTATGGACAGGCTCACATTCACGCTTCTTTTAACAATATCATTATTAGTTTAACTAATAATACTGGACAAGTAATTTCTTGGTCTTCAGCAGGTAAAATGGGTTTTAGGGGTTCTAAAAAGAATACACCTTACGCAGCTCAAATGGCAGCAGAAGATTGTGCTAAAGAAGCTTACGAGAACGGATTAAGAAAAGTAAAAGTTTTTGTTAAAGGACCTGGAAATGGTAGAGAATCAGCAATGAGATCTTTACATAATGCAGGTATTACTGTAACAGAAATAGTTGATGTAACACCATTACCACATAATGGTTGTCGTCCTCCAAAAAGAAGAAGAGTATAATCTATAAACCAAGAAAGAGAAAGATAATTATCGAAGGATAGTGACCTTAATTCATAATTTCTCTTTCATAAAATTTTAAAAAAATGGCAAGGTACACAGGTCCCAAAAGTAAAATTGCAAGAAAATTCAGAGAGCCAATATTCGGCCCTGATAAAGCTCTTGACAAGAAAAATTATGGTCCAGGACAACACGGACCTAATAAAAGAAGAGGTAAACAATCAGAATACGCTATTCAATTAGCTGAAAAGCAAAAAGCAAAATACACTTATGGTATTTTGGAAAAGCAATTCTCAAACTTGTTTAAAACAGCTTCTCGTAAAAAAGGAATTACTGGTGAAGTATTATTACAAATGTGTGAAACACGTTTGGATAATATCGTTTTCCGTCTAGGTGTTTCTCCATCAAGAAGTGGTGCAAGACAATTAGTAGGACACAGACATATTACTGTTAATGGTAAAATCGTTAACATTCCTTCTTACCAAGTTCAAGAAACCGATGTTATTGGGGTAAGAGAAAAATCAAAATCATTAGAAGCTATTACTGCTTCTTTAGCAGCTAACCCAACACCGTTTGATTGGTTAGAGTGGAATGGTTCACAAATGACTGGTAGAATGATTAATGCTCCAGAAAGAACTCAAATTCCAGAAAACATTAAAGAACAATTAATAGTAGAGTTGTACTCTAAATAATAAATTAATCATATTGGTATTTAGCCAAAGGATGTATTTGTACTTCTTCAAACGACTACATCGCGCAACTAAATAACAATTCAAACGAAGAAACAATGGCAATATTAAATTTTCAAAAGCCTGATAAAGTGATCATGATTGAATCTACAGATTTTTCTGGAAGATTTGAATTCAGACCTTTAGAGCCAGGTTTTGGTCTTACAGTAGGAAATGCATTAAGAAGAGTTCTTTTATCTTCATTAGAAGGTTTTGCAATTACTTCATTAAGATTAGATGGTGTAGAGCATGAGTTTTCTACCATTACAGGAATTGTAGAAGATGTTACAGAAATTATCTTAAACTTAAAACAAGTACGTTTTAAAAAGCAGATTGATGAAACGGACAGAGAAACTGTATCAGTTGCAGTATCAGGTCAGGATCAATTAACTGCAGGAGATTTACAAAAATTTATTTCAGGTTTTCAAGTATTGAACCCAGATTTAGTGATTTGTAACATGGACAAATCTGTGAAGTTAAATGCTGAAATCACGATCGAAAAAGGGAGAGGATTTGTACCAGCAGAAGAAAACAAAAAATCAGGTGCTCCAATAGGAACTATATTCACAGATTCTATTTACACTCCAATAAAGAATGTAAAATATGCGATTGAAAACTTTCGTGTTGAGCAAAAAACGGATTATGAAAAATTAGTTTTCGATATCGATACTGATGGATCAATTAGTCCTAAAGATGCATTGACTGAAGCTGCAAAAATATTAATCCACCACTTTATGTTATTCTCTGATGAGCGTATCACTTTAGAGGCAGATGAAATTGCACAAACAGAAACGTATGATGAAGAATCATTACACATGCGTCAGTTGTTGAAGACGAAATTGGTAGATATGGATTTATCTGTAAGAGCTTTGAATTGTTTAAAAGCCGCTGAAGTAGATACCTTAGGAGATTTGGTATCTTTCAATAAAAATGACTTGATGAAATTCCGTAATTTCGGAAAAAAATCTTTAACAGAACTAGAAGAGTTAGTAAATGTGAAAGGATTGAACTTCGGAATGGATTTAGGTAAATACAAATTAGATAGAGATTAATACTTTCGTAATTTGCTCCCAAAAATTGGTTGAGCAAGATGAAAGTTCAAAACAAAGGTCATGAGACACGGTAAGAAATTTAACCACTTAGGAAGAAAAACAGCGCATAGAAAGGCGATGTTAGCTAATATGACATGTTCATTAATTGAACACAAACGTATTAACACAACAGAAGCAAAAGCGAAAGCTTTGCGTAGATTTGTTGAGCCTTTATTGACAAAATCTAAGAACGATACAACACATAACAGACGTGTGGTATTTAGTTACCTTAGAGATAAAGCAGCTGTTACAGAATTATTTAAAGAGATTTCTGTGAAGATAGCAGACAGACCAGGAGGTTATGTTCGTATTATTAAATTAGGAAATCGTCAAGGAGATAATGCTCCTATGGCAATGGTAGAATTGGTTGATTACAACGAAATTTACAACCCTAATGGAAAGAAAGCGAAGAAAACAACACGTAGAGGAAGAAAGAAGTCTGAAGCTGTTGCTGATGTAGCAACTCCAGAGACTCCAGAAACTTCTGAAGAATAGGCATGAGACTATTATAAACCATATGAAAGGGATGAACATTTTTGTTTATCCCTTTTTTTGTGCAATTTTGTGTACTATTCACATGGTTTTAGATAGATATTATTAATTTTGTAGTACAATTACATAGACAATTCAACAACGAACACACAACTAAAAATGAAATACCAACAACACAAAAAAGCATTAGTCTTATTAGCTGATGGAACCATTTTTTATGGAAGGTCAATAGGTATTGAAGGCACTGCTTCAGGAGAAATATGTTTTAATACTGGAATGACGGGGTATCAAGAAATTTTTACAGACCCCTCTTATTTTGGTCAGTTAATGGTGGCGACCAATGCACATATTGGTAATTATGGCGTTCATGCCAATGAAATTGAATCTGAGGGTATCAAAATAGCTGGATTGATTTGTAGAAATTTTAGCTCATTTCATTCACGGGTCTCATCAGATGGGAATTTGAAGGATTGGTTTGTGAAGCACAACACGGTTGCTATTGCTGATGTAGATACAAGAGCCTTGGTTGCTTATATTCGAGAGCAGGGAGCAATGAATGCAATTATTACAACCGATGTGACAAATGTGGAAGGGTTGAAAAAACAGTTCGCTGACATACCAGATATGAAAGGCCTAGAGCTTGCCTCTCAAGTGTCAACGAAAGAACCTTATGTGGTTGGTGACGAGAAGGCGCAGTTCAAAATTGCAGCGCTCGATATTGGAATAAAGAAGAATATTCTAAGAAATTTCACCTCAAGAGATGCCTATGTAAAAGTGTTCCCATACAATACAAGTTTTGAAGAAATGCAATCTTTCAATCCGGATGGATATTTTATTTCGAATGGTCCTGGTGATCCTGAACCATTAAAAGAGGCACAACAGGTGGCTCGAGAAATTATGGATAGAGATTTGCCTCTTTTTGGTATCTGTCTCGGTCATCAAGTGATTGCCTTGGCAAATGGTATTTCAACCTATAAAATGCACAATGGACATAGAGGTATCAATCATCCTGTAAAAAATATACTAACAGGAAAGGGAGAAATCACCTCGCAAAATCATGGTTTTGCAATAAATAAAGAAGAAACTGAGTTACATGAAGCCATAGAAATTACGCATGTGCATTTAAATGACCACACGGTTGCTGGCATTCAATTCAAAGATAAAAATTGTTTCTCAGTACAGTATCATCCGGAAGCAAGTCCGGGACCGAATGATGCGCAGTATCTGTTCGATCAATTTATTGAAAATATAAAAAAAGCCAGGAGTTAAGACACTGAAATCGTTTTCGCATTTTATGCTGTTAAACAGAAGGTCTAAACCTACCTTTTTTGTAGTTTAGCGCAAGAGATTACTAATCATAACTTTAGAAGTTATTATAAAAACATATAAAAATGAGTATTATTATTAGCATTCATGCACGTCAAATTTTTGATTCAAGAGGGAATCCAACAGTAGAAGTTGATGTAGTTACAGAAAATGGTGTCATGGGTAGAGCCGCTGTACCATCAGGGGCATCTACCGGAGAACATGAAGCTGTTGAACTGAGAGATGGTGGGGATGCATATATGGGTAAAGGTGTTACAAAAGCAGTAGCGAATGTAAACCAAGTGATTGCTCCAGAACTTTTAGGTACTTCTGTATTCGAACAGAATGCCATTGATCAGCTCATGATTGATTTAGACGGTACACCTAACAAATCAGTTTTAGGAGCGAATGCAATTCTTGGGGTTTCCCTAGCAGCAGCGAAAGCAGCAGCAAACGAACTAGGATTGCCATTGTACAGATATATTGGGGGTGTTTCTGCCAATACACTACCGGTGCCTATGATGAATATTATCAATGGAGGTTCTCATTCTGATGCACCAATTGCATTTCAAGAATTTATGGTAATGCCAGTAAAGGCAAACTCTTTTTCGCATGCAATGCAGATGGGTTCTGAAATTTTTCACCATCTTAAAAAAGTGTTACACGATAGAGATTTGAGCACAGCTGTTGGAGATGAAGGAGGCTTTGCACCGACTTTAGATGGTACAGAGGATGCGCTCGATACCATTGGACTTGCTGTAAAGAATGCAGGCTACAACCTGGGAGATGATGTGATGATTGCTTTGGATTGTGCTGCTGCAGAATTTTATGTAAATGGAGCCTACGACTATTCGAAATTTGAAGGACCAAATGGAAAAGTAAGAACGAGCAAAGAGCAAGCAGACTATTTAGCATCATTGGCAGCCAATTATCCGATTATTTCTATCGAAGATGGTATGGATGAAAATGACTGGGAGGGCTGGAAATATCTAACAGAAAAAATAGGAGACAAAGTACAGTTGGTAGGTGATGATTTATTTGTGACCAATGTAGAGCGTTTGTCGAAGGGAATCAACAACACAACAGCCAATTCAATTCTAATTAAAGTGAACCAGATTGGAACACTTACAGAAACCATAGCAGCTGTAAACATGGCGCACAATGCTGGATATACTTCAGTGATGTCACATAGATCTGGAGAGACAGAAGACAATACAATTGCAGATTTAGCAGTTGCGTTGAACTGTGGTCAGATTAAAACAGGATCGGCTTCGCGATCAGATCGAATGGCGAAGTACAATCAGTTACTGCGAATTGAAGAACAATTGGCAGAGACCGCTTATTTTCCTAAAGAGAAAGCATTTAAAATATAGTAATATCTTGCTAGATAACATGAAAACCTTAAGAGCTATTTCTTAAGGTTTTTTTTATGTTTAAAAATAAGTTAAATCTATCTTTTCATTCCTAAAATCTATTTGTGTTGTGTTTCAAAATCTGTTAAATTTTGGTATCTTCGCAGTTCACTTCATTTTAAAAAAAATAATAAGAAAATGTCAGACAAAGCGACTTTAAAAATAGATGGACAAGAGTATGAGTTTCCTTTAATTACGGGGACAGAGAATGAAACAGCAATTGATGTAAAAGCACTAAGAGCGGCAACAAATGGAGTTATTACAATAGACCCAGGATTTAAAAATACAGGGTCCTGTAAAAGTGAAATTACATTTTTAAATGGTGAAGAAGGAATTTTGCGTTATCGAGGGTATTCGATAGAAGAATTAGCAGAAAAAGCAAGTTTCTTAGAAGTAGGTTATTTATTGATTTTTGGCGACTTGCCAACTGCAGAGCAACTCGATAAATTTCACTCAGATATCAAGTCAAATTCTATTGTAGATGAAGATGTGAAAAAAATCATTGATGCATTTCCAAAGAATGCGCATCCAATGGGTATTTTATCTTCATTAACCAGTGCTTTGGTAGCATTTAATCCAAGTTCTGTCAATGTAGATTCTGAAGAAGAAATGTACAATGCTATTGTAAAGATCATGGGTAAATTTCCAGTTTTAGTCGCTTGGGCTATGCGCAAGATAGAAGGATTACCACTAAATTACGGAGATAAATCGTTAGGTTATGTAGAAAACGTTATGAAAATGATGTTCGAAAAGCCAAATGAAGGATATAACATCAATCCAATTGTTAAAAATGCTTTGGATAAACTCCTAATTTTACATGCAGATCACGAGCAGAATTGTTCAACATCTACGGTACGTATTGTGGGTTCTTCGCATGCCGGTTTATTCGCTTCACTTTCTGCAGGAATTTCTGCCCTTTGGGGACCATTGCATGGAGGTGCCAATCAAGCCGTTTTAGAAATGCTTGAAGCAATTAAAGAAGATGGAGGAGATACAAAGAAATACATGGCGAAAGCTAAAGATAAAAATGATCCTTTCCGCTTAATGGGATTCGGACACAGAGTGTATAAAAACTTTGATCCTAGAGCAACCATTATTAAAGTGGCTGCTGATGAAGTTTTAAATGATTTAGGAATCAATGATCCTATTTTAGATATTGCCAAAGGATTAGAACAAGAAGCATTAAACGATCCTTACTTCGTTGAAAGAAAATTGTATCCAAATGTAGATTTTTATTCCGGAATCATTTATCGTGCCATGGGAATACCTGTGGAAATGTTTACAGTAATGTTTGCATTGGGTAGGTTGCCAGGATGGATTGCACAATGGAGAGAAATGCGATTAGGAAAAGAACCAATTGGCCGTCCAAGACAAATTTATACCGGAGAAAACTTAAGAGAGTTTAAGGCTATAAATCAGAGATAACTGCTCGTCATGACGTTTAATTCAATTAAAATCATAAAAAATAGATCAGATATTGGCGCTGGTACAAGAGGTTCCGATATGGGAGTTGATGCTATCGAAATTGCAGCGATCAATAAAGAGAATAGTTATTTTGATCAGTATGAGTATGTGGATGTCGCTACAGAAAATGAATCTATTTATAATAAAGTAAATAATTCATTCGCCAAAAGAATCGGAAGTGTGCTCAACCAATGCACACGTTTGAGTAATCATGTAAAGGTGAACTTACAAGAGAATAATTTCCCTATTGTTTTGTCAGGAGACCACTCTTCTGCCTTGGGAACAATCAGTGGAGTGAAAGCCGCATATCCACATGAAAATGTAGGTGTGGTTTGGATAGATGCTCACGCAGATATTCACTCGCCCTATACTTCACCGTCAGGGAATGTTCATGGCATGCCTTTGGCAGCAGCATTGTCTGAAGATAACATTGATTTTCAAATTAATGACATCAATAGAGAGACGACTGATTTGTGGGAAAGAATGAAAAATATCGCAATTCCCGGTGCTAAAGTGGCTGCCGAGAATGTAGTTTATTTTGGTGTTAGAGATACAGAAGCGCCAGAAGACAAACAGCTAGAAACGCTAAACATTAAAAATTATACAGTCTCAGAAATTAGATACAGAGGCCTGGAGAAATGTGTAACTGAAGCGATACATCAGTTGAAGAATTGTTCAATTATTTACCTTTCTTTTGATGTGGATGCTATGGATTGTGATATGATTTCTCCTGGAACAGGGACTCCTGTTGCGAAAGGTTTTGATCAGCGTGAAGTTACGCAGATTATGCAGCAGTTTATTGCAACCAAAAAGGTAGCCTGTGTAGAATTTGTAGAAGTAAATCCTTTGTTAGATACGAAAGGAAATTTCATGGCAGAAACGGCATTTGAAGTGTTAGATGACATCACAAAATCAATACATGAGGTACTTTAGTATTTCATCATTTGCTTCGTGAATGTTCGCTGATCTGAAGTGCTAATCTGTACAAAATAAATTCCAGCATTTAATTCATCTAGTTGAATTTGATTGCTGGGATTTTTTTTTGTTATCAGCACACTTCCCTTGCTGTCTGTAATCACAAATTTTACAATCTTGGCTCCAGAAATGTGAAGGATATCACCTGTTGGATTTGGATATATGTCAATGGGAGGTAACCCAAAAGAACTCACAGAGAGCGAATTGAAAGAACCATTGTCAAATCGAAATAAATGTTGCTGAAGCTCCAATTGGATTCCATTGATAGCTATGTTGCGGTACTCTCTAGACAAAAAGTATCTATTGCCTTCGATGTTTGTGATGCCTTCAATTTGACTCCCCAAGCCTATAGAAATAGTGATGTTTGTACGCTCTATGATACCATTAAAAGGGGTGTCTATGGAGATGTCATATAGGTATAGTAAAAATAAACTTCCCTGTCTCGTATATCCGCATAACATCAAACTATTGTCTTGAGCATTGTAGGCCGCATCTGTAATCAAACCTTGACTGTCATAGGTACCAATTATTTGAGCAGTGTGAGTACCTAATGCTTTAGGTATGCTATATGCTTTTACCGTATTGGATGCCCAGTTTTTGGAAAATAGGATGATTTGCTCATTGTAAACAACGAATGCCTCAGCATCAAAATCGTGCTGATACGGATTTGTTGAGAAGTCTGTTTGATCGTCGTATGAAAAGCTGATGATCTCTGAAGAAACATGGTTTGCATTGTTGTATTCAGATTTCAGAATCCGATAGATTTTCAAATCTCTTCTAGTACCGTTGTTATTTCCAAAATCGCCAATGTATAAGTACTCCTCATCTTGACTGATAGCTTCCCAATCAATATTGGTGGCATTGGTTATTTGGATAGTTCTGCTTATGTTGCCTGTAAGAGTATCAATTTCATAGAGGTTTGGAGCATCTCCGGAATCATTATGAGTAATTAATTTCCCATTATAAAAGAGCAATCCTGATGTTTCCGAAACCATGCTAGGCAAATCGTATTTCGATCTAATTGCTTCTATTTGTGCCTGCAGTATATAACTACTAAAAATGAAGATGATAAGAATATCCTTTGTTTTCATGTATGAACTTGTTGTGAATTACAAAACGAATGTACTTTAATTTGAGAAGTAAATAAGGTGTAACGTTAAATTAATACCAAACACCTATGATATGTTCAGTATAATTTTGGTAATATTGTGGTTTGAATATCAATGTGATGCAACAAATTTGTAATGCCATTCTGATGATTCGTCCCAGCAGTTTTAGGATGAATGAACAAACAGCAGTGAACAATTATTACCAACAAAATTTAAGTGGTATGCTGCCTGCCGCCATAAATGCGAGAGCGCAGAAAGAGTTTGATGATTTTGTAAAAGCGCTCCAAGATAAGGGCATAGATGTCATTGTAGTGCGCGACACGGAGACACCCAGTACCCCCGATGCAATTTTTCCGAATAATTGGATTTCCTTTCATGAAAATGGAGATGTGGCATTGTATCCTATGTTTGCAGAAAACAGACGATTGGAGCGCAGAGAGGACGTACTCGAAATTTTAGAAGAACAGGGCTTTGTCATCGAAAATGTAATTGATTATAGTGAGGCAGAGCAGGAAGCTGTTTTTTTAGAGGGTACGGGAAGTTTGGTTTTAGATAGGGAGCATCGCAAAGCTTATTGCGCGCTGTCTTCAAGAGCAAATGAAGAATTGTGCATTGAGTTTTGCGAAGATTTTGAATACACCCCTGTTATTTTTAGCGCCAAGCAGACTGTAAATGAGCAAAGGGAAGCGATCTATCACACCAATGTCATGTTGTGCATTGCTGAAGAATTTGCTGTGGTTTGTTTGGATTGTATCGATGATAAAAAGGAACGTAAGAATGTACGAAATCACTTGAAAGAAAGCGGCAAAGACATTGTTCAAGTAACAGAGCAACAAGTAGCGCAGTTTGCAGGAAACATGCTTCAAATAAAGAACAAAGACCAACAGAACTATTTAGTAATGAGCAGCGCTGCACATGCAAGTCTAACAAAACAACAAGAGGAAAAAATTACCAAATACACCCCGATTCTTCATAGCAGTCTTGAGGTCATTGAGACCTGTGGTGGAGGAAGTGCGCGTTGTATGATGGCTGAAGTATTCTTACCTAAATACAAGTAATATGCTTCTGTTAGTTTTGGCTTTGGCACCTGCGTTTGCGATCATAGTTTATATTTATATCAAAGATAAATACGAACGAGAGCCTGTGGGCTTACTGTTAAAAAATGTAGCATTAGGTGCCTCTGCAAGTGTTTTGATTACTTTTTTTTTAGGGGCATTTGGGAATTGGTTTTTACCGGTGTCCAACCCAATGAGTGTGCTACAACAATTTATAAAAGCATTTGTTGTGGTGGCTTTGGTTGAAGAGTTTTCCAAATATGTCATTGTAAGGTATTACGCGCAAAGAAATAATGAGTTTGATGAGCCTTTTGATGGAATTGTATATGCCGTAATGGTAGCTATGGGGTTTGCAGCTTTAGAAAATATTTTATACGTCTTTCAATATGGAGTCTCCAATGGTGTTTTACGTGCGTTTACTGCAGTGCCTGCACATGCAACATTTGCTGTTTTAATGGGATATTTTATGGGGAAGGCAAAGTTTTCTAAAACGTTAAATCAAAAAATAAGATTGAATTTAACAGGGTTATTTACTGCCACTTTATTTCATGGAGTTTATGATTTCTTCCTATACATCAATTACATTCCAGGATTGTCTATAGGGGCTTTTTTATCATTGGCTATCGGACTATTTCTGGCTAAAAGAGCGATTGATAAACATCAAAATAGCTCTCGTTTTAAGTATTAATTTTTTAAAGCTTCCCCCACAATGTTTCCTGTGGTACCATTTGGAAATTCTATCTGTAACAGATTGGCAAGCGTGGGCGCAATATCCGTTATGGTATACGCCTTTTTGGAACTTCCTTTTTGTATTCCATTCCCATAAAAAATAATAGGCACATGCGTGTCATAACTATAACCAGAACCATGAGAAGTCCCTTTTTTATAATAGCTACTTAAGGTAGATGGTAGAGGAATCAGTAAAACATCACCAGAATACTTCTGATTGTATCCTTTTTGTAATTTTTGTAAAATGCCATCTGTAAAATGTGTGTTCTGCATGGTTCTGGCAGTGACCGCTTTGTAAATGTTTTTATATCCCACAGCTGCATCAGCAATTTTTTGTGCAACCTCAGAAGCCTTCAGCTGTCGTTTTTTTAGCGCATCATGATTTAAAAAGATCTGAAAGTTAGAGATGTGTTCTACCAATGCATCTGAGTTGAAATGTTCTTGTGTAATAGAGTTGACAAATTGTCGAAACATTTTGGCATCAAAATAATGTGCAGGAATCTTCTGAGATTGCAAATAAGAAGGTACCTGAACAGCTGCGTGATCGGCTGTTAAAAATAAAGTGTAGTTTCCTTTACCCACTTGGGTATCTAGAAAAGAAAACAAACTCGCCAAGTCTTTATCTAGGCGCAAATAGTTGTCTTGAATTTCTTTAGAAGCAACTCCAAATTGATGTCCAATATAATCGGGTGTTGAATAACTAATAGCTAAGAAATCTGTATGAGTTGTTTTTCCTAAGTTTTCACCAATGATAGCGGCCTTCGCAAAATCTGTGGTCATTGTATTTCCAGAGGGAATGGCTTTGATAAGATCATAATGCCCATTTTTGTCTTTTAAAGAAGAAATATCATACGGAAAAACAGGTTTTTCTTTTCCTTTAAAGAGCACTTCAAAATCATTGTCATCTGCGATACTTTCTGTATACGTATTGATGTCGTATAGTGTATTCCAAGGATTGGCAAGATAGCTGTCTACGATGCGAGAACTGTTATACGTTGACACCCATTGAGGCAAAGAATCCATGTAGAATGTGCTTGAAATCCATTTTCCTTCTTTCTTCCCTTGAAACCAATAAGCTCCATTAGCCGTATGCCCGCCCGGTAAAACAGCGGATCTATCTTTAATGGCAATACTCACCGTTTTTCCTTGCATGTTTTGAGCCAATCTTAATTGATCTGTTATAGTTGTTGTTTGCATGCGATATGGAGATTTGTTTCCTCCATCTGATGCTCCTACCGTTTTGTAATTGGCATCATCTACACAATAAATCTCTTCTTTCTCTTCGGTATCGTACCAATTATTCCCAATAATCCCATGATTTTCTGGTGTGGTACCTGTGTAAATAGAAGCATGACCCACTGCAGTATAGGTTGGTATGTAATTGTAATGGGCATTCTCTAGAGAAAATCCACCCTTTAAAATTCTTTTAAAGCCATCGTCACCATATTTGTCAGCAAAGCGCTGCAGATAATCATAGCGCATTTGGTCGATTACGATACCCACCACTAATGAAGGTTTTTTTTTCTCTTTTTTTAATGTAGTACAACTCGATAAAGTGAAAAGGGTAAGACAAATAAGTGCAACAGAATTTTTCATGGAACGGATTTTGTGGCTTCAAAAATAATTATTTTTAAGTTTGATTGCTACTATTTTACATTCAGTTAATGCTTTTTTAATACTTTAGCATAAAGAAAGGGAATTCATGAACTATTTTGAACATATAGGGAAGTATTGTATCATGCTAAAGCAGGTATTTACAAAGCCACAAAGGGCACGTGTTTTTAGAGAAGCTATGGTGAGAGAGACCGAAGAACTAGGAACGAAGTCTTTGGGGATTATCATTTTTATATCTTTTTTTATTGGCGGAGTAATTGCATTGCAAACCGCTTTGAATCTTGACAATCCCTTAATTCCTAAATCATTGATAGGCTTTGCCGCAAAGCGCTCCATAATTTTAGAATTTGCACCTACATTTTGTTCTATTATTTTGGCTGGTAAAGTAGGTTCATATATCACCTCCAGTATTGGTACAATGCGAGTAACCGAACAAATTGATGCCTTGGAAGTAATGGGAATCAATTCACTCAATTACTTGGTACTTCCGAAGATCATAGCAACCGTATTTTTTTATCCCTTCTTAATTGTTTTAGGAATGATTTTAGGAATTCTGGGTGGATGGGTAGCAGGAAATTTGTCAGGCTTATTTTCAGGGACAGATTACATAGAGGGGCTACAAGCAGATTTTGACCCCTACCTGATTCAATATTCAATTATCAAAACCTTGGTTTTTGCTTTTATCATTGCTACCGTACCTTCATATCATGGGTATTATGTGAAAGGAGGTTCCCTAGAAGTAGGGAAGGCAAGTACACAATCTGTGGTTTGGACCATTGTGATTATAGTCATTGCAAATTATTTTTTAACACAAATGTTATTGACCTAATGATAGAAGTAAAAAATTTACACAAAGGATTTGGTGGGGTTTCTATATTAAAAGGTATTTCTGCGACTTTTGAAGCAGGTAAAACCAATTTAATCATTGGGCAAAGTGGTTCCGGGAAAACGGTATTTTTGAAGTCTTTATTAGGGTTGCATGTGCCAGAAAAAGGGATGATTCAATTCAATGGCAAAGCGCATTCAGAGATGTCGTCTGGAGAAAGACGTCAATTGCGACAAGAAATAGGCATGGTATTTCAAGGGAGTGCATTGTTCGATTCGCAGACTGTAGAAGAAAACGTCATGTTTCCTTTAAAGATGTTTACCAAACAGTCTGATAAGGAAATGTTAGATCGTGCTAATTTTGTGCTGGAAAGAGTCGATCTAGCAGGAGCTAATAAAAAGTATGTAAGAGAACTTTCTGGAGGAATGCAAAAAAGAGTTGCCATCGCCAGAGCCATTGTGATGAAACCAAAATATTTGTTTTGTGATGAACCGAATTCTGGATTGGATCCTCAAACCGCCATTATTATAGATAACCTGATACAAGAAATTACAGAAGAATTTAAAATTACAACAGTCATTAATACCCATGATATGAATTCTGTAATGGAGATTGGTGAAAAAATAGTTTTTTTAAAAAAAGGCAAAAAAGCATGGGAAGGTAGCAATAAAGAAATATTTAAAACTGATAATGAAGCTGTTGTGAATTTTGTTTATAGTTCTAATTTATTCAAGAAAGTTAGGGAGGCCTATTTAGATGAAAAAAAGTAAATTAATTGTTTGTTTATGTCAGATTTGATTCTATATTTGCAGCCGCTAAGACAAAAGAATAAATGACCTGGTAGCTCAGTTGGTAGAGCATCTCCCTTTTAAGGAGAGGGTCCT
>OLII01000533.1_pt1 | contig 14421 bp, 10 predicted proteins | sample 1609481 | NCBI WGS metagenome assembly OLII01 (sample SAMN05416859, study PRJEB24817) | seawater metagenome | isolation source: Sea water | place: Canada:Atlantic | collected 2013-11
AGTACGGTCTCGTGGGCTCGGAGATGTGTATAAGAGACAGGAATAAAACGAATCATCTTTTTCTTTAATATTAGGAACCCATCTTGAAATCAAATTATTTTGCATCCTGCCCACGAGGACTTGAGGCTTTATTAGTTAAGGAATTAGAGGCTCTCAAAATCGAGTCACCCAATCAAGTGGATGGGGGCGTTGAGTTCTCATGCTCAATAGAGCAGATGTACCGGACGAATATCACCAGCCGAGTGGCCACTCGAGTGATGATGAGAATTAAGAAAGGGACTTATGAAACTGAGGATGATCTTTATCAAGCCGCATTAGAAATTAATTGGTTTGATTATTTCGATCTTTCAAACTCCATTAAGGTCAGTACCACGGGTGTGAAGTGTCCTTTAAAAAGTTTGGATTTTATGACGCTCAGAATTAAGGATGCGGTTTGCGATAGCTTTAGAAAAAAAATGAATAAGCGACCCGATGTGGACATTAGAAATCCTGATATTCGTATTCATCTCTATTTAGAAAAAAATGATTACTTTATTTATTTAGACACCTCAGGTGACCCGCTCTATCAAAGAGGTTTTAGAAAATCGAGTGTGGAAGCACCGATCAAGGAAAATTTAGCTGCGGGTATTATTTTGCTGAGCGGTTGGGAGCCTGGCCAAGCGATGCTTGATCCCATGTGTGGGAGTGGTACATTTTTAATTGAAGCTTCCATGATGGCACTCAATCAAATGCCAGGATTGAGAAGACAATTTGGATTTGAAAATTGGAATAATCTTGATTCAAAACTTCTAAAGCAAATTAAGTCAGCCTACGAATCAGATAAAAAACCACTCACTTTTTCACGTATTTATGGTTCGGATAAAGACCTTCGAGCTATCCGTGTGGCTAAAAGAAATTTAGTTGAAGCAGGTTTAGAAGATGCCGTTCAATTAGTCTGTAAAAAAATAACTGAGATCACTCCCCCATTTAATGAGGGCGTGATGATTACTAACCCACCCTATGGTATCAGGATAGGTGAGGATGAAGAGCTAGCAGAAGCTTATCCGTTATGGGCAAGTTGTCTCAAAAATAAATTCTCAGGTTGGCGAACTTATTTTTTAACCAGTGATTTTCGATTACCAAAATTGATGCGCTTATCACCTTCTAAAAAAACACCACTATATAATGGCGCGCTAGATTGCCGTTTATTTGAGATTAAAATGGTCGCAGGAAGTAATCGAAAAAAATAGTTTTCTTAATCTATATTTGATTTATTTTTATACAAAGCAAAAATGGTAATCATAGCGGCTATTGCAATTAAATAAGATGGGCTGATAGGGTTTCCTGTCTTTTCAAAAATCCAGGTCGCTGCCAAAGGTGTAAGACCTCCTGCAACACCTAATGTTAAATTATAACCAAGCCCAATGGTTGTGCAGCGAACGGCTTCTGGGATTGATAAGACCATAAAAGCATTGAGCGGTGCAAGGTAGGATCCTAAGATAATCGTAAGTCCTAACTGCCCAAGAAAAGCTAAATTCACATCGTGATGATTCATAAGATAGAACAAAGGCACGACAAATAAAAGCATAAGTATGGAAGTTATCTTCAACATTAATTTTTTCCCAACCTTGTCTGTAAAGTAACCCGACAAAAGCACAACACCAATCAGGATGACCATAGAGATAGAATTGATATTTAAAGCAAGTGAAGGTGTAAATTTTTCTGCCACCTCAAACCAGGTGACTAGGTAGACAAAGATTAAATAAAAACCGACTGCGTTGAGAAAGACTAGTCCACTGATATTAAATAATAGAGGTAGGTGCTTTTGAAAAACAACAACTACTGGAGGTTTCAATGTTGGAGCGGGTACCTCATCAACTAAGTGACGTCTTAAAAATAGACCGACGATTCCAATCACAAGCCCGAATAAAAAAGGCACACGCCAACCCCATGCATTAATTGTTTCTTCCGACATCAGATGATTCATTAAATCACCCGTAAAAGAACCCAGCAAAATGCCACCGATAGCACCACAGGTAATCGTTGCTCCCATGAGCGACTGCTTATTTTTTGGTGCATGTGAGACTAAATAAATTATAGAAGTAGTAAATTCACCACCGACAGACAAACCTTGAATCATTCTTAATAATACGAGTGTGTAAGCTGCCCAAACACCCCAGGCATTATAGTCAGGCAAAATGCTAACAAAAAAAGTCGGGATTGCCATAGCTGCGACCGACAAATTAAGGGCAACTTTTTTCCCATACTTATCTCCCACATGGCCAAAAATGATAGCCCCGATAGGGCGCATAAGATAGCCAACGGCGAAGATGCTAAAGGCCATTAATAATTGTGCGGTGGGATCGGATTTTGGAAAGAATGCTAGACCGATGGCTGATGCAAAATAGCCATAAATAGCAAAATCATACCACTCTAGAATATTTCCAATCAGTGCTGAGGCAATAGATTTTTTATTGGTTGAAGCCATTAAAGTTATTATAGTCTACCAATTTAACTCTCTTAATTTTTTTTTAAAAAGAATAAGTTAGCGCAACGTTAAAGGAGCGTCCCATCGCATAGACTTGGGTGCCGTTAGCTCTGTTGATACCTGTTGACATAGTGGCGCCTTGACCCAAGTATTCACCACCCAGTGGGTCGGCATAACTCTTATCTAAGATATTTTCTACCTCACCAATAATGGAAACTGATTTCCATTGGTAAGAGCTGACAAAATCAAACTTAGTAAAGCCTGCTGTTTCTCTTTCTTGTCTGGTGCTGTTAACGTCATCCTTCTCATCCACTAAGATCATTGATAGATTATTACTCCAGCTGCCGACGTTTTGGTTAATTGCTAGGGTTAAGTTTGGTGGCATCATATTATAAAGATCAGTATCTGAATCCGTATTGCGACCCTTTTGATAATTGAATTTACTCAGTAAATTAAAGTTACCAAAGTTTAGAGTCTCAAAAAGATGCATATCAGCACCCACATCCAATCCATAGATAGTAGCTGTTTGATTAGCAAATTTTAAGTTTCGATAACCATCGGTTCGATCAGCAATAACGTTGGCATCAATATAATCACTGATGTAAGTGTAGTAAGGGTTTACTTTAATTCGCCAATTTTTGTTAGGATCCGTGTGGTTTAGAACCAACCCAACTTTATGTGCTGTTTCTGGTTTTAGATCAACATCACCCACGTAACCATTGCCATCGCCATAGAGATTATTCATATTCGCTGCCATAGTCCATGTTGACCATGTATAGCGCTGATAAAGATTTGGGCTTCTTGTTTTCATCGAATAACCCAACTCAACTGAGCTATCTTCTTCCATGTTGTATCTGGTAAGCAAGCTGATATCAAAATTCTCATCCGTCTGTTTCCTCTTCGATGCATTGAAGGCATCTGAGTCAGCTAATTGATTTGAGCCCATAGCATTCGTTTGATTATAGCCATTCACATTATCGGCATCAGTTTGAACAATACCTAAGCGAGCACCGATAGAGGTAATCCAATTTTCTGTCCATAGACTATCGAGCTGGCCATAAACATCAAATCGATTGCGCTTACCATTGTTAATATTTAGAAAATTATTACCCGTCATCATGCCCGTGCCTGAATTTGAATCCCAGGTGTCATCGAGTTGGTAGTATTGAACCTCGGAACCCACTTTTAAGGTATCTTGATCATTTAAAAAAATCTCAGAGTCAACAGCTAAACCTGCGGTGAAACCATCTGCCTCCATCGGCATGCCAAGACTTGTATTTCCCATATTAGTGTAGGTGTATTGCTTATCTGGACCAAAGTTATGCTTGTGATTGGTGTCATCAATATAAATACGAGAGGTTAATTTACCCCAAGCATATTCGCCTTTCTGACTTACATTTAGCTGGTAGTTTTTGTTACCCACCGAATCCATTCTTTGGTTATTAAAATTTTCATATGGACTGTCATGATAGGCTGCGATGACTTGATAGATTTCATTATCAATGGCCTTAGAAATAGAGAATTGATGATTTTGGTTTTTATAGGCTGATGAACCTACTTCATCTCCATCTAGATAACCTCGGTCAGGTGCTGCAAGACCCGCCTCCTTAAAAGCACCTCCCGCATAATAGTTATCCGCTTTAACATAAGAGCCGAAATAACTTATCGCGGTATCTTGGTCTGATGTATTGAGTGAAATGTTAGCGCTCGTCGCTTTATTATTAGATTTATATTTTGTACCCACTTCTCCAAAAAAAATTGGGTTTTCATCTACTGCAAAGATCGGCTGTACCGTATCGATCTTGATCACTCCACCAATATTATCTCCCCCTTGATCAACCGCTGAAAGTCCAGCTAACACTGAGATATTTTTTATGTTGACGGGATCTGAATAGGATAATGGTGCGTTCATATGATTGGCGCAGGAGGCAATCAAATCCATGCCGTCAATTTTAATCTTAATTCGGTCATCCGATAGGCCTTGGATCATGGGTAGACTTGAAAAACCGCCATTGTTAATACTATTACCGCCTAGGAAATTATTGATGAGCTTACCTGAATCATTACTCATAATCTTTTCATTTCTAGTGACACCTACACCCAGATTATTATCTGAAAATGGCACCTCATACTCTTTGGTGATATTAATGCTCTCTATACGATTTTCTGCCACCGCTAAGCTGGTAATTAATAAATTTGTGCATACACCTGCAATTATTTTTTTCATTTTTCTTCAATCTCTAATTTGTAAATTTAAACAATTCGTCTTATGTAAAAAAACGAATTTAGGGCTACTTTTTAATATAGATTTTTAAGAAAAGTGCGGGGGTGCTTGGGAATAAAAATTTGATGCTGTTTTGTTACTAATAAAGGAAGGATAAACTTTCTTAAGAATAGATGATTTGCCAGAAAATGTTTCAGTGATAGACGATACGTTATAAAAATCTTCATCTTCACCTAGATTGCAAAATGAACAGCTCGTTAAGGCATTCGATACTAAATTATTGTTTCCTTCGTCTGATAAGGCGACAAGTTTAACGGTATTTCCTGAGCAGATGACTTGGTAGTCAACGTCTGCTGCCATGACATTTGAAACAAAAGAACCCGATACAACAAATAACATTGCGACTAAAGCAAAATAATGTTTAACCAGATTCTTTTTTTTCATAAGCTCAAGATTATAAATCAAATTTTTAAATTCTTAAAATCTAACGTAATGCACTGAGCGCTTGATCATAGTTAGGTTCTTCAGTAATTTCATTGACCAATTCACTATAAATTACTTCGTTAGATTCATTGAGTATGATGACCGCTCTTGAAGTCAGGCCTTGAAGGCTAGAATCTTCAATGGCAACACCATAGTCATTTGAAAACTGACTGATGTTACGAAAGGCAGAGAGCGTTTCTACAGCTTCTGTTTTTTCTGCGCCACAAAATCTTTTTTGTGCAAAAGGTAAATCTGCTGAAATACACAATACAACCGTGTTGTCTAAATTTGATGCCTCGTCGTTAAAACGTTTGACGGATAGCGCACAGGTCGGTGTATCGACACTAGGAAAAATATTTAAAATTTTCTTTTTACCGGCATAGCTTTCTAGATTCACGTTTTCACGTTTATTGTTTGCTAAATTAAAATCTTTCACGGTATCTCCAGCTTTAGGAAAGCTTCCACCGATTTGAACTGGGTTGCCTTTGAGTGTAACTTGCGACATTATCTATTCTCCAAAATAATTTAAAATATTTCTTATTTACCAATATTCTATCAAAGCTTATCAGGTAAAATAAATTAATATATGAAAGACGCAGAACAACCAAAATTTATTCATCTCAGATGCCATAGCGAATATTCAGTGACGGATGGTATTGTCAAAATTGAAGAGTACCTAAATCGAGCATTAGAAGTAGATATGCCAGCATTGGCCTTAACTGATTTGAGTAATCTTTTTGGAGCTGTCAAGTTTTATAAAAAGGCGATTGATAAAAAGATAAAACCTATCATCGGTTGCGATGTTTGGTTGCAGAACAAGAAAAATCGTGAACAACCATACCGCACCCTCATATTGTGTCAATCTCAAGAAGGCTATTTAAATTTATCACGTCTTATTTCAAAATCTTTTTTAGAAAACCAGTATAAAGGGCGGGCCGAAGTCAAATCTGAGTGGTTACTCGAAGAATTTAATGCTGGCTTAATAATATTGTCTGGTGCCCTGCAAGGTGAAGTTGGGCAGCTGATTTTGAATGACAAAGTTAAAGAGGCATCAGAGATAACTTTGAAATGGCAAGAAAAATTTGGCGATCGTTTTTATTTAGAGCTTCAAAGATATGCCGAGGGAAAGTTACTAGAAGATCAGGAGCGCTACATCCAACAAGCGCTTCACTTGGCCACTCAAAATCAGATACCCGTTGTTGCCACGCACCCCATTCAATTTATGCAGGAAGGTGATTTTAGAGCGCATGAGACAAAAACCTGCATCGCTGAAGGTTATGTGCTAGCTGATTCTCGAAGACCTAAAACATTTTCACCAAATCAATTTTTCAAAGATGGTGATGCGATGGCATCGCTGTTTAAAGACATTCCATCAGCGATAGAAAATTCTGTAGAAATTGCCAAAAGATGTAATTTTAGTTTTCATCTGGGTGAAACTTACCTCCCAAATTTCCCAATTCCTGAGGGGATTAAGATAGACGAATTTTTAAAATTAGAGGCAGAAAAAGGCCTTAAACAACGGCTAGAAAGTTTACCAAACAAAGAAGCCATTGACGAAAAAATATACTTTGACCGACTCAATTTTGAGGTTGATGTGATTAATCAAATGGGCTATGCGGGCTATTTTTTAATCGTCTCTGATTTTATCAATTGGTCAAAGCAAAACAATATACCTGTTGGACCTGGAAGGGGTTCTGGCGCAGGCTCGGTTGTGGCTTTCAGCTTAGGTATTACTGACTTAGATCCCATTGAATATAACCTGCTTTTTGAGCGATTCTTGAATCCAGATAGGGTTTCTATGCCTGATTTTGATATCGATTTTTGTCAGGAAGGGCGAGATCGAGTGATTGATTACGTTAAGGAAAAGTATGGGGCTGAGTCCGTATCACAGATTGCAACATTTGGTACCATGGCGGCAAGGGCTGTTATTCGTGATGTAGGACGCGTCCTTGATCTACCTTTTTTATTCGTGGATGGAATCGCTAAATTAATTCCGATGGAGCTGGGCATCACATTAAAAGATGCTATTGAAAAAGAGAGTCAAATTAGAGACAGAATTAAAAAAGAAGAGGAGGTCAAAGAGCTTTTTGATTTGGCTTTAAAATTAGAGGGCTTAATCAGAAATGTGAGTATGCATGCCGGCGGAGTATTGATTGCTCCTAGCGAAATATCTAAATTTTCTCCTATCTATTGTCAGGCCGAGGGTGAAGGTGTGGTCAGTCAATTTGATAAGGATGATGTTGAAGCCTTGGGCTTGGTTAAGTTTGACTTTTTAGGACTGAGAACACTCACTATCTTGTCAATGGCGTTAGAAAATGCGAATTCCTTGAGACAAAAAGATGATTTAGAACCAATTGATCTTGAAGGGATTCCGATTGATGATACAGCTACCTATGACTTGTTGAAGTCCTCTAATACAACAGCAGTATTTCAGCTTGAATCTAGGGGTATGAAGGATATGTTGAAGCAGGCAAAACCTGATTGCTTTGAAGATATTATTGCTTTAGTCGCTCTTTATCGCCCAGGCCCGATGGACTTGATTCCAGAATTTTGTCGAAGAAAGCATGGGATCGATGCTGTTTCTTACCCACACCCTGCGACAAAAGAAATATTAAAAGAAACTTACGGCATTGCCGTTTATCAAGAGCAGGTGATGCAAATTGCTCAGGTCGTGGCGGGTTATACCTTAGGCAGCGCGGATTTGCTTAGGCGAGCTATGGGTAAAAAGAAGGTTGAGGAAATGGATGCCCAAAGGGCAAACTTTATCAGTGGTGCCACAAAAAATAATTTAAACGAAAGACAGGCTAATGACTTATTTGATTTGTTAGAAAAATTTGCAGGCTATGGCTTTAATAAATCACATGCCGCCGCTTATGCCAAAATTGCTTATCAAACCGCCTATCTAAAAACGCATTTCGCATCTTCATTCATTGCTGCTTCGATGTCAGCAGATATGAATAACACCGATAATGTGCATTTATTATTCGATGACTGCATGAGAAATAAAGTGGAATTGCTTCCACCCAATATAAATCAAAGCCAATATAAGTTTGTCACCGTTAACCAAAATCAAATTTTATATGGGTTGGGTGCGTTAAAAGGTTCAGGACAAATTGCCATTGAAGAAATTCTGCAAGAAAGAAAAAAGAATGGACCATTCAAATCCCTTTTTGATTTCACATCACGACTTGATTTAAGGAAGGTTAATCGCAGAGTCATTGAATCATTAATTAAGGCTGGAGCTTTTGATGAGATAGAAAAAAATAGAGCATCACTGTTGGCCAGCATTGGTTTAGCAATAAATTTTGCTGATCAAGCCAATGCAAATATCGGTCAGAATAATCTTTTTGAAGCCTCTGAGGAGCAGGCAGTTGAGCTCGTTTCTGTTGAAAGCTGGGATACACAAAAGCAGTTATTAGAGGAAAAAGAGGCTTTAGGTTTTTATTTTAGTGGACATCCCTTTACGTACTACAAAAAAATGATTCGAGAGTTCATCCCAACAAAACTATCGGAACTCACTCCCAGGGAGTCGCCTTATCTTGTCGCAGGAATCATTTCTGATGTTAGATTTAAAATGACGAGCCGAGGGAAGATTGCCATCATTACATTAGATGACTCTGAGGGGAGAATGGATATGGTTGTGGGAAGCAAGGTACTTAATGACTTTTATGAGCTTATTAAAGAAGATCAATTGCTATTTGTTGAAGGTAGAGTTAGTCATGACGATTTTACTGGTGGGAATAGAATTAACGTTATCAAAGCCTTTGATCTATTAAGCATACAAAGCACAAAAGCTCAGCTACTAAAAATCACTCTTGATAAACAGGCGAATCCAGACGTCCTTAAAAACTTGCTTAAGCCCTTTTGTAACGGTGCTTTTGGTTCTGATATAAAAAAATGTCGAGTAAAAGTTGAGTATCAAAATCAACAAGGAAAGGTTGAATTAATGTTAGGTCCGGAGTGGTCTGTAGCACTTCATGAAGATCTAATTTTTGGTCTTGTAGCATCATACGAAGATGACAACGTTAAAATACTCTATAATTAGCAAAATAAATTAATATCGTGATTAGATTATGAAGCGCACCTACCTAGAATTTGAAAAACCTGTCGAAACACTTGAAGCTAAAATTTTAAGTTTAAAGGCTGCACATGATGATCATCCAACCATTGATATCAACAAAGAGCTGATTTCTCTTCAAGAAAAACTTGAAGCAATGCAACATCAAATTTTCGATAATTTAACTGCATGGCAAATCTCTCAAGTTTCTAGGCATCCGCAAAGGCCCTATACCCAAGATTATATTCAAGCAATTTTTAAAAATTTTAAAGAATTGCATGGCGACAGAGCCTTTTCTGATGACCCAGCAATTATAGGTGGTCTAGCAGAGTTTGAGGGGCATTCTGTCATGGTCATTGGGCACCAAAAAGGTCGTGACATCAAAGAACGACAACATCGTAATTTCGGAATGCCAAGACCCGAAGGCTATCGTAAGGCACTCAGGTTATTTAAGCTCGCAGAAAAATTTTCATTACCAATTGTGACTTTGATTGATACACCAGGCGCTTACCCTGGTATCGGTGCAGAAGAGAGAGGTCAGTCTGAGGCGATCGCAAGAAACCTCTATGTGATGACTGAGTTAAAAGTTCCTATCATTACTATCGTCATTGGTGAAGGTGGTTCTGGAGGTGCATTAGCACTTGGCGTATCGGATTATTTAGCTATGCTAGAGTTTTCAACCTATTCAGTTATTTCCCCTGAGGGATGTGCTTCGATATTATGGAAAAAAGCAGAAATGGCAGAAGTCGCTGCAGATAGCTTAAGTATTACGTCTTCTAAATTAAAAAAACTAGGCCTTGTTGATGAAATCATTTCAGAGCCATTGGGTGGTGCCCATCGTGATTATGTGTTGACTATGAGAAATGTTAAAAAAACTTTGAAAGAAAAGTTAGCCCATTTGAAGCAAGTACCAACTGATGATTTACTAAAAAATAGATACGAGCGTCTAACAAGCTTTGGACAACATAGTCAAAGTGAAAAATGAAGATAAAAATGTAGATAAAATTGAGGATAAAATCACCCAATCCTTTCATGACAATCTAAAACAACCGGGTGAACAAACTGAACTATTGCTTGGGTTAAGTGGTGGTTTAGATTCTTCTGTGTTGCTATTCCTGCTTGCAAAAATGCAAGTCAAGTTTAAATTTAATCTTAAAGCGATTCACCTTCATCATGGCCTCAATTCTGCTGCAGATGATTGGGTAAAATTCTGTAAAAAAAAATGTGAATCATTAGGTATTCATTTTTTAAGTGAAAAGATAAAAATAAATCGTGATAGCGTCCTCGGCTTAGAGGGAGAGGCCAGAAAATTAAGATACGAAGCAATTGTAAAAAAACAAAAGGGTATTGTTGTTCTTGGGCACCATCAAAACGATCAAGCAGAAACTTTACTGCTTCAATTATTCAGAGGTTCAGGGTTAAAGGGGTTATCTGCTATGCCTGAGTTTGATTCAAGAAGAAACTTTTGGCGACCTATGTTGAATATTAAGCGTCATACGTTAGAGGTTTATGCAAAAGTGCATAAAATTGAATATATTGAAGATGAGAGTAACCAGGATGAACAATTCGATAGAAACTTTATTCGCCAAAAAGTGTTACCTTTAATTCAGTCAAGATACTCAGCATCAATTGAAACGATTAGTCGCTCGGCAAGTAATATTGCAGAAGGCCATAACTTAAATAATTTAATTGCGATAGATGACAGTAAGATTCATATGTCGGTTGATGGCACATATCTTTTTATAGATAGCTTAAAAAAACTTCCAAAATTAAGAGTAATCAATTTAATTCGATGGTGGTTGTCATTAGACAATTTGTTAATGCCAAGTAAAAAAAATATGGATGAACTGTATAGGCAGCTTAAGGATATAAAAAAAGACTCTGCGTTAAACTTAAAAATTTCAAAGGATAAATCTGTTCGCGCATATCATGATAAATTATTTATTGTCAATTCTGATATTAAGCCAAGTAGTTATAACTTTAACTGGTCCGGTGAAGGCGAGCTTCATCTTCCCAACAACACTAAACTCCAATTCATCAAAAAAAATAGCGGAGGACTTTCTTTATCAAAGCTTGGCGTTAAAAGTTTAAAAATTAAAAGCAGAGCTGGAGGTGAAAAATTAAAGCCTTTTCCAGACCAACCTAGCAGAAGCCTTAAATATTTATTTCAAAATGCTGATATCCCGCTTTGGGAAAGGGATCAGATCCCATTGATATTTGCAAAAAAACAACTCGTTGCCATTCCTAATTTAGGTATTCATCATGAATATCAATCTAGCGAGGGAGAGATAGGATATCAAATAAATTGGTTAAGAGAGTAAATTAGGAATAATTCCCAGAATATATTTAAAATATTTGTGTAAAATGCCACGTTATCAACGACATATACACAAATTAAAAAGAATATAAGTAATGAAAAAAATATCTAAATCCACTGGCTTAATTGCTATCACATGTTCACTTTTTGCAACGGGCGTTATTGCTGGAGAAACAGTGAAAGTTGATAGTATTGAGGTTTACTCACCGACAGCACTACCTTCAATTGGCTTGCCTGTTAAAGACGTGCCATATGCCATTCAAACAGTGACGGGTGAAGAAATTAGAGAGCAGCCAGGTGTCAGTATTGCAGATTATATGGTTAACAATCTTGAAGGCGTTACGGTGAATGAAGTGGGTGGTAATCCATATCAGTTAGAAATAAATTATCGAGGTTACAACGGCACTCCACTCGTTGGTAACCCTCAAGGCTTGTCAATTTATGTGGATGGCGTAAGACAAAATATGCCATTTAGTAATAATGTTTTATGGGATACGATTCCTGATTTTGCAATTGATAATATGCAGCTCGTGGGTGGCTCAAATCCTGTCTATGGTCTTAATACATTGGGTGGATCATTAAGCATGCAAACAAAAAGTGGACGTACCTTTAATAAATCCGCTATTGAAGGTCAAACAGGCTCATGGGGAAGAAAGATTGGGCTTATAGAATCCGGTGGTGTATCTGAAGATGAACGTTTTGATTACTATGTGGGCTATGAATACTTTAATGAGGATGGTTGGAGAAAACCTTCACCAACAACAGTAAATCAGTGGTTTAGTAAGATTGGTTTTGAGGACGACAGTAGTCGATATGATTTAAGCTATACAGGTGCGCACAATAGCCTTGTGGGTAACGGCATGGTTCCTAAATACTTGATGGGAGATGATTTAGAAGGGGTTCATACACTCATTGATAAAACAAGGAATTCATATAATCAAGTTCAATTAAATGGGACTGAATTTATTAGCGATACACTAATGGCCTCAGGAAATGTTTATTGGAGAAACATTGATCAAAGTACTTACAATGGTGACTTGAACGATGAATTTTGTGATGATGATGCCATAGAAGAAGGAGAGTGTACTGCAGAAGAAGAGAATCTAAATGAGGGCGTCCTTAATCGATCTAAAACAAAGCAAAATGCTTACGGTGTTAACGGACAATTAACATTTGATGATGATTGGCAGGCAAGAAGAAATCAATTAATTGTAGGTGCCTCTTTTGAGTATTCTAAAGTCCAGTTTTCGCAAACCTCTCAAGATATTGCAACGCTTGATCCATCAGGATTCTTTTCTGGTGAGTTAGGAGACAAAGAGCAAACTACAGGCTTAACTGGTCAAACGTATACAAGTAGCGCTTATGTTTCAAACAATCATGCCATAAATGATCAATGGAGCATTAACACCGCAGCACGTTATAACTATGTGGACATTGACAACCAGGATACATTTAACGCTCCTGGAAGTGGTGCATCACTTACTGGCTCTCATGATTATGATCGACTAAATCCATCAGTTGGTGTGTCTTTTAATCCATATGAAAATTTAAGTACTTATGCATCTTATAATGAGGCTAATCGCGCACCTACAAGTATAGAGCTTGGTTGCGCAAACCCAGATAACCCTTGCACACTGCCAACACAAATGGCAGATGATCCACCTCTTGAGCAAGTTGTTGCAAAAACATATGAGCTGGGTGCGAGTGGAGGATTTGCTGGCATTTTTGACAGTAAAATGACTTGGAACATTGCGGGTTACAGCGCTACAAATCATGATGATATTTTATTCCTCTACACAGAATCAAATTCAACTGCAGGCTATTTTGATAATGTCGAGGAAACAACAAGAAAGGGTATCGATTTAGGTCTTAACACTGATTTTGAAATATGGTCATTAAGTATGAACTATAATTTTGTTAAGGCGCAATATGGAACTGACCTTACTCTGATCAGTGAAAATAATTCATCAGCCTCTGATGATCCAGAGGGCGCAATTAGCGTTGAGGATGGTGACTACCTTCCTAATATTCCAAAACATAGCTTTAAAGTCAGAGCAGTATATAAACCTGAACCAGCCTGGTATTTAGGTGCAACAATGACCGCATTTAGCTCATCTTATATGATGGGTAACGAAAACCAAGAAAACGATTCGTCTGTTAATGGGTTACAAAGTGAAGTTCCTGGTTATGCAGTTGTAAATCTAGATTCAGAATATAGATTTTCTAACATGCTTGCCGGTTGGAAAATTTATGCCAAAGTGACTAATTTATTCGATAATAAATATTACACAGGTGGTCGTATCGCTGAATCTAGAGTAAATGCTGATCGTTCGTTCAGTGAGGAAGAAATAGCAACTGCTTCTCTTGTTGGGGGAGCACCTAGAGCAGGCTGGGTTGGATTACGCTACGAATTCTAAAGAGAAGTTAATGTTAAATTATAAAAAAGGGCTATAAGCCCTTTTTTATAATTGGCTGGTGTATATTAATATTTTAAATAGTATTAATTATGAGCCTTAAGTCTAAACTTCTTATTTACATAAACTCCCTCTTGTTAATTGCGACATTAATTGGTTTGCTAACTATTTTAATGGTTACCCAAAAAAATGTAAGAGAAGAGGTATTGTCTACAATGACTCTTGCTGAATTTGCTATTGAGCAAGGGGTGAAAAAAAATCCTGATTTTTATTTATTTCAAAGAGAAGATAGTGATTTAGGCTTTTCAGAGTTATCAGAAATTCGGCACTTAAAAATTCAATTTTTTAATAATCAAGATATTTTACTTGAAGAAACATCAAACACTCTTGATGAAATCAAGCCACCACCTTATTGGCTGTCTCTTATACACATCTCCGAGCCCACGAGACCGTACTAGA
>OLII01000534.1_pt1 | contig 14410 bp, 10 predicted proteins | sample 1609481 | NCBI WGS metagenome assembly OLII01 (sample SAMN05416859, study PRJEB24817) | seawater metagenome | isolation source: Sea water | place: Canada:Atlantic | collected 2013-11
TGCATGAATATCGTTGGCCGGGAAACATTCGTCAGCTTGAAAATTTAGTACACAGCTTAGTTATTCTTAATGACGGCCTTGAAGTCACGGCGAGTATGTTGAGTACAGGCATTCAAAGAAATAGTACGTCTACGCCCTGGGCAAAGGAACAAGTTGCGGAGCCGCTTAACTGTGCTAGCCCTTTAAAGGGGGCTAATGGCGCGATTGGCAAAGAGTATGGTTCGTCTAAGAGGGATAGCTCATTGCTGCCTAGCATGGAAATTAAACCCTTATGGATTATGGAAAAGGAGTTTATTGAATATGCCATAGAGGTTTGTGAGGGTAATGTTACTAAGGCCGCAGCTTTATTAGAGATAAGTCCGTCGACCATCTATAGAAAGCAATTGTCCTGGAGTAAATAGATACCTTACTTAACTGTTTGAAGAATGAATTCTTCTAGCTTGTTTTTGTTCATAAACCGCCTGTTTTAATTTTTGAACCGTTATAGGTTTACCATAGGGCTCCATTATAGGATTTTGATGAAACGTGAGCTGATTAACTATCACTTTTTTTAATGTATCGTTATTCCAAGGCTTGCTTACGAATTGGCTAATATCACCATGATTAATAGCATTAAAAACGGACTCTAAATCAGCATAACCTGACATTATCATGCGACTAACATTGGGGTAGTCTAATTTAACTTGTTCTAAAAATTCTGTGCCACTGACATTGGGCATACGCATGTCAGAAACCACGATATTCACACAGTGCTGGCTAAGTAATTCAAGACCCTGTTGAGCACTGGTGGCGGTGAGAAGATGATAGTCTTCGTTGCGTAATAGTCGCGTGAGGGTTTTGAGAATACTGATTTCATCGTCTACAAATAATACCGTTTTATTTTTCATCACTATCATCCGGTATGTGTTTTTCCATTACGCTTGGAATAGGCAGTCGTATGCTAAAGGTCGTGCCTTGGCCCAGTTGACTCTTAACGTTTAATTCTCCTGCGTATTTTTGAATGATGCCATGAGATATAGAGAGTCCTAAGCCGGTGCCCTTGCCTGGTTCTTTTGTGGTGTAGAAAGGATCAAAGATTTTTAAGCGCTGATCTTGATCCATGCCTGAGCCATTGTCACTGATACTAATGTGTATGTGTGAATCAATCAGTTCACTGGTGATGGTGATATCACCTTGGTTTTCTATGGCATCACTGGCGTTTACCAATAGATTCATAATGACTTGGCATAATTCTCCAGGGTGCCCCATATAAAGAGGCAGTGGAGACAATGATTTATTAACCCAGCATTTATATTTAATGTTATTGGCCGCCAATCTAAGAGCTGGGTTAATTACTTGTTCTATTAAATCTACCTCGGAGGCCTTTTTACTGTCGACTCTAGAGAAGCTTTTTAAATCATTTACGATGTTTTGTATGCGTGAAGAGCCGTTTAATGAATCATCAATGAGTTTGTCTAAGTCGTTTAATATATCCATTAGTTTAATGGATTCTCGTTTGGCTTTAAGCTGTTTGCACCTATTCGTAATGTTGTTTATTTCTCCATTAATTAAGTCACTCTCAAGGGATAAGTAGTCTAATATCATGCTACTAATATCTTGGCAATATTCTTTTAGAACCTCAATATTGCCTGATATAAAACTGATGGGGTTATTGATCTCATGGGCAACCCCTGCTGCCAATTGACCAATGGAGGAAAGCTTTTCAGAATGTAGTAGTTGACTGCGGGTGGCATTCAGTTCAGCGATATTATTTTCTAATAAGGCATTTTTTTCCTCAATTTTCTTAGTTCGTAACAACACAAGATTCTCAAGACTTTCGAGCTTTAAATTTGCTTTTCTAGAAAGGTTCCATTTGCTAACCATGGCCCAGGTCATTTGTAATACTTCTATGGAATCAAAGGGTTTTTTAAGGATGAGTAATTTATCGTTATGCCCCAACTTTTGAGTAATGTCATGCCAAGAGTAATCGGAATACGCCGAACATATTATGGTTTGTAGGTTGGGATCTTCTTGCCATAAGTGCTGTATAGTCTCGATTCCATCCCACCCTGGAGGCATGCGAATATCCACAAAGGCCATGGCAAAGGGCTTATCTGCTTGTATAGCCGACTTTACAAGCTCAAGAGCCTCCTCACCTTGTAGAGCAAAGCTGAGCTCAAAGCTTTGTTGAGTAGGCGTGGTTAACTCCTGTGAAAAAAGACTGGACTCTAGTTCGTCTAAGTGGTCATTTGGGTGATTATTTACGCAAAGTATTTTTCTAAAGTCATCATGAATGGCTTTATTGTCATCGATGATTAATATGCGCTTATTGTCGTGATTGTTTTTACTAGTATTTTGATCCTGATCTGTGGGCATGGTCATAGCTATCACTTCCTGATCCGGTGAACCGTAGCACTATTAGGTGCGTTATTTTTTGGAATTACTAAAATGAACTTGGCCCCAAATTTGTGCCCATTGCTTTGCATAACAAGGCTTCCTCCCATTTCTTTTGCTGTAAGAGCACAACTATGTAGTCCAAAGCCATGGCCGGTCTTTTTAGTTGTAAAGCCATAGCTGAATACTTTTTTATGTATTTCTTCACTAATGCCGATGCCATTGTCCTGAACCGTGATTTCTATGTTGTCCTCATTCAGGTTCCGAACTCTTAAAATAATAGTGGGATTTTTAGTTTTGCTCTCTAATATGGCGTCTTTTGCATTGGAAATGAGATTGACCAGTATTTGCATGACTTTAAATTTTTCAATGTTAACGTCATTAATGCTTTCAAACTCTTTAATGATATTGAAATTATGCTGGTCGATTATTTCTCGGTTAATGTTAATGGTATCTTCAATTAAGTCGGATACCGTGGCCCATTCATAGGCACTTGAGCTACTGGCAAACTGCTGCTGAGATGAAATGATTTCTTCAATATGGTTGATGTTGTTGTTTAGTAAAGTGACTTCACGCAGAGTGATATTTCGCTCTTCATCTATGCGACTTGATAAACTATTAAGATATTCGGGAATCATTTGTACTTTATCTTTGTTATCAAAGAAATCTTCTTTGTTTGACATGATTTTGGCTAATTTATTAATGCCTTTAATTCGGGAGTTTTGCAGTGTATCGGTAATTAGATTAGTAGATACATGCACAGAATTAAGAATATTGCCGACATTATGTAAAATTGAGGTGGCCATTTCTGCCACACCTACTTTACGTGAAGCACTGACTAAACGTTGATTTAAACGTTTAACATTTTTTTCATTTTCAATTCGTTTACTTGTGTCATGTATTGCTAGGATAAAAAAATTATTTTTTTTATGGGCTGCCTTGGTAATAAAGATTTCAATTGATCGACTGGTGCCTTTTTGAGTTTTAAAACTCTTTTCGATACGACTACCGACTAGTTTACTCATTTCATTGTAAGTAATGTACAATTTTGGCAGTATTGAATTGATGCTTATATCATGTAGCTCTTCTAAGCTGGTATCGAACAAATCATAAGAGGCACTGTTTGAATTTTTAACCACCCCATGCTCATCTAAAGTGATAATTGAGTCACTAATCGAATTCATTATGCTTGATATATAATTTTTGTCTCTGGTAGATTTTAGTCGTGCTTGGTTAGATTTTTCTATCTGTTGCTGAAGTGTTTGCGCATAGCGTTGTAAAGAATGACTGAGCTCTACTACTTCTTTAGGACCTTTTTTTAATCTAAAATTAATAGTACGAATGTCCTCAGACTGTTGTAAGCGTAGGCTTTCATTAGCTTTAATGTTAAGGGAAACTAAGGGTTTAATAATAGATGTATTGGCCAAGCGCCACGCCCAAAATACCAATAAAAAATACATTAAAATAGTAACCACTGAAATAATAGGGATGTTGGATTTTTTTTCATCCAACATCTGTTGGCTGTGGTTGTTAAGCTGTTGATATTGAGACTGTAGGTCATTTATTAAAATAATGACCTTGCTAGATAATTCATCTACTTTAGCTAGGCTATCTTGCCATTGTGAACCTTGAACATTAAAGCTTGCAGATGCCTTTATAAGTGATGCCACAAGGCTAATGTGTGTGTAAAGTGCTTCGTTGGATTGTAAAATTTCTTTATGAAGTTTCTGAAATGCTTCTTTGGACGAAAATTGGTGAGGCTTAATAGGCTTTGAGTTGTTTAAATTTAGCATGTTAAGTAATTGCTTAGCTTGAATATTAATGCCATTTTGTAGATAAGAGTCTTGTTGGCTGAAATAAAGGTCAATGGTGATAAACCATTGTGACAACATAAGCTTTTGGTGTTGAACATCTCTTAATAGAAGTAAGTTTTCGGTATTATTTTCTTGGGCATATTGAATTTGATAAGACTTAATACCAATAATTACACTTGTAAATAAACCTCCTAAAACACAGGCTAAAACTACAAGCATGGATTGTTGGGCAATTTTCATAGCTATTGCACTGTACTGACTTTCTTTAGATCGTCATTCCAGGCTTGCTCGGTGATTAATACGGTTTTCATGGCCGATTTGATTACCACTGTGACTAACTTTAGAGCATCTTTATTGGTAAATAAGGGGGTGGAAAGCTCAGCAAATGGAGAGTCAATAAGCGTTTTTAAGGTCTTGAAATTTCGACCTATTAATTGGCCTTTAAAGTCATGGGTTTCTAAATATTTTCGACTAGGGTTTCTGGCCCGCTGAAATACAAAGTCCTTTACACTAAGGTCTAAATTTAATGCCCAAGCCACTTCCACAAGCCCCCATTGACTTTGTTCTGATCTCACATGTACATAGCCAATTTCAATTCCATTTTGTAAAGCTACGTATAATGTATGACGCCCCATCTCTGAAAAGTGTAGGTTGAAATTAGGCAAGTGGGTAATGATGTGTTCTCGTGTTTGTTGATTAACGGTTCGTACGATGGATCGATAGCCAGTGGCATTTGGGTAAAGCTGATAAATGCTGTTGACTGGATCCCGAAGAGCACAAAAAGCTTCGGCATTTGCTGCATTTATTCCAAAAAAACATAACAAAGCAATTAAATAAAGTTTATTCGTTAATTTCATAATAGCTCCTAGTCTGATTGAGTGAGTGATTCTTTTAGAAGCGGTAGCGAAGTTGAATGCTTAAACGCTCAGCTTTTTGTTGTTCATTAAAACTGTCATGATCCCATTTGAATTGACCGCTAATATCCCATTGCTGGCGGTAATCTAATTGGGCGCCTAAGGCGAAAGTGAGTTTGTCTTGTTGAGCAGAATCGGTGTCTTTAAGGGTGTAAAAGCTTTGTAGATAAACAGTGGTGAGTTCTCGCGCATCGCGCCAATTGAATTCCATAAAGGCCCGATTGACAGATTGACCATTATCTTCTCCGCCATCTAACTGGCCGTACAAAGCGAATAAGCCCCAATAGTGTTGGGTATCTAAACCAATACGGCGACGAGTATTGCTGGCCAGCTTAGATTCATATATAGAAAGGCCCATAACCTGATTAAAATGTCTAGGGCTGGCTATACGAGCAGCATAGACATAACTGCCTTGGTTTGTTTGTACAGATTGACCGCCTCCTGTTGTGGAGCTCATTTCATATTCAAACAGTGGATGCTGCTTATTTAGGCTAACGCCCCAGTCGGCTTTAATACCAAGATTAGAACCCTGTTGATAATCTCTTAAAGTGCCATTGGTGTTGATGCTGTGCTCTAAGCCATAGGGAATTTCTAGGTGCCCTAGTTTTACATTAGGTTGCCACGCTTGGGTTTGAGTAAAGTTAAAGGTAAATATGCGGTAAACCAGTTGCGAGTCATTTTCGTTTTCAAAAAAGCTTGGGTGCTGAATCTGGTTATCAAGCTTGGTCAAATATGCTTGTAAGATAAGTGTGCCCACATCGCCATTTTGGTTAGTGAATACCTTATGTAAATCTATCCCCACTATATGGGTATAACCCACTTGGTCCTTGTCGTGATAATCCACACTGCGTGCGCTCACATCAATAGAAAAACGTAAGTTGTCTTGAAACTCGTCCAATGAACTGGCTAAGCCATAAGGCATTAAAAGGCAGCTAAAAACAAAACTTAGAAAAACGTGGGGGTGAATGAACGGGTTATTAATCATGAAATATCCCTGTAGAGACACAAAAGACACTAATGTCACAAATGTCTCATATGCATGAGCATCATGGAAATACCCGTTATTTATACTTTATAAGGCTTTAAGAATACGGGGGAGCTATTAATTTCAAATGAATATTTTAAAGCGGTTTGAGATGCATTAAAGGAATATAGAAGTTAGGTGAGGGAAATTTTAAAGGTTGTTTACTCGATTGGTAGCATAATAGTGAACACAGTGCCCTTATTTATTCGGCTGGCCACACTTAAAATTCCGCCGTGTTTTTCAATGATTCGATGGGAAATAGATAACCCAAGACCAGTGCCTTTGCCTATTTCTTTGGTTGTAAAAAAAGGATCAAACAGTTTGTTAAGGTCATTATCATTAATGCCACTGCCATTGTCGCTGATTTTAATTTCAATGTAGTCTTCCATGTAGTGGCTGCTGATGGAAATAGTGCCTTTTTCAGTGACAGCATCGCTCGCATTGACTAACAAATTGAGAATAACCTGGCTTAGCTCTCCTGAATTACATGGATAAAGAGGCAAGGGATTTAAGTCTTTTTCCAACGTGCACTTATATTTAATTTCATTCCATACCAGACGAAGTGCTGTTTCTATAACTTCTTCGTTGATGTCTGTTAATTTCTTTTTGACGCTATCGACTCGTGAAAAATTCTTTAAATCTTGCACTATATTCTTAATGCGATTGGTGCCATCTAATGAATCTTTAATTAATTCGTCCATATCATTCAAAATATACTGTATGTCTTTTTCTTCTTTGAATGATTGTATTTCTATGTATTTAGATTGTATGGCTTGCATATCTTGATTTTGAATGCAGTTCTCTAATGATTGATAATGTTTAAACAGAATGAGTAAATCTTCTTTATAGTCTTTTAGTACTTCTATATTACCCATAACAAATCCAGTGGGATTGTTTATTTCATGGGCCACACCAGCGGCCAGTTGCCCCACCGATGCGAGTTTTTCACTGTGTAATAGCTGTTGTTGGTGCTCAACTAGTCGATCGTTTAATTCTTGTAAACTGTCTTTAGCGTGATTTAAAGAGACTTCTCTTTGAGTGACTTTTTTAGCCATTTCTTGAAAATTATGCTCTAAGTCATTTATTTCAAGTAATTGATAGGATTCAGAATTAATGGCTGAGTTGCTTTTACTAATCTTACCATCGGCCAGCTGGTGAGAGAATTTTCTTAATTGCTCCAGCGGCATAATTAGATATTTTTTGCCAAGTTTATTGGAAATCAAATTTACTATAAACCATATTATTGCTAACCATATTAGCATTTCTAATATCAGATTTTTTCGTGAGCTGATTAAATCTTGATCTTGTGTTTGGTAACTTAAAGTCAAGCCGATATTATCAATGTTAATGTGCTCTTTAATATGGAGTTCTTGATTGCCTAAGTCCAAAAAAACAAAGTGCTTATGCTTGAATTGAATTCGGTGGTGTTGGCTGCGTTCATTAAGATTTAATGATGAGACAATATTTGAGATGGGGATATCAGCCTGTAAATAGCCCTCAATATGATGTTGGTATTTAATCGGTACAACTAGGTTGATATGAATGGTCTTAATATTATTTGTAGGGGAAATATTAATGAAGGGCTCATTATGTTCAGTTGTATCTAGCTGTGAGAAATTGATTTTCCTTTCTTCATTTTGGGTGCTGTATAGTATGTTACCTTCGAAGTCTCTAAGGGTTAAGGGAATCTTACTACCTAAAATCGTCAAGTCATTTATAAAGTCTTGAATGTTACCTTCATTGGTTTTTGGATGCATAGCCGTTTGTAATACAACGGGGAAATTAGCATAATCACTCACTACCTGTTGCCTTAAGAATATGTATGACTGGAATTCACGAGCAATGCTGTTCATTTCTTGTTGAATATAATCCGCTCTATTTTCACGAACCAGCGAATCAACCTTAACGAAAACCAAAACACACAAAGATACCCCAAGTAATATGGATAGGCTTAATATAAATATCGTGAAAGCCATAGGAAAGGAAATCCCCTTGGCTTTCTTATTATGCGCGTTTTTTAAACTATTACGGTCTTTCATCAAGAATGATCTGATTGTTGTCGCCATAATAAGCCATTACGAAATCTTCAATGGCAAGTGCTTCATGAGCATCGGGTGAGCTTTTTGTGAATTTAGTAAAAGGCATTTTGTAGGTTTTTATTAGTCCTTTAATAGGGCTGTTAAGCGTTTCTAGTGATTGGCGTATTGAATATCGTTTTTGAATGATATCCCCCTTTAATTGGCTTTTTTTAATGGCTCTGATGAGTAACTTTGTCAAATCGTAAGCGTGTATGAAGCCGGTGGGTGCGGTAATATCTTGTTTAGATTGAATTAAAGCTGGAAATAAATGCTTGGCGTTATTAAAAACATTTTCATTGAAAGGTGTGGAGGGAGAGCTAATAAATGAAAATCGGGTTTGTAAAAATTTTAAATCAATGCCTTTTCTGCTTTGAGCATGAATGATTTCAGGGAAATCCCCACCAGTAATGCCCCAGTGACTGCGAATGGGTAATCGAATTGCTTTAGGCAAGGATAACAATGCTTTTGCAAACGTTTTTCCCTCGTGAGCATTGGCCACCATTAAAATACAGTCGGCTTTTGTAGCAGCAATGTCTCTAAATATCATTTTGGCGCTGGTTTTTCCTAAGTTCCAGTTAAACCACTTGGTGCCTTCTGCTTTTAACCCCTGTTGTGCTAGAGCTTTTTTCATAGTATTAAAATTGGACCGACCCCAACCTGTTTCTTCTAATAGCAAAAAAGGTTTGGTAAAGCCCTCCTTAATGGCGCTGTTAACTATGACGTTACCGGCTTTACTGTCGTCAATTGATAGCCTGTATATCCAATTTTCACCTTTAGAATAGCGGGTAATAGGGCCCGCGGCCGCCCAAGGATCTAGTAATAAAATTTTGTTTTCATTAATAAAGGCTAAATTGTTTAATAGTGGAGGAGAATGTAAACCACTAAATATAGCAAGCGCTTGTGGATCGTTAAGAAATTCTTCAAGGTGGCGTTTACTGCGCAAAGAGCTGCCATGATGATCTTTTACAATTAGCTTAACAGGCATCCCCCCAAGTGTGTTGTTAACTTGGTGTAGGGCGGTTCTTATACCTTGCTCTATGGATACACCCGAGGCTTTAGCGCCAGTTTGATCAGCATCTAAGTATAGGTGATAAGTAGGCTTAGCTTGCGCAGCATTATTTATCATCATTAGGGTGATTATTACGAGAAATACATATTTAAAAATTCTCATAAGTAACCCCCTTAATTATTTGTATTTTTATAAGACTAGCCTATTTTTGTCTCTCATAAAGTAGCAAAGCTTGGACTAATATGGCCTATAAGGCCTTATGAAATAATTAAGCAATAGCCATTTTGGCTAAATGGTTATCTTTAATAAATTTCTCAAACTCTCTGGCACATATGGGGCGACTAACATAATAGCCCTGAATAAGATCGCAGCCTGCATCCCGAAGAAATTCATATTGCTCCTTGGTTTCTACGCCTTCTGCTACCACTTGCATATCCAAGTCCCTTGCTAAGCCTAATAGAAGGGTTGTAATAGAGCAGCTTTTTTTGTTGTGAGGTAAATCTTGTATAAAGCTTCGATCTATTTTTAAGGTGGTAATAGGCAACTGTTGTAAGTAACTTAACGAAGAATAGCCGGTGCCAAAATCATCCAAAGCTATGCCAACGCCTATTTTTCGAAGGGCATTCAAGATATTAATACCACCTTGTAAGTCGTTTATTAATATACTTTCGGTAACTTCTATTTCAAGCCAGGAAGGGTGAAGGTTATGAATATGAATGAGCTCGCAAATGTCTTCCAACAAACTGGCTTCATTGAATTGGCGAGCGGACAAGTTGACAGATAATTTACAGCGGGTTTCCTCCTGTTGCCACCACTTGGCTAGCTGTGAACAAGCTTGATGAAGCACTTGTTTGCCAATGGGGAGAATGAGACCATTTTGCTCCACAAGGGCAATAAAAGTATTTGGACCCTGAAGGCCATTGTCAGGGTGCTGCCAGCGAACCAAGGCTTCGTTACCGACCACATCACCATTGACGGGATTGACCTGAGGTTGGTAGTGCAATAGAAATTCATCATTTTTAACCGCATCATGTAAAGAATTTTCAACCTGCATTCGGTCCTTAATGGTGGCATTTTGGTTGTTATCATAAAACTGATAAGTATTGCCACCGATGGACTTAGCTTTATACATGGCAGAATCTGCATGGCATACTAATTTTTCAGAATCTTTGTGATCATTTAGAGAGGTGTTAATGCCAATACTGGGAGATGCATAAATACTATGACGACCAATTTTAAAAGGCTCTGTGAAGAGGTTTAGTATTTTTTTAGCCACCAGTTCAGAATCTTGCATCACTTGCTTGCTAGTTAAAATGATAACAAATTCATCCCCGCCAAATCGTGCAAGCGTTTCTCCCTTACGAATAGCTTTGCGTAATCGTTTGGCTACTTCTATTAATAATGCATCACCTACGGTATGACCCAGATTATCATTGATGATTTTAAATCGATCTAAATCCATGAATAAAATGGCCAGTTCCTTTTGTTCTCGATTGCATTGGTGTGTGGCAAGCTCTAAGTGATCATTAAAAAGACGTCGATTGGCTAAGCCTGTGAGAGAATCATGAAAAGCTTGGTATTCAATATGAGCTTCTTTCTTTTTTTGTTCACTAATATCAATAAAAAGGGCCGCGTAATACAGCTCATTATAGGGGCCTTTAATAGCCATTAAACTTAGCCAAACGGGAAAAGAATATCCGCTGCCTTTTCTACAAGCCAATTCGCCATGCCACTCTTCTTCTGGGTTAACCATCAATAAATCATCGGGTAAAGTCATGCCATTACTAGTGGCAAATAATTCCATTAACGGTTTGCCTGTCACTTCCTCTGGCGTAAATTCACTTAGGTTGCTAAAAGCTGGGTTAATACTTTCGATCAGTCCTTTTTCATTGCAAATGGCAATGGCTTCTATGGTGCTATTAAATAAATGACTAAGCTGTTGGTTATGCTGAATAAGCCCTTGGGTATTAAAGGCTTCTCTAATTTCAGCTCTTAACAGTTCATTGTTCCAAGGCTTAGCAAGAAATTTATATATAGAGCCTTTATTAATGGCATCACTGACCGATTGAAAATCGGTGTAGCCGCTGATGATAATTCGAATGGTTTCAGGATACTGCTCTTTTACTTGTGCAAATAATTGCGAGCCAGTCATGTGGGGCATGCGTTGGTCGCTGACGATGACTTTAATTTTATGCTGCTGCAACAATGCTAAAGCTTCTTCTCCAGAATTGGCCACATAAATTTGGTAGTTTTCTTTTCGCAATAAGCGCTCTAATGATTTTGAAACATTGGGCTCATCGTCAACTAATAAGAGTGAATTTTGCATAGAGCACCTGTGAATTCATAAGTGGTGATTACACTTTAGTCATAATTGTCACTAATGTCACAAATGTAGTTAGACCTAATTTGTCTAGAATTTTCATACTTTATTTCTTATGGTGTTTTTTAAAAGAACAAAGGGGGATATGTCCCTTTATCATATTATTTTTTTAGAATAATCGTTTTTTAAAACTTACAGTTATTTAAATAATGGTCATTATTAACTAACGGTTGAAAGAGGAGGCATGTGGACGTAATTGGCTTTTGACGAAGTTCATCAATTAGGGGATGGTCTATAATGAACTTAGTCACGATTGTCACTAAAGTCATAAATTCAAGGGGGGAGTAATATGGTCAGCCGTGCTTTGGCCGAAAAAAATAAGCGTGTATTAAGCAGTGGTGATGTTGCCCGTTACTGTGGCGTGCACTTTAGAACGGTTATTCGCTGGATAGAAAAAGGCCGCCTCAAAGGCTATAAGTTGCCAGGACGTGGTAATAATCGCATAGACGAAGAAGACTTCATTACATTTTTAAAAGATAACAAAATGCCTATTCCCGATGGGTTACTAAATGAAAATAAGCGGGTTTTAATAGTTGATGATGAGAGGCCCATGGCCGCGGCCATACAACGTGTATTAAGAAATGCAGGTTATGAAACCGAAATTGCCTATGATGGCTTTCAAGCGGGTTCATTGCTCACCAGTTTCAAGCCTTCCCTTATGACTTTGGATTTAAGCATGCCCAACATGAATGGTTTTGAAGTGTTGGAATACATGAAATATAAAGAGCAGTTCAAGAATGTTAAAGTGTTAGTGATCAGTGCTTTAGATGATAAGGAATTAAATCGAGCTAAAGATGCGGGAGCGCATGCTTGTGTGAGTAAGCCTTTTCAAAAAAAGTATTTGCTGGAAGAAGTAGAAAAGGTCTTGGAAGCAGAGCTAGAGGTGGGGTGACATTTTTTACTTCTCTTATTTTTATTCATAGCTATTAAAATAATAAGAGAAGTAGAAGGGTATTATTAGTTATGCTTTACGAGCAATATAAACAGAGTTGGTGGATTCACCACCTGTAAACGGATTAGGAAAAGGCACTACATAGGAATCGGTAGATTCAAATACGCTGTTTAATAAAGCCATGAAATCCTCTGCCGGGGGCTCATCTGACCATAAGCCAAAGACACCGCCAGGGTGCAATTTTTCTTTCATGGCCGTTAAACCTTGCTTGGTATAAAAAGTACTGTTTCCTGGGTTCAACCAATAGCTTGGTGAATGATCAATATCTAATAAAATGGCATGCACTTTATTGTTACTTTCATCTTCGTTAATGACCTCTCCATCAAAACCATGTGTGGTGGAGGTGGCTACATCAAAAAAATCAGCATGGATAAGCTGGCAACGGGGGTTGTTAGAAAGCTCCTCACCCAGTGGCACAAGGTGTTTTTGATGCCAGTCGATGACGGGCTTCATGACATCAATGACTTTTAAAGATGTAACATTGTCAAAAGCCAGAGCCGCTTGAGCGGTGTAGCCTAACCCTAAGCCCCCCACTACCACATCAATTGAATCTTCAGTGAACGCCTTTAGTCCATAATTTGAAAGTTGAATTTCAGCCTCGGTAAATAGGCTAGACATTAAAAACTCTTCATTGAGTTTCACTTCAAATAATATTTGGTTGTTTAATCTAGGCTCAGAGCGGCGTCTAAGGCTAATGGCCCCTAAGGGGGTTTCTTGGTAATCAATTTCTTCAAATACAAAAGACATAATTGGGTTCTTATTAAGTTAAGCTAATGGGTGATCCATCATGGAGTGTAGATTTTAAGCAATGATGAATTTTAATAGCTGCGTTATCTATATTAAGCTGTGTACACAGTTAAAAGGGTATTAAAAATACCGCCAGTGTGCCTTATTCGAGTTTGGATCGCCATAGTTCATTGCGAACTAAGGGAGGGGAGATAAGACCCTTTTAATATGCCTTTAAATAGCGGCTTTTACGGTGCACTTGGCAAATATGTTCTATATTTAGAAAGTAAATTCATTTACTGACTGCCTATTGAATTCATAGAGTATTCCCATGACTAGGCTTAGCGTCTTATTTTTCATTTTTTCAGCAAGTCTTGCACTATCACCATTGGCGGCTGCGAAACAGGTGATTAAACTTTGGAGCTATTACGAATTCCCTCCTTTTGTGATTAGTGTGGCCGAGAAAAAAGGCCTGACTTATGATTTTGTCGAAATGCTAAATTTATTTGAAGATACGGGTGAGTATCAATTCGAAGTTGAAATTTTGCCCCGAAAACGCCTGAATGCTTACTTAGATAGCGCCAAGAAAGGGGCGGTATTGTGGGTTAACCCGCTCTTTTTTGGCGATTTAAAAAGAAAACGGTACTTTTGGACAAACTCCATACTGGAAGATGAGCAAGCTTTCATTTCAAGGGTTCAAACGCCTTTTTTATATACAGGTCCCAAATCCCTTATGAAGCCTAATTTTGTTCTAGGGGGGATGCGTGGTCATGTGTATGGAGGTATACAAAAACAAATAGACGAAGGCAAAATTATTAGAAGTGATGTAGATAAAGAAAAACAAAATATAGGTATGCTGCTAAAGAGACGAGTTAATACTTTCCTTATACCTCGCTCGGCCATGATATTTTACGAACAGCAATTAAACTTAAGTGGAAAGATTTATTACTCACCCAAGCCGCTCATTTCATTTACGCGAAACATTCTGGTGAAACATGATATTGAAGTATTTGAATTTTTATCTGAAATTGTTGATAACTTTAAGAAGGATGATTATTGGCAAGCCTTATTAGACCAATATGGGCCTGTCTCTTATACACATCTGACGCTGCCGACGAATCTACTCTGTGTAGATCTCGG
>OLII01000535.1_pt1 | contig 14376 bp, 9 predicted proteins | sample 1609481 | NCBI WGS metagenome assembly OLII01 (sample SAMN05416859, study PRJEB24817) | seawater metagenome | isolation source: Sea water | place: Canada:Atlantic | collected 2013-11
AGTACGGTCTCGTGGGCTCGGAGATGTGTATAAGAGACAGATTTCATTTATTCCCTGTATTAAATCTTCATTGAGAGGATTCCCTTCATTGAAATAAAGTTGGTACCAGCATAAAGCCGCTTCAAAATTGTAATCTTTAGTACCATTACTGGACGTTGCAACTGACTGTTTTATCTCACCACCTTGTGCATCATCTTTTATTAATACTAAGTTTGCAGTACGAGGAATACCACTGCTATTGGCTGCAAGGGTTGTATAGCTAGTATTCTCAGAAGGGCGATTTTCTTCATTTACGCCCGCCATGCTTACGCTGCATAAGCTGTCTATGACAGAGCTGCGAGAATAGGCATTACCGTAAGTCGCAACTAAAGACTGAAATAAATCAATACCTGCATAGCCCACTAACAGCGGATTTGATTCAGGCAAGTAAGCGGCTTCATTTAGCTTGGCAACAGATTGAGCTCCTAGCTCTTCATAAGTTCCAGCATCTAGTAATCCTGCAGTCACTAGAGCGTCACAACGCCCATTAACTTCGCCGCGCCCTGCACCATTGCCTGCCCATAGGGCATTTGTTAGGAGTAGATCTTTACTGGCACAAGCCCCATAGAGTTCAGAAATTACAAAATATTCATAGGCAGGTTTACTGTGATTTGTTATTTCCTTGCGATCTCCCATTTTAATGGAAAATTCTTGTACGGATGACAGTGGGTTTATATTCGGCTCTGCCACCACGACAGCATCTATTAAACCTTCGGTGTCTTGCTCTGCTGCTCGTAAGGCAGCACCACCTCCATTTGAAACACTCGCTGCCATGACTAAAGTGTTTTCAGTGGTGAAAGTGGCCATGGGGAATTGATAGTTAAGCTGTCTAAAAGCAAATTTAATGGCTTGTAATGTATGTAAGCCCCAATCCTTTTCCACATTTTTTTGTGAATAAGCATGTTTAAAAGCGATACGATTTGTATGTGTTTGACTGAATTGTTCGATATCTTCTTTGCTAGGTATTTGGGCGTTTTGGTAGTCAATTGAATTGGCTAAAGTGTTGTCTAGTGTAGGAATACGAAATGTTAATTCTGTTGAATCTGATAATTTAACGGCATTCATGGCGATGTCATAACCAATTGCCTGTGTTAAATCTACCGCACCTGTACCTTTGTTCATATCTGTATAGGCAACCGCACAATTTTTTCAATTCCCCAAGCTCCAGAAGTACCAATGGCGCCGTAAACACCACATGAACCCGACGAAGGGGCAGCAATAATACAAGGGGACTGCATATTAAAATCGTCAGGAATTTGTACCATAAGTGTGGCACGATTAATTCCGGTTCCCACATAAGCTAAATACTCGTGGCCTGGAAATTTAGTATCATCTTTAGGGCCATATTCTACACCAAATAACCCGTCACCCTGATTCACAAGGGCTAAGTAATTAGTATAAATAGCATTTTTTCTAAGCTCAGAGCCAGTGGGGTAACTGGAATTTACATAGCCAGGTGGGCTACTTGAAGTTAACCTTGTTAAGCCAAGACCGGCTAGTAATCCGTCGCTTTGCCCATCATAATAAGCTGACTTTATGGCTCCCAAATTTAATTGGATTTCTGATGGTGTGTCAGTGATGTTATCTGAGTCCGATCCGCATGCTGAAATGGTCAATGATCCGATAAAAACCATTGAAAAACTAAACAGTGATTTTCTTAGTCTGCTGTCCATGTATCATCCTTTGAATTTATGTTATTTATGCGTTATCTAAAGAGTGACTACTGTTATTAAAATTAAATAATTACTGTCCGTATACTGTTGCTGGAAACCAATTAACCAGTGCAGGAAATAATAAAATCAAGCCAAGGCCAATAAGCTGCAATACAATAAAAGGCATTACCCCTTTATAAATGTCTGTAAGTTTTATTCCGTCAGGGCAAACACCTTTTAAATAAAATAGAGCAAAACCTACTGGAGGCGTTAAAAAAGAAGTTTGCAAAGTGACGGCAACCATCATTACAAACCAAACTAACTCAGGATTATCAATCACGCCATATCCGCTGATGGCTATTTCCAAAGAACTGATAACAGGGGCAATGAGGGGTAAAATAATGAGGGTGATTTCAATCCAGTCAAGGACGAAACCCAATAGAAAAATAATGGCTAAAACAAAAAGAATAATACCATATGGGCCAAAAGGCAGCGCGGTGAGAAATGACTCTATAAATTCATCGCCACCTAACTCTCTCAAAACTAAAGAGAAAACAGTCGCGCCAATAAAGATAGCAAAGATATAACCACTTACATTGAAGGTGTTGTGTAAACAATATTTAATAACAGAAATTGACAGCTTGCCATTAAACCATGCTAATAACATCGCAGCGGCGGCACCTACGGCAGAGGCTTCAGTGGGAGTGGCTAAACCGGTGAAAATGCTGCCTAAAACGGCGACTATCATGAGTAATGTGGGTAATACAGATTTTAATACCCGAACCCACAAATCTAACGTAACCGGTTTTAAATCCTTAACTAAGGGCATGGAGGTTGGTTTTAATATGCCAAGAAAAACAATGTAAAAAATGTAAAGCGCACCCAGTACCAACCCTGGAAATACAGCACCCATGAATAAATCACCCACTGACAATGCCAATTGATCAGCCATGATGACCAACATGATACTGGGCGGAATTAATATGCCTAAAGTGCCTGAGCTGGCAACGACGCCTAAAGCAACTTTTTTGTCATAATCTTGTTGAAGCATGGCTGGTAAAGACATAACGGCCAGTAATACAACTGAGGCGCCAATTATACCGGTGGACGCAGCTAAAATAACGCCTATTAAAACCACTGTTATGGCAAGCCCTCCACGCACCCGTCCAAAAAGCTCTTGGAAAGATTTCATTAGGTTTTCGGCAGCACCCGATTTATCAAGCATATTCCCCATAAAAATAAACATAGGTAGTGCCACTAATATCCAGTTATCCATGATTTTATATATGCGATTCACAGACAAGCCTAGGGTGAGAAAATCTAGTCCAGTTAACGTGCCTAAGTAAACATCACAATAGTAGCCAATGCCCCCAAAAATGACGCCAACCCCTCCTAATACCCAAGCAATAGGGAAACCACTAAAAAGTAAAAAAAGGAAACTTAACATCATACCAATAATGAGAATTTCATTTATGGCCATGATTATTCTCCTCTTATTAATAATATGATTTCACGTAAAAGGCGACTTATGGATGTGAGTGCCAGTAATCCCATACTGATGGGAATAGCCGTTTTAATAAGCCATCGAAAAGGTAACCCTGAAGGTGCATTTGAGCGCTCTGACATGCGAAAAGACTCATATACAAAATCTAGGCTATGGTAAATAACAACATACAGAAAGGGCAGTAATAGAAAACAAATTCCGGTAATCTCGATAATATGTTTAGCTTTATTGGAATATACGTTTTTAAATACATCGACCCTTACATGGGCGTCGGTGGCTTGTGCATAGGACAAACCAAATAGAACTCCTATAGCATAGAGATGCCATTGCAGTTCTTCTAAGGCTATAGATCCAGAACTCAAGCCCCTTCTTAGTATCACTTGAATGATTATAACAATCACCAAAATTATGTAGACCCAAGAGATACTCCGCCCAAGCTGTCGCACAAAGTGATCGATTTTTTCAGGTAACAATAAAAATACCGAATGTGTTTTATTATTCATTCATGAATACCTACGAAATGTTTTCATGGCTTTTCTATCGGGTAAAATAGTGAAAGTACCGATATGCAATCGGCACTATTAAATGAATAGCTAGCTTCGAGTTAAGAATGCCTTTGAAGACCATACGGTATAGTTTTTTCGAAACTTAGTTAGATCTTCATATACTTCTTTAAACATAGGGTCCTTTTTTTGTTCAATAACGACTTCTTCCCATGCAGCTTTAAAGCTACTTAGTATTTCTGGTGACCAGATTTTAGTAATGACGCCTCTTTCCATCCTATTTTTTTTCATGGCAGAAAACTGTATGTATTCAGATTCCGCAATGGAGTTGGTGACGGATGCCTTGCAGGTGCTGGATATTTGGGCCTGCTGATTTTTAGTCATTCCGTTCCAGGTGTCTTTGTTAATTAATAACTCAAAGAGGGTAGCTTGCTGGTGCCAGCCTGGAAAATAATTGTATTTTGCTACTTTATAAAACCCCAGTTTTTGATCAATGGCAGGTTGCGAAAATTCCGTAGCATCAATAGCCCCTTTTTCTAAAGCACCAAATATCTCTCCACCAGGAATTAATGAGACGGAAACACCCAATTTTTGCATGACTTGGCCACCGAGACCGTAGAACCTCATATTAAGCCCCTTTAAGTCATTAATGGTTTCTACTGGTTTTTTAAACCAACCGGATGATTCAGGAGAAATGATGGCGCATGCTTCTACGTGAACGTTGTAACCAGATTGATTGTACATTTTTTGATACAACTTCATACCATTGCCATAATACATCCAAGCCATAAACTCAGGCGCTTCTGGGCCAAATGGTACCGTAGAAAAAATAGTAGCAGCGGGCATCTTACCTGCCCAATAACCGGAAATGGCATATCCTGAATTCACTTTACCACTTGATACGGCATCTAATATCTCAAGTGGTGCCACCAGCTTACCTGGTTCATATACTTTCATTTTAATTTCACCAGCTGAAATGAGTGGTAACTGTTGCTCAACCCACTTTATTGGTGTGCCTAATGCAGGAAGGTGGGAACCAAATGCAATAGGCGTTTTAAGCAATATAGGTTTAGCATGACTTATGCTGGCGCTTAAAATAAATAGGCTGAAAATAAATAGAAAAATATTGAGCTTTCTCATGTCTTCACACTCCGTTCTTATTTTTATCCGGCCCGCCTAATCTCTGCAGGAGACAGTTGGGAAGCATTGACTATAAAGGAGATAAAGACTCGACAGCTATCCTACTTTGGTATGGTCGGACGATAATAAAAATTTAACGTCCGGGTTGATCAAAACGTTAATTTGATACGAGTGAATGCTTTTCTATTGAGTTAATTGGTGCTGGATTATATTGTGCTAGTTGTTTTTGGGAATCGATCTTCATTACAACAAGATTGTAAGTAACTTCGCTTTGTTAGCGATGTGCCTATTTTAATGTCATTTTCTAGAATGCTTGAACATGGATTGTTTGTGATAAATTACCTGCACAATACTTGGTTGGTTGCCATCATCTCTTTAGCCTATATTGGCCTGCTATTTTGCGTGGCAATTTATGGAAATAGAAATAGCAATCCAAAGTGGCAACCCTATATTTACAGTTTAACGTTGGCAATTTTCTGCACCAGTTGGGCTTATTATGGTGTGGTACAGCAATCTATCAATACAGGCTGGCTATTGGCCCCCACTTATTTTGGGGCAATATTACTCATGACCTTTGGCTGGAAGATAATGAAGCGCATTATCATATTAGCCAAAAGAGAAAATAGCACCACTATTGCTGACTTTATAGCTGCTCGTTATGGTCACTCAAGAGGCATAGCTATTCTTGTTACACTATTTTGTTTATTTGGCATGCTTCCCTATATTGCCTTACAGCTCAAGGCCGTTTCAGGCAGTTTTCAATTAATTACTCAATCAAATCATTCACAATTAAGTTGGTTTAGCGATCCAGCTCTGGTTATTGCCTTTTTTATGGCTGTATTTAGTATTTTGTTTGGAACTCGCTCTATCGATTCCAGTGAAAGTAATAGAGGAATGATGCTGGCTATTGCATTTGAATCGATTGTTAAATTAACGGCATTTTTAGCCGTAGGTCTATTCGCCATTTATGGCTATTACGATGGTTTTACTGATTTATTTAACAGGGCCATGCAGGAAACTAAGATAATTGATGTATTAACGGATTATAGTAACCCTAGTGTTTATCTCACTCATGCTGTTATTGGAGCGATTGCCATATTTGCTTTGCCTAGGCAATTTCATGTTGCAGTAGTGGAAAGTACAAGCCCAAAAGACTTAAAAACAGCTAGATGGTTGTTTCCTTTATATCTTCTACTAATAAACTTGTTTGTATTGCCACTGGCGGTATTTAGTTTTTTACAAAGAGAAGATTTTCCTTCACTAGAATATATAACTCTTCAAATACCTTTGGTTTACGAGCAGCCATGGCTTGCTTGGTTATCCTATCTAGGCGGTCTTTCAGCCGGTACTTCAATGGTTATTATTGCTTCGATTACTTTAGCTACTATGATATGTAATGAAATAGTTCTACCGCTGTTTATGAAAATAAAATATCAAGCTAGCAGTGAGTCTAATCAGTTTAAGAATCGAGTATTAAATATTCGCCGGGTGGCGATTATTTTTATTTTGTTTATGGCTTTTTTTTATTATCGGGTTTTGTCGAAATATAACTCACTGTCTGAAATTGGCTTACTGTCATTTGTGGCCATTGCACAATTTGCACCTGCGATACTTATCGGTCTCATTTGGCAGGGGGCCAATCATAGAGGAGCCTACTTTGGATTAATAACGGGCTTTACAATTTGGTTCTATTGCCTATTTATGCCTGTGCTTTCGGGGGCAGGATGGATCACAGATGAAATAATGCTTGGGCCATGGGGAATAGAGTTTTTGCGGCCCTATGAACTCTTTGGCCTTAATGGTTTAGACCATATAGTTCATGGCACATTTTGGTCCTTAGTACTGAATACGTTAGCTTTAGTCATTGGTTCACTTTACTGCAAACCTAGTTTTTCAGAAACAGAGCAAGCTCAAAGATTCATGTTTGTGGATATTCCTAAAGTGCAATCAGTGAAGCACCGCTATTCAATTTCCATGGCTGATCTTAAAGCGCTTCTTTTAAGGTTTATTAATGAGGAAAAAGTAGAAGGGTTATTTAGAAAGTTCAGTAACCCTGTCACTGGCCGTATAATAAATACCACGGAAGTGGATGAAGTTACCCTTAAATCTGCTGATAGGTTGCTGAGTTCCGTACTAGGGCGTAGAGGGGCAAATTTGCTAATAGGTAAATTAGTTAATGGGAATGTAGGTGATCCCAATAATTTAAGTAACATAATGGAGGGCGTGAGTGAAGTAGTGACCTTTAATAGAGAATTGTTAACGTCAGCCTTACAGAATATTAATCAAGGAATTAGCATTATTGATGAAAGGATGAACCTTATAGTCTGGAACAATAAATTTACGAGCCTTTATGATATCCCTGACTCCTTTTTGTATGCTGGAGTGTCTATTGAAAAAGTTATTCAATTTATTGGTCAGTCCGGTGGTTTTGGCGATTTAAATATTGATGAGTTAATGATGCAGCGTATAGATGAAATTCGTTTAGGCAAAGCCCATTATTCGGTGCGCAAAACATCTGATGGTCGCTATATTGAATTACAAGGCAATACAATGGGAGAGGGACGTTATGTTACAACTTATACGGATATTACTGCCCACCGAATAATTCAAGACAAACTGATACAAAGTAATGAAGTACTAGAGCAGCGAGTTCAGTCTAGAACTTTAGCACTAACAGAAGTAAATGAAAGCTTACATAAGGCCAATAGTAACAAGACGCGTTTTTTAGCTTCTGCAGGCCATGATTTAGTACAGCCTTTAAACTCAGCCTCACTATTTTCAGCTTCAATTTTACACAAATTGGAACAACTAGAAACGAGTGATGAAAAGTCCAGAATAAATCTTTTAAAGGTAGCCACAAATCTTGAAAAATCGCTTAACTCAGCAGAGTCACTACTAAATGAACTATTAGAAATCTCCAAGTTAGATGCGGATATAATAAAAGCAAATATGGAAGTTTTCTCTGTTGATAAAATTTTAGTTCCTTTGTATGAAGAATTTTCCCCTTTAGCAATAAAAAAAGGCTTGAAATTAGAGTTAGTTAAATCTGAAATTCATATAGAAAGTGATCCAATATTGTTAAGAAGAGTTATTCAAAATTTGTTAAGTAATGCACTTCGTTACACCTTTACAGGTACAGTCACTATTGATGTTAGAGTGACCGATCAATCAGTTTGGCTTGAAATTTATGATAGTGGTATTGGCCTACCAGAGGATCAGACGGAGTCAATTTTTGACGAGTTTCATCGATTGGAAAGTGCCATGCATGTTAGTGAGAAGGGTCTTGGTCTAGGGTTGTCTATTGTTCAGAGAATATGCTTGCTGCTAAATCACGATATTTTAGTCACATCAACGTTGGGGCTGGGTAGTTGCTTCTCTATAAATGTACCTAGGGCCAAGCAAAACGTATCCACCACTGTGCATAATTCAATGCCAATTCAAACCGAGCAAAATAGAAAACAATTAATACTGTGTATTGATAACGAACAGCAAATTATTAATGGCATGAGTAGCCTGCTAGATGATTGGGGTTTTAAAGTAATCGCGGCTAATAATGAATATCAGGCTGAAAAAATGTTGGATAATAGTTTACCTAACCTTCCCCCAAGTTTAATAATTATAGATTATCACCTTGATGCAAACGTAACGGGCATTGATGTTGTGAAAAGCTTACAAAGAAAATGGGGTGTTAAAATACCCTGTTTGGTAATAACAGCAGATTATACAGAGGAGGTTAAAAATAAAATTGAGAGCCAAGGATGTCTCTTATTGCGCAAGCCAGTGAAACCAATGGCGTTAAGATCACTTATCAATAAACTGATAGTCTAACTGAATGCCAATCAAGCCTTGATTGCTAATTTATGTAAAATCATTGCAGCCTGAGTGCGGTTGCTTATTTCCAATTTTCTAAGAATTTCACTAATGTGAGTTTTTACTGTTGTTTCTTTAATGCCCAAATTATAAGCAATTTGCTTATTCAGGGCGCCATCTCCTATCATCTGCAATACCTTTAGCTGCTTTGGCGTAAGCTGGTTAAGCTTTTTTAATAAATGATTATCTTCTGCTTTTGAACTGTATTCGGGAAAAGATAATTCTCCTGATAATACTGTTAATAGTGAGTGGTGAATATCATTACGCTTTGATGACTTAGGAATAAAGCCCAATGCACCCAGATTATAAATATCCTTGATAACGTCTTGATCATCGTTGGCACTAATAACTACGATCGCTAAGTCGGGTTGGTCACTCCTTAAACGCAATACGCCTAATAAACCTTTATTACCAGGCATGTTTAAATCTAACAATAACAGGTCTGTTGGATTTTCAGATATATGAGTTTGTGTTTCTAAAAAAGTAGATGATTCAGAAATGTTAAAGTTCACGTTCATTTCATTTAGCGAACCAATTAAAGCCGCTCTGAATAGGGGGTGGTCATCGGCAATAAGTATCTGATGTGTCATTTTTGTATTTCTTTTTATTTTGTTTATGAAATTAATGCACTTAGGTTATTTAAACGCAAGAATTAGTCAGTGAAATAGTTGTTTCTAGATCTAAAGTAGCAGTTAAGTTACGACAAAAGTTAAATTTTTAACATAAAAATTGTGTGTACCCTACTAATGTATGAGTCCTATTGCAGATCTAATTGAGTATATTTAAATGGTTCAGATTTAGAATTTAGACTGGGAATTACCATTATTGTTACGGTATTTTAACTAAAGGAATTAATGATGAAAAATAATAAAAATAACTCAACAATCAAAAACTTGACTTCGAGTTTATTACTCTTCTCAGTAGTTAGTGTTGTGGCGGCAACGCCTATCACAACAACCCAAGTAAGTGGTTATGTGAAGTTCGACAGTATTTATAATGATGAAAATGATGCAACTGGTACGCTACGCGAGCAAGCCTTGCTTACTTTGAATGGAGATGAAGCCAATGACGAGGAAGGAGATTTGTATTTGTCGTCTTATGAGTCACGAATTAATTTTACTTCTCAAACAAAGGGTACCCCTGTAGGTGACCTTAAAGCAGTGATAGAGGGTGATTTTTATTCAGGACCGACACAAAATGTGGTGAATCTTCGTCATGCTTATTTTGTTCAAGATAAACTAACAATAGGTCAAACATGGTCTACGTTTATGGATCTCGCATCGCTTGCTGAAACTGCCGATTTTGGAGGGCCAGCAGGTCGAATTTTTACTCGCCAAAGTTTAGTTCGTTACAACCAAAATGTAGCAGGAGGAAAAATTGATTTGGCGGTTGAAGACCCTAAAAATGGTGTAGCGGACGAGCAAGACCCATCTGCTCCAGACTTGGTGGCTAAATTCACTCGCACTATTGATTCTGGACATATTTCCGCTGCAGTCCTTATTCAAAACCTAAAATATGATGACGGCACAGATTCAGATTCTACTATGGCATTTGCGGGTAGGGTATCAGGGCGAATTAATATTGGCTCAGATAATATTAAATTTGCGCTTATTTCGGGTCAAGCCATGGGAGGATACTTAAACTTCGGCGATGTTCAAGCAGCAGATTTTATAGATGAAAAAATTGAATTGTCTGAACAAACGGCCACGCGCATATCTTATCAGCATTTATGGTCTGGAAGTTTTCGAAGCACAATACGCTATGCAATTACAACCAGCGAACTTGATGGTGAAGATCAAGGAGACTTCAGTTCCTTGCATGCTAACTTAGTTTATAACCTATATAAACCTGTAAAGTTTGGGGCTGAAATAATTAATGCCGAGAAAAAACAAACAGGAGAAAAAAATCTTAATTTATCAAGGTTTCATTTATTCGCGAAATATAATTTTTAATACACTACTAGTAACTGCATCTCTATAAGCTTAATTTTAGAGTGCAGTTATTTCGTTAGATAATACAGAGTCAGTATCTATTTAGATGCGATGTAATTTGAGACGTTTTAATTGGGAAGTTTTTATGCAAGCAAAACAAGTATTGATTACGGGAGCGGCTAGCGGGATTGGTCAAGTAATCGCTTTTATACTAGCAGAGCGTGGTTATCATATAATTGTCACAGATATGGATGAAAACGAAGCGCAACAAACAAAGGATGTAATTATAAGAAAGGGAGGATCTGCCCAGTCTTTTAGGTTGGATGTAACATCACCAAAAGATGTTACAGATTTAATTAGTGGCCTATCAAACCCTATAGATATTTTAATTAATAATGCGGGTATTCAACATGTGGGCTCTTTGGATTACTTTCCCATGGAGAAATGGGATTTATTAATTCAGGTGATGCTAGTGGGGCCAGCTAGACTAACTCAGGCAGTACTGCCCAGCATGAAGCAGAATAATTACGGGCGTATAATTAACATCGGTTCTATTCATGCCTTGGTGGCATCTCCATTTAAAAGTGCCTATGTGGCTGCCAAACACGGTATTTTAGGCTTTTCCAAAGCCATTGCATTAGAGGTTGCTGAAAATAATATAACCATTAATACGCTTTGCCCTTCTTATGTTAAAACCCCTTTAGTTGAGAAGCAGATTACCTCGCAAGCAAAAGAACACTGTATATCTGAGGCGGAAGTTATTAACCAAGTAATGTTAAAGCCAATGCCTAAAAAAACATTTATTGAGATTGAAGAATTGGCCGAGACCTGTGAGTTTTTAATTAGTGATTTAGCCAAAAATATTACGGCACAAGCAATTGCGTTAGATGGAGGGTGGACGGCTCAGTAAATACCTCAGCCATTTGTATCAACTTTTCTGTATATTTTTTCTGAGTAATTTTAAAATTATTATATCGGTGCCCTTTTTGTTCAAAGGGCATCAATATAATACTCTAATTGTTAAAATACTTTTCAGGCCTTATGGCCAGTTTCGTAACTTCCATTTATGTGTTTCTTCAATTAATAATAACAGCAAGGCCACACCCGCTAACCAAGACCATTGGCTAAGGGTAACAGGCTGCATCTCTAGTACGTCTCGCAATCCAGGTAAATACATGACACCCACATGTATCGCTTGGGCTAAGGGAACTGCGATCAGTAATAATGGGTTGGAAAACCACGACATTTTAAATAAAGACTGGGTTTCACTGCGGCTACTTAATGCGTGAATATTGCCAAACATGACCATTAGTAAAAGTGTTAAGTTTCTCGCTTCAGCTTCACTGACCCCTAAATAATTTAAGGTTGCCACAACGGCGAAAGCCAGTAATCCCATGCTGCCACCAATGACCAATACATGTTCAATAATGTGTTTTTCAAAAATGGCTTCGCTGGGTTTTCTAGGGGGCTTTAATAGCTCTGAGCCTTCTTTGGGTTCAAATGCCAAGGCCACATCCTGCACTCCATTAGCCACTAAGTTTAGCCATAACAACTGCACAGCTGTAAGCGGCATGGCCAAGCCTGCACTAATGGATAAAAAGAATAGTAAAAGCGCTGAAAATCCAGTGGCCACTAATAATGCAATGACCTTTCGAATGTTATTGTAAACAATTCGTCCTTGTTCAATGCCGTTAACAATAGATGCAAAATTATCATCGGTAATAATCAGTTGCGCCGTTTCTTTTGCTACGTCGGTGCCGCGCTTACCCATGGCGACGCCCACATTACTTTCCCGCATGGCAGGCGCATCATTAACACCATCACCGGTGACCGCAACAAAATGGCCACTGTTCATAAAGGATTTTACAATTTGTTGTTTTTGCTGAGGCTCAATACGTGCAAATACCCGACAGGTAAAGATTAACTTATCGATTAAGCCGAGTTTGCCTTGATGATCTTGCTCATTGGCTAGGCGAATCATGTCGCCGGTCACTACGTCATTTTCCGGTTTGCACAATCCTAGTTCAATGGCGATGGCTTTGGCGGTAGCTGGATGGTCACCTGTGACCATGGCCACTTCAATGCCCCCTTGTTGGCAGCGGCTAATGGCTTTGTTGGCTTCAGGGCGCACGGGGTCAATCATGGCTACCATGCCTATAAACACCATGTTACTTAAATTTTCAATAACCCCTACGCGGTCTACCTTGCGTTTGGCCAACGCAATAATGCGATAACCATTGGCAGCCACCTGGTTAAATTGATTTTCAATTTTTGCGGTATCTATTACTTGCTCTTTACCATCCACTAACATAGTGGCGCACATACTAAGAATTTTTTCTGGGCTGCCTTTTACATGTAAAGATATATTTTCATCGTTTAAATTGTAGCTGGCACTAAATGCATTTTCTGATTCGTAAGGAATTAAATCTACCTGATTGTTGTGAGACTTTAATTCATTGATCGATAATTTTACTTTTTTGGCTAATACTAGAAATGCCACATCTACTATGTCACCACTGGATGTCCATTCATTACCGCCATATTCCAAATGGCTTTCATTGGCCAGTACGCCGCACGTACAAAGATCAATGACGCCTTGATTTAGCTGTTCGTTGGATGATGTTGAATTAGATAGTTCTCGTTCGGGATCGATTAACTCTCCTCCTGGGGCAACCCCTTCGCCACTAATGTCATAAGACTGCCCACTGGGAAGTAATATTTTACGAATGGTTAATTCATTTACTGTAAGCGTGCCGGTTTTGTCTGAACAAATAAATGTGCACGAGCCTAAGGCTTCCACCGCCACTAATTTTCTAATAATCACATTTAGCTTTGCCATGCGCCCCATGCCAATGGATAAGGCCACCGTTAATGCAGCAGGTAACCCTTCTGGAATGGCCGATACCGCTAAACCAATGGCTACCATGGCCATGGCTTCAAAACTGTAACCGCCACGCAGCAGCATAATGCCTACTAACAATAAAATGGCCACCAAAATGGCTGCTGCAGTTTGATAGGTAAACCGACGAATTCGAATCATTAACGGAGGTTCGCTACTGTGCTGCTGCCCTAATAAGTGAGCAATTTTACCCAGTTGCGTGTCCATGGCTGTGGCCACTACGGTACCCATGCCACGGCCACGGGTCACCATAGTGCCGGCAAAGCACATGGCACTTTGCGCACTAATAGCTTGGGTGGTGTCACTGCAACCTTGGGCCGATTTTTGAGTGGCTACCGATTCACCGGTGAGCATTGACTCATCAATGCCTAAATCTCGGCTACTCATTAGTTTTAAATCGGCGGGTATTTTATCCCCTGACTCCAGTACCACGAAGTCACCTGGAACCAATTGTTCCACTTCTATTTGCAAACTGATGCCATCGCGAATAACTCGAGCATGACCTTGTACTAATTGTCGTAAGGCTGCGGCTGAGCGTTGGGCTGAATATTCTTGGTAGGTACCAATGAAGGCATTAAGTAAGAGTACCAACATAATAAAAATACTGTTGGCTACTTGATTTAAACTAAAAGACGCAACAGCGGCAATGAGCAAAATATAAATAAATGGGCTTGAAAACTGCCCCATAAAAATACGCAGCACTCCGGGTAAGGGCGCTTCGGGTAAGCGGTTTAAACCAAATTGAAGCAGCCGCTTTTTTGCTTCATTACTGGTAAGCCCACTGGGCTCTACGGGTGAAACCGCATTCATGAAATACTCCCTTATTTCTATAATTTAT
>OLII01000536.1_pt1 | contig 14350 bp, 9 predicted proteins | sample 1609481 | NCBI WGS metagenome assembly OLII01 (sample SAMN05416859, study PRJEB24817) | seawater metagenome | isolation source: Sea water | place: Canada:Atlantic | collected 2013-11
ACACAGAGTAGATCGTCGGCAGCGTCAGATGTGTATAAGAGACAGTCCATATTCTGCCTGAAATCAAAAATTACTTCTCGCCTAATGGTGTTGGCGTAAAAGCCGGAGATAACCTAAAAAACCCTAAGTTAGCTAAAGCTTATAAAAGTATCGCTACAGAAGGTGTTAAGGTTTTTTATCAAGGTTGGATAGCGGAAAAAATCGTCGATAAAGTACAAAATGCTGCGGTATCACCGGGTTTATTAACCCTAGATGATATGAAGAAATACCAAGCGATAGAACGTGCTTCTGTTTGTGGCCCTTATCATGAATACAAGGTATGTGGCATGCCACCACCAAGCTCAGGCGGTATTAGTGTTATCCAAATTTTGGCGCAGCTTGAGTCGTTCAACTTATCTCAATACCCAGCTAACTCACTTACAGCAGTACACTTATTTACTCAAAGCTCTAAATTAGCCTTTGCTGATAGAAGTATGTACGCCGCAGACAGCGACTTTGTCAGCGTACCTGTTTCTGGTTTACTTGCTAAAGACTACTTAGCTGAGCGCGCTAAGTTAATTGATAAAGAAAAAGATATGGGACGAGCATTTGCTGGTAAACCTGAGCAAAGCTTGGCTCTTGCTAATGATAATGCCATTGAAAGGCCATCAACCACACACCTTGTGGTGGTTGATAAATTTGGTAATGCGGTTTCAATGACCAGTAGTATCGAAAATGGTTTTGGCTCGGCACTTATGGTGCAGGGGTTTATTCTAAATAACCAGTTAACTGACTTCTCTCTTGCGCCAAAGCGTGATGGTAAATTAGTGGCTAACCGCGTTGAACCAAATAAAAGACCACGTAGTTCAATGTCACCTATGATGGTATTTAATGCGGATAATTCATTGCGTTTAATTGTTGGCTCGCCTGGTGGCAGCAGAATTATTAATTATGTTGCTCAAACCATTATTGGTGTTTTAGATTGGCAGCTTACTATTCAACAAGCAATAAACTTACCCAATGTCACTAACCGAAACTATGTAACCACCTTAGAGCAAGGTACTGAGATTGAAGGCTTAAAAGCAGCCTTAGAGAAAAAAGGTCACACCGTGAAAGTAAGACCTCTTAATAGTGGACTTCACGGTATAGAAGTAACCAAATCAGGCTTGGTTGGCGGTGCTGACCCGCGTCGAGAAGGTCTGCCGCTAGGGCGTTGATATTGTGGCAAGAGAAATATTACCAAAGGTGGTGAAGTTTACTTTACCACCTTTTTTGTTGTCTTTTTTTTAAGATTAAGGCAGAGCCTTGTTGTTGGTTGTTACAAGTTAGCGACAAAGTTTGAATAATTGTAATGGGTGTTGTGCAGCGTTTAACGATAAGTTGTCCTATTGTAGTTAGATAAAGCAAAATGATTTTTTTATAGCATTTTGCTTGCTACTGTTTATGATGAAAAAGGTCATAATTAAAAAAATAGGTGATTGTATGGGCTTAAAAACAAAAATTATAGCGTTTGTTATTGTGTTGTTTTTGTCGCTATTGAGTGTCGCACTACTCGGGTTGCAAGTGTTAAACCAAGCGAGTGAGGCAGATAATATTGCTCGTATAAATCAGCTGATGAAATCTACCGCCAATATTGTTGCGCAGTTTGAGCAACTGTCTAGCAAAGAGGGCATCAATGAGCAGCAAGCCAAAGCCTATGCCACACAAATCCTTCGAGAAAACAAATATCATGATTCTGAATATGTTTATGTAGTTGATGAGCAATTAAACTTTGTTGCGACTCCACATGATCCGCAATTGCATGGTACTAGCTTTAATGACTTTAAGGATGCTGAAGGTCAAAGCATTGGTCAATTAGTCGCAAGGCTAGTTGGTAATAAAACCAACCAAATTATTACTTATCACTGGAACTCTGAGCGTGATGGCGAAGTTGTTGACTTAACTTCGGTTGTGCAAAAAACACCTAAATGGGGCTGGTATATTGGTACGGGAATTAGCTATGCAGAAGCCGACGCTCGGTATTGGGATACGGCGAAATGGTTGCTTTCTCTGTCTATTGTTATTGCCGTTATCTTATCTGTAGCGCTGGCTCGTTTTGGCTTAGCTTTGAACAATGCCTTAGGCGCAGAAATAAACGATGTACATAAACTGGTGTTGAAAGTCTCTAAAGGTCATTTAAAGCAAGACGCTAAGTTCAGTAATGCCAACGAAGAAAGTGTTGTTGGCGCTATAAATTATATGCAATCGGCTTTACAAGGTGTTTTACAAGGGATTAAAGATGTTGCTGATAACTTACACAATCAAACAGAAGATTCTGAGCGCAGAGCTGGTGAACTTGATGGTTTAACCCGAACCATGAACGAAGAAACCCAAATGGTTGCCTCGGCCATTACCCAGTTAACAGCATCGGCCAGTAATGTTGCAGACAATGCCAAACAAACGGCTGATTCGGTCAGTGATGCTGAGAAGCAAGGGCAATCTGCAAACTTGTTAACCCAAGAAGCCTCAAAAACAATTAACTTATTAGAAAGTCAAATTGATAACGCCGGCGCTAATATTCAGCTACTTGATGATGAAGTGAATAATATCGCCAATGTACTAACGGTTATTCAAGGTATTGCCGAGCAAACAAATTTACTTGCGCTAAACGCGGCAATTGAAGCGGCAAGAGCAGGCGAACAAGGGCGAGGTTTTGCCGTTGTTGCTGATGAAGTGAGACAGCTAGCACAACGTACTCAATCGAGTACGGAAGAAATTCATCAGATGATTACCAAGCTGCAAAACGCGACTAAAGATGCCAAGAGCTCGGTTAGCCAAAGTATTCAAACCAGTGAAAAAACGGTTGAAAAGTCTCAACAAGTGTCAGATCAGTTATTACAAATAGCCAATTCATTAGGTGAAATATCACAAATGACTCATCAAATATCTACCGCATCAGTAGAGCAACTAGCCGCCGGAGAAGATACAGCTCAGCGCATTGTTAATATTTCTGATACGGCAAGTAACACCTTAAATGTCTCTCAACAAGCGCAATCTGCCGCACATGAAACTCAACAGTTAAGTGGTAACTTAGAGGCAGAGATGAATAAGTTTCAAATGTAATACTCTGACAAAGCTAAACATCCTATTATTTTTTGGTGTGATTATTGCATTTTAAATAATTATCAGTAGTTCCAAGAACCGACAAATTGTTGGCAGGAGTATTAAAAAGTGACAGCGAAAAAATTTCCGCTAATCGCTCAAGTGTTGTGTTTCATCTTAACTATCTATAGCTGGGAAAGTTATGCGGTAGAAAGCTCTGTGCAATTACATAAAGTCGATCAAGATAAAAGCTTTGGTTATAGCCTATCAATAGGTGATGAATTTTTTAAACAAAAAGCCTTTAATTGGCAAGTAAGTTATAACCGTTTTGAAAATGTTGGTGTTGAAGGCTTAGATGAAATAAGTGACGCCTGGGACAAAGCCGGTTTCGATTTTGCTATTCAAACCATCGATTTATCGCTAGCTTATCGTTATTACCCGAAAACTTACGATAAATTTATTAATAGTTTTATGTTTGAAGTTCAACTCGGTGCAGCGGTTAATTTGTCAGAGCATAAATTAGTGTTTCGCCCTGAGTTTGACCGAGATGACATCTATTTTGCCGAACAAGGTGATGTTAATCCGGTGATTGCTATGTCTATACAAAAAAGCTTTACGAAAAATTCTGCTATGCACTTTGGTGTTAAGCATTACCCCAATTTTTCAGACTTTGGCAGTATTAGTACTATCTTTGTTGGTTTTAATTATCGCTTTGGTCGTCAGATAGGTTATTAGCATACATTTGAGTAACATTTTGGCGTTTAAGTTTTTGCTATAATCGTCGATAACGTGTGATAGAGCCTAATAAGCTAACTCGACTAAACTCATATTAATAGTGACACTTCTTGTGTTGAGTAAAGTGTTTAACTGCAATTTTTTAGCGCTAAGTCGCTATTGACATTCCCATTCTGGAGAAGCGTGTGTTGAAGTATAAAATACGTTGCTTTAAGTTTTTAAGCATATTATCACTTGTTGTCAGTAGTGCAGCTTTTGCGGTTGATACTGATGGCGATGGCTATGACGATTCCATTGATTTATTCCCCGCAGACCCCACTGAGTGGATTGATACCGATCTAGATGGAGTTGGTAATAATAGCGATCCTGATATTGATGGTGATGGTTTACTGAACGGTGTGGACGGCGGCACAGATAATAATGATGATGGTGATTTGGCTATCAACATTTACGATCCTCTGCCAAAAGATCCTAGTGAATGGTTAGATACCGATAATGATGGATTAGGTAACAATACAGATACCGATGATGATAACGACGGTGTGCCTGATGCACTCGATGTGTTTCCACTTAATGTGCAAGAAAGTCTTGATACGGACCTTGATGGTATAGGTAATAATGCCGATAGCGATGATGATGGCGACGGTGTTCTTGATGTCTACGACCAATTTCCCCTCGACCCGTTAGAAACCATAGATACCGATCTTGATGGTATCGGTAACAATGCCGATATCGATGATGATGGAGATGGCGTTAATGATGGCAGCGATGCCTTTCCACTAGACTTTAACGTTAATGCAGATTTAGATGGCGATGGTATTGGTAATGCTCAAGATCCTGATATTGATAATGACGGTATTGTTAATACTATGGATGTCTTCCCTTATGATGTTACTGAGTGGTACGACACTGATGGCGATGGAGTAGGTAATAACACAGATACTGATGATGATGCTGACGGTATTGTCGATACCTTCGATGACTTACCGTTAGATCCAACAGAGTCTGTCGATACCGATAATGATGGTATTGGTAATAATGCCGATAGCGATGATGATGGCGATGGAGTACAAGACGGTCTTGATGCCTGTCCGCTAGATCCACTTGAACGTCTCGATACTGATAATGATGGTACTTGTGATGGTCCTGATCTTGATGCGGATGGCGATGGTGAGCCAGATGCAACAGATGCTTTTCCCCTTGATTCAGCAGAGCAGTTTGACCTTGATGGTGATGGCCTAGGCAACAATAGTGATGCTGATATTGATGGTGATGGCATTACTAATGTTAATGATGCATTCGATTTTGATGCGACAGAATATCTAGATACCGATGGTGACGGTATTGGTAACAATGCAGATTTAGATGATGATGGTGATACAGTACCCGATGCTATTGATGCTTTTCCATTAGATGCAGGAGAAACTACCGATACTGATGGTGATGGTATTGGCAATAATACCGATTCAGACGATGATGATGATGGTATTGCTGATGGTGTGGATGCGTTTCCACTTGATTTATTAGAAGACCGTGATACTGATGGTGACGGTACCGGTAATGTAGCCGATGCAGATGATGATAATGACGGAGTTCTTGATGGCAATGATGCATTCCCTTTTGACCCTTTAGAATCTACTGATACTGATGGCGATGGTATTGGTAACAATTCAGATGCTGATGATGATACTCATAACGTAACCCTTGTTGGTGACAATATCCCTGATAGTGTTGATGCTTTCCCTTTAAACCCTGCTGAGTGGCTTGATACTGATCTTAACGGCATAGGCAATAATGCTGACACCGATGATGATGGTGATGGCGAGCCAGATGCAACCGATCGCTACCCATTAAATGCCGCAGAGCAAAAAGATAGTGATGGTGATGGTGTTGGTGATAATGCCGACAGCGATGATGACAACGATGGCTTTATCGATGTTGTTGATGCTTTTGATAACGATCCATTAGAGTGGTTTGATACCGACAATGATGGTATCGGTAACAATAGTGATACCGATGATGATGGCGATGGTCGCCTCGACAGCGTTGATTTATTCCCACTTGATAGCACAGAGTGGCTTGATGCTGACAATGACGGTATTGGTAATAATGCCGATAGCGATGATGATAATGATGGCATCAGGGATGTTGATGATGACTTCCCGTTTAATCCAGTAGAAGGCAGTGATACCGATGGCGATGGCTTAGGAAATATCTTTGATAATGACGATGATAATGATGGTTATTTAGACTTTCAAGATCAATTACCATTAGATCCAACCGAGCATTTAGATACTGATGGCGATCAAGTGGGCAATAATGCTGACCTTGATGACGATGCTGACGGTATGAGTGATGAATTTGAATTGCTGTATGAATTTGATCCACTCAATGGTGATGATGGCGATTTAGATACAGATTTTGACGGTATTACTAATGCAGAAGAGGCGTTCGCTAATACCCACCCGTTACTTGATGATTATGCCCCGGTAATATCGCCACCACAAGCGGTTCATCTTAATGCGGATCATACTTTTACCCCGTTAAATATTAATCGTTTAATCGAATTGACCAGTATTACTGTTAATGATGGTTTAGATGGTCGAAATTGCTGTGGTTTAACGGCATTAGGTTTTGAAACTGGCGATAAAAATGTTAGCTCTGGTTTAGTGCCCATAGTATGGCGCGCAGTGGATAACGCAGGGAATATTTCTACGGTAAACCAAGTACTCAATGTTCACCCGTTAGTGAATTTTTCTGCCGCACAAAAAGTGGCTGAAGGCGGCGTGGCTCGTGTTGAGGTGATTCTATCCGGTCAGGCGCCATCGTATCCGGTCACTTTCCCTATCACTATCAGTGGTAATGTTGATCAAGCCGACTATAACCTAGCAAATCCATCGATTACCATTGATGAAGGCTTTAGTGGTTATGTTGATATAAATCTAAACAATGACTTTCAACTTGAAGGTGATGAGCAGTTAATTGTCAGCTTTGAGTCAGGCATAAATTCGGGTGTGCATAATCAGCACATTATTACGGTATCTGAAGAAAACGTCGCGCCAAGTATTAATTTAACGGCTTGGCAACGAGGCATTCAGTTGCCAAGTATCGCGAAAAATGATGGTGAAGTTACCATTAAGCTGTCGATTACTGATTCTAACATGCAAGATACCCATCAAATTGATTGGCAAATACCTGAATATTTAAATGCAATACTTTCAAGTGATGAGTTACAACTAACATTTGATCCAAGCATCATCTCAATACCAGATGAAAATAAAGGCTTAGTTAACTTAAGTGTGACAGTAACCGATAGTGGCAATACTACCAATAGTGGCAGTGTTGAGCTTGCGCAAACTAAACAGCTGTTTATACCTTTACTGTCAAGTCAGCAAATGTTAGGTAGCCTCGACAGTGATAGAGATGGCATAAGCGATCAGCTTGAAGGTTTTAGTGATGAGGATAATGATGGTTTACCAGCCTATATGGATAATTCTACTATTCCCTATCTTCAGCCGTTACATGTTAATGCTGCGGTGGTGAAACTGGCGGAAACTGAGCCTGGTTTGCAATTAAGACTAGGAAAGTTTGCCTTATCGCAAAGCTCTGATGGTTTACAGTTATCGCAACAAGAAATTGTTGATACCGGTTTGGTTGAACAAGACAGCTTAGTGAATAAGCTCGGGTATTATGATTTTGAAATTCATAATATTATGCCATTTGGTCGTTCAGTTGCCATAGTATTACCACTGGCAAGTGCCATTGAACCTTATTCTGTTTATCGCAAGATAAACGCGGAAAATACCTGGAGTGATTTTGTTGAAGATAGCAATAATGCGATTGCAACAAGTACTACACTCAATGGTGTTTGTCCGCCGCCGCATAGCACACGCTATCAATCAGGGTTAAATGAAGGGCATACCTGTTTAAAATTACTGATTGAAGACGGTGGTGCAAACGATGCTGATGGACTTGCTAATGGCGTTGTTGATGACCCAGGAGGTATTGCCGTTGTTGATAATGATACTATTTCTCTTGATGTAGTGCCTGAAAAATCATCGAGTGGCAGTATGTCTTACCTTTGGCTAATGTTGCTTGGCTTGCTTTACTTGGCTCGCATAATTAAGCGCAACCGATGCTAACTAAGTGCAGGTTATACTAAGTACACTAAGTTTAGAATCATATAATCAGGCTCTCATTTTGAGGGCCTGATTACGTTATTGCAGCATTTAGTTCGATTAAACTTAGCGATTGCTGAGGGCTTGTTTGCAGATAATTCGCTTTTTGGCTTGAATCCTAGGCTTATTCTTGCTCAAATGGCGCCCCTGAATTATTTAATAATTAACATTGGTTACTTGCTAAGCAGCTTTACTATTTTGCTGGCTAAGTTTGATTAAATTCAACACCTAACCAAAAAACATAACTAAGAAATAAGCATCCACCACAGAAATGAAATATTCCCGCGTTTTTATAAATAGCTTAGCCTATGAGTTAGCTCCTGAAGTCGTCACTAGCACAGAGCTTGAGTCTCGCTTAACCCCGTTATATCAGAAGTTTCGCATCCCTCAAGGACAATTAGCAGCCTTAACAGGAATTGAAGAACGTCGTTGGTGGCCCAAAGAACATATTTTATCGGACGGTGCTATTAGCGCAGCTGAAAAGGCAATGGCAGAAACGGGAATTTCCGCCGCTGACTTAGGTGCTGTAGTCTATACCGGAGTCTGTCGTGACCAACATGAGCCCGCGACTGCTTGTCGAATAGCCGCAAAACTTGGTGTACTTAAAGATACCGCTATTTATGATATTAGTAACGCTTGTTTAGGCGTACTATCTGGCATCTTAGATATTGCAAACCGAATCGAGCTCGGTCAAATTAAAGCAGGTTTGGTTGTTTCGTGTGAATCGGCACGTCATATTGTTGATGTAACTATCGATGACATGCTGGCAGAGCCAACCATGCAAAATTATGCGCAATCACTGGCAACCCTAACAGGTGGCTCTGGCGCAGTTGCCGTGCTACTTACCGATGGCAGCTTTAACCTAACAACAGAACGTAACCACCAGCTATTAGGTGCAAGTCATTTATCAGCCCCAGAGCATAATAATTTGTGTCAATGGGGACTTAAAGAAGTGGGCCCACAACTATTCCGTGAATTTATGCGCACTGATGCCGTTAGTTTACTCAAGGAAGGCGTTAGTTTAGCAAAAGATACTTGGTTGCATTTTTTACAACAACGACAGTGGCAAGCCGAGCAAGTAGACAAAGTAATTTGTCATCAGGTGGGCGCTGCTAACCAAAAGCAAGTGTTAACGGCTTTAGAAATTCCACCAGCAAAAGAGTTTCCTACGTTTCAGCGTCTTGGCAATATGGGAACCGTGTCATTACCGGTAACCGCGGCGATGGCTCATGATCAAGGTTTTTTACAAAAAGGTGATAACGTCAGTTTCCTTGGCATAGGCAGTGGCTTAAATTGTATGATGTTGGGGCTTAAGTGGTAGTTATGACAGATCAAAATTTAGATAAATTAATGCCATTTAAACGCAACTTTATTAACCGCAATGGCCAGCAGTATCACTATGTAAATGAAGGCGAAGGCTCGCCCGTTGTTATGATTCACGGTAATCCTAGCTGGTCTTTTTATTATCGTAATCTAGTTAAATCATTGAGTAAAAATCACCAATGTATCGTGCCAGATCATATTGGCTGTGGTTTATCAGATAAACCTGATGATAAAGATTATGATTATACCTTGTCGCAACGTATTGATGATCTTGAAGCCTTACTTGAACACTTAGATGTTAAAGAAAATATTACCTTAGTCGTTCACGACTGGGGCGGCATGATTGGTATGGGCTACGCATCACGTTTTCCAGAGCGTATTAAACGCCTTGTTATTCTCAATACCGGTGCTTTTCATTTACCTAAAGCGAAAAAATTACCACCAGCTTTATGGCTTGGTCGTAATACTTGGTTAGGCACCGTGTTAGTGCGTGGTTTTAATGCCTTTTCTGGTATTGCTTCCATCATAGGTGTTAAAAGAAAACCGATGGCAAAAGAAATCCGTCAAGCCTATGTAGCACCATTTAATTCTTGGAAAAACCGTATTTCAACCTTGCGCTTTATTCAAGACATTCCGTTAAAAGCAGGCGATAGAAATTATCAATTAGTTTCAGATATCGCTGATAATTTAGAAAAATTCAAACAGCTTCCAATGTTGATTTGTTGGGGCTTGAAAGACTTTGTTTTTGATAAGCACTTTTTAAATGAATGGCAACAGCGTTTTCCTGAAGCAAAAGTACATGCTTATGATGATTGTGGTCATTATATTTTAGAAGATGCCAGTGAAGAAGTGGTGCCATTAATCACTGACTTTCTAACAAACACTGAAACAACTTTAATTGACTAGGGAAGTGCTGCGACCATGGTAAATGTTGAGCCAAAGCAATCGTTGAAAAACGCTAATTTATGCCGACATTTAATTGCAGCAGCACAACAAACGCCACAGGCGCTCGCTGTCGCGGTACAAAAAAACAAACATGGTCAATTACGTTACCATGAGATTAATTTTGAACAATTAAATCAGCGTAGCGATGAAATTGCCCATGCATTAACCGTTTACGGCCTTAACAAAGGTATGAAAGCGGTATTAATGGTTACGCCAAGTATTGATTTTTTTGCTTTAACGTTTGCACTTTTTAAAGCAGGCATTGTGCCTATTTTGGTTGACCCAGGTATGGGAATTAACAACCTAAAGCAATGCTTTGCAGAATCTAAACCTGATGCCTTTATTGGTATTCCTAAAGCCCATATTGCCCGAATACTATTTGGCTGGGGTAAGGGCAGTGTTACTAGGTTGTTGACGGTTGGCGGCAGCTCACTGTTAGCAAAACTCATTGGTGGCATTTCATTATCACGGTTACTGAAAAAAGGCACTAACAAGCAACAACAAGCATTTGATATGGTTAAATTAGCTGATGATGATATATCAGCTATTTTGTTTACCAGTGGTAGTACTGGCACACCAAAAGGTGTGGTTTATAGCCATAAAATGTTTGAAGCACAAATAACCGCATTAAAACAAGACTATGCCATACAACCCGGTGAACGTGACTTAGCGACTTTCCCATTATTTTCCCTATTCGGCCCTGCGTTAGGAATGGCTTCCATTGTCCCTGATATGGATGCCAGTAAACCGATAGAAGCAAACCCGGCATATATTTTTGCGGCTATTGAAAAGTATCAATGTAGTAATTTATTTGCTAATCCCGCTTTAATTGAAGTACTCGGACAAGCTGCTAGTGCCAAAGGGAAGCCTCAGCTTACACTGACAAGCTTACAGCGTGTCATTTCAGCAGGAGCTCCTGCAACGCTGCCATCAATAAAGCGTTTTATTAAATTACTCAATCCTGATGTACAAGTGTTGACTTCTTACGGTGCAACAGAGTCTCTGCCACTGACTAAAATAGCTAGTGATGACTTATTGCAAACTACCGACATCACCGATAATGGTGGCGGTATTTGTGTCGGAGAAGCGATTGATGGTGTTGAAGTAAGTATTATTGAAATTACCGAGCAGCCAATAGCAAATTGGCAAAACGCTTTAGCATTACCCGTTAATACCATTGGTGAAATTGTCGTGAAAGGTGCGATGGTGAGTCGTGACTATTATCATCGAGAATCTGCCACTAAGCAGGCTAAGATTCAAGATAAAAGCCAAGTTAGACACCGTATGGGAGACCTTGGCTATATTGATGAACGCGGTAGGTTATGGATGTGTGGCCGAAAAGCACACCGAGTAGATACGGACAGCAAACGCTTTTTCTCTATTCCTTGTGAACGTATTTTTAATGTCCATGAGGATGTTAAACGTACCGCTCTCGTTGCGGTTACCCTAAACAATAAAACATTGCCACTGCTTTGTGTTGAGTTAACAGATGAAGCTAAAGAGAATAAAGATTTTGATCTATCTGCATTGTTCTCTCAATTGAAAGTGATCGCGCTTAATAATAAGCAAACAGCGGCAATTGCTCACTTTTTAATACATGATAAATTTCCCGTTGATATACGCCATAATGCGAAGATTTTTCGTGAAAAGCTTGCTGTTTGGGCACAAGCTGAATTGGAAGGTTAATCTAGTTTAGTCTAGGTTAATTTAGTTTTAGTTAAGGTTTGCTTAGACTAGTAAAGGTTTATACAGGTATTAAAACAATATGACACTATCAGCAGATAACAATACAACCGTCCACAGTAAATTAAAGCAAGCGCTTAACCTGCTCGCAGGGCTGAGTAAACATGTCTTTGTTACCGGTGCTGGCGGCTTTTTAGGTAGTACTATTTGCCGGATGTTGCGAAGCGCTGATATTAAAGTCACGGGTTTTGCGCGCGGTCATTATAGTGAGTTGGCAGATATCGGCGTGACTATGGTGCAAGGAGATATTTCAGATCTTGCACAAGTCAAAGAAGCCATGCAAGGCTGTGATTTAGTGTTCCATGTTGCAGCCAAAGCAGGTGTATGGGGCTCGTACGAACAGTATTACCAACCCAACGTACTTGGCAGTGAAAATATTATTAATGCGTGCCAAACCCTTGGTATTGATCGACTAGTCTACACTAGCACACCCAGTGTCACTTTTGCCGGTATTGATGAATCTGGCATTGATGAATCTCAACCTTATGCAGAGAGCTATTTAAATTATTATGGCCAAACAAAAGCGCAAGCAGAGCAGTTGGTTTTGGCTGCAGCGAAAAGCCAAGCTTCAAAAAGCTCAACTGAGCAGGTATCAGAGTCAACAGGCCAGTTAAAAACGGTAGCGTTACGACCGCACTTAATTTGGGGCCCGAATGATCCTCATCTAGTGCCTCGAGTTTTAGAGCGAGCAAAAGCTGCTAGGTTAAAGCTTGTCGGCAAAGAAGATAAATTGGTTGATACCATCTATGTAGATAATGCCGCTTTTGCCCATATCTTAGCCGCCGTTGAGCTAGGCAAAGCTAATCCAAGTTGTAATGGTAAGGCCTACTTTATAAGTAATGATGAGCCAATTACCATGGCGGCCATGCTCAATAAAATTTTGTCTTGCGCGAATTTAGCGCCTGTTAGTAAAAGAGTGCCAACCCAGGTCGCTTACGGTGTTGGTGTTACGCTAGAGTGGTTATACAAGTTACTAAATAAGCAGCAAGAGCCGATAATGACACGTTTTGTTGCTAGGCAGCTTTCAACTAGCCACTACTTTAATATTAGTGCAGCTAAAAAAGATTTAGGTTACCTGCCATTATTCTCTATCGATGAAGGTATGAAACGCCTGAAAAGATCTCTAGAGCAACAAGATTAAGGTTAACTATGAGTCAAATATTTCACCACCCAGTACAAATTTATTATGAAGATACTGACCATTCTGGCGTGGTTTATCATCCCAATTTTTTAAAATACTTCGAGCGTGCGCGTGAGCATGTAATTGACAGTGATAAATTAGCTAAACTTTGGTCTGAAAAGGGGCTAGGGTTTGCAGTTTACAAAGCCAACTTAACTTTTCAAGATGGTGTTGAGTTTGCCGAAGTTTGTGATGTACGTACAAGTTATCAATTCGATGGCAAATATAAAACCCTATGGCGCCAAGAGTTATGGCGACCTAATGCCAATAAAGCTGCCGTTATTGCAGACATTGAAATGGTTTGTTTAGATAAAGAAAAACGATTACAACCTATCCCTGAAGAAATACTGATATCGTTAAGTTAGTGTAAAATAACGTTAAGTTTACTTTGCTAAACTATCGTTATGACATTTTTAGTAAAAGAATACCTTCCCTCCATCCAACGATACTAGCATGGTCATGTTTACACATATGTCTAAGCTGCTACACTAAATAATATCACTAGGACTCACTCCTACTTTGGATACCGCAACAGGAGATATTTCAATGAATTTTACTAAAATCTGCTTATTAGCCAGTTGTACTTTATGCGTTTCATTTTCAGCGTTATCGGTTGAAGCAAAAGTCGCCGGCGCTAGCGCTCAGCTGAAAGAAGGGACTATGGCTAAAAAAGCATCTAACCAATCTAAATCAGCTTCTAAGAAGAAATCAGTTCCCTTAGATTATGTCTCTGTAGCTCGACGCAAAGGCTCTTCTATGGCGGCGAAAAAGACATACTCTCTCGCATTACCTAAAATAAATGGCAACATATTGAAAAAGCCTGTAGCTCCTGTATTGAAATAAATATTATTTGAGCAATGCGATTAACTAGGTTGATGTTGAAGCGTTAATCAATATCGAGAGTCTTTTGGCTAAAATTGACTAAAGAGAAATTCATGTCTTATTTTATTAAGAATCTAACAAAACTATTAGCAGTTATGTGCTTGTTTTTCACCATGACTGCCAGCGCAACCTGCCCAAGTTCTGCCCCCTATGAGTCAGTCAATAACTCAGATTATTGCTGTGGCTCTCCGGGTCAATATATTTGCCAAGAATCTTCTGGCAGTTTATTTTGTTCATCTAGTAGCTCGTGCTCCAGTGGCGGCGGTGGAGGTGCTGTCTCTTATACACATCTCCGAGCCCACGA
>OLII01000537.1_pt1 | contig 14345 bp, 12 predicted proteins | sample 1609481 | NCBI WGS metagenome assembly OLII01 (sample SAMN05416859, study PRJEB24817) | seawater metagenome | isolation source: Sea water | place: Canada:Atlantic | collected 2013-11
GTATCATTACTTATGTAGACAAATCGAATAAAAAAGAAGGCGCAGCAACACCACTCATTGAGGTTCCTGTGAGCAATAACTACATCAAACTACTTTTTAAAGGCTTCTTTTTAAACTTTATCAATATTGGCGTGCTTGGCTTTTGGCTGGGTTTAATTGTCGTCATTGGACCTACGCTAGACATGAATCCCAACCATATTTTTTGGTATTTTACCACCATTATTGCGAGTTATTTTATCACCGATTTAGGGAAGATTTTTTTAGCAAAAAAAGTGAAAAGCAAACTCACCCCTTTGGTCATTTATAAAATTAAGAAAACCATGGGCGTTTTGTTGATTATCTTTGGAGTGTTCCTTCTCTTAAAAGGATTTATTCCCAAAGAAAAGTTGGATCTAGAAAACTTATTAGAACAGGTGGAGTAATAAAAAAAGAGCGAGGTGTTTACCTCGCTCTTTTTTTTATGCTGTTTCCAACAAATTAATTTTTGACTACTTCTTTACTTCAAACACATTGTTCTCTCTATCAACATCTGCCATTAACTGAGAGCTATCAATTTCAACTTTCTGAATGTCTTTGGCTACAGAAAAGGTATAGGTTGGGTGTGCCCAGGTCCAATCTTTCAGAATTGTCGCTGTTGTTGGCTTGTTTCCTCGCATCATACGCAAAGCAATGTTGAATACTTCTTTACTGCCATCTGCATAGGTAACGGTTACATCCATTGGCATTGGCATTTTACCAATGCGCTCAAGGGTAACGCTGCGTCCTGTTACATTTTTAACTGCATAGTCAATGGTATGTGTGGTTTGCGTCCATTCATTCAAATACCAATCCAATTCTAAACCTGCTACTTTTTCTGCAGATCTATTGATATCGTTTGGTACCGGATGTGTAAAGGAAAACTCATCAAAGTACTTTTTCAAGGTTTTGGCAACATTTTCCTTTCCAATAATGTATTCTAACTGTGATAAGAAGATATTTCCTTTCGAGTAACTCGCTACGCCATAAGCCGTATTGGTATGGTACCTATCTGCGTGGGTACTAAGCGACTCTTCTAAGTTGTTTTTTACAACGAAGTTGTAGCCTCGGTACGAACCTGTATGTGGATTTTCCTTTCCTTGATCTAAGATTTCATTGACTGCTTTATTCGAAATATAGGTCGTAAAACCTTCATCCATCCAAGGATGCTTGCTTTCGTTAGTGGCTAATAAAAACTGAAACCAGGTATGTGCCAATTCGTGTGATGTCACTCCAACGAGACTTCCAAAATTACGCTTCCCTGTAATGAGGGTACACATAGCATACTCCATACCTCCATCACCTCCTTGAATTACGGAATATTGCTTGTACGGATACGCGCCAATGTGGGTACTAAAGTAGGTCATCAACTCAGCCGTTTTCGGTTGTAATTTTTTCCAATTCTCTTTGTACTTGTTCTCGAGATTCTTCTTGTAGAAAAAGTGCAAATCAATACCATTCTTCATCGTAAGTACATCGTGCTGAAAGTCTGGATCTGCTCCCCAGGTAAAATCATGCACATTTGGTGCTTTAAAATGCCATGCTAATTTTTTACCACGTTGTTTTTTCACCGGTTTTGACCTGTCTTCATATCCATGTCCAATTTCTTGCGGATTTTGAAGGTAGCCTGTACCTCCAACCGTATAGGTTTTATCAATGTGAATGGTGACATCAAAATTACCCCAAACTCCTTGAAACTCACGAGCAATATAAGCGTTTGCATGCCAACCTTCGAAGTCATACTCTGCCATTTTAGGGTACCATTGTGCCATAGAAAAGGCAACCCCTTCTTTATTGTTCCTTCCTGAACGACGAATTTGCACAGGTACCTGAGCATCAAATTCCATATCGAAAGTTACTTTCTCTCCGGGTGCTATGGGTTTATTCAATGTTACTTCTAGCACGGTTCCTGCTACTTCATAACGAACAGCATTTCCGTTTTGCTTTAATGATTGTACCTTTATAAAGCCAATCTCATGCGGTTTTAACAGCGCAATTCTACTCTCAACTACTGGGTTTTCTTTGGTTCCTGATTTGTTGACCATTCTACCATCTGGATCTGCAATGGATTGCAAACGAGCATCCATTTCACTATTGGGTTGAAAAGCATTGAAATACAAATGGTAATAGACATTCGTTAGTGCATCTGGAGAGTTGTTGGTATACACCAACTTTTGAGTTCCTTTGTACTGAAACTTTTCTACATCAACATCAATATCCATGGTATAATCTGCATGCTGTTGCCAATACTCTTTTCTTGTTTTTTGTTTTTGCTGCGCAAAAGAGAACAGTGTCGATAAGAACAACACAGCAACTAAAATTTTCTTCATATTTATTCTTTTAATGATTGGTATTCAAACAACAAAAGAGCATTGAATGTGTATCTAATGCTCTTTTGTACATTCTTTTAAAAGGCAAACTACTTCCCGTTTACAATTCTATCTGCCATCTTAACGGCATTGTAAGCGTTTACAATTCTTCCACTTACAGACAAGTCTGCAAAAGGAACTTTTACACCTTGCGGATTTTCTCTTGAAGCAGATCCTGGTTTCAGTACGTCAAAATCAATTTTAGTACCAGAATTCATGATGATGTGTTTTACCTGACTTGCCGATAATTTTGGATAGTGCGAACGTACCAATGCTGCTACTCCTGCCGTTGCTGGTGCAGCCATAGAAGTACCACCGTAATATTTGTATTCATTCTCTGGAGTCGCAGAATACACCTGAACTCCTGGAGCAAAAATATCTACATTGATTTTTCCGTAGTTCGAAAAACTTGCAGGTAATTTTTCATTGTAATTTGAGCTCATTGCACCAATCGTTAAAACATTGTCAGAAACTTCTGTTAATAAGTCCTTAGAGTCATTTGGATAGGTCTTCTCTACATCGATGTTTTTTCCGTCATTTCCCGCTGCATTTACAATCAATACATCTTTTTCTGCCGCGTATTGAATTGCCTCATACACCCATTCTTTGTTTGGAGAATATCCTTTTCCAAAACTCGTATTGATTACTTTAGCACCGTTATCTACTGCATATCGAATTCCCAATGCAACATCTTTATCATATTCATCTCCATCAGGAACTACTCTTACTGCCATAATTTTCACCAAATTGGCAACACCATTCATTCCTTTGTCGTTGTTTCTAACAGCTCCAATGATTCCGGCTACGTGCGAGCCATGTGCCTCCTCTTTTAAAGCGGGGCCAGGATTGTTGTCTCCATAACTACGCGTCGAAAAATCTTGTGCATTGTCCTTTAACGGAGCTCTATAATCTGTTTTTAGGTTATCTCCACTTAACACCGCATCAACTTTGTCAACTTCTTTTTGAATTTCTGTGATTGCTTGAGTTAACGAAGACAGTCCAAAACCATACATCTGTTTTGCAACGCTTACAACCTGCATAACAGAAGGATCATCCGACTGAATCTTATTCACATCATCTGCAGTATAGTCTTTCTTATTCAAATATTTTGAAAGTACTCCATCTGCCATTTTCACAGCTCCTAACATTTGAGTGTAACGTTTTTTGGTGTTTTTCGCTCCTGATGTCTTCTTGTCTTGAGCTGCTTTTACTTCCTGATACACAGCATCTTCTACGATACTCGGATTCATTAAGATTCTCTCAGCTTCTAAATTTTCTTTGTAAACAGATCCTAAGAAATTCCATCCATTGATGTCGTCTATATAGCCGTTTTTGTCATCATCTTTTCCGTTGTTTGGAATTTCTTTGGTATTTACCCATGCATTTGCTGCTAAATCTTCGTGTTTTAAATCGGTACCAGAATCAACCACACCTACAACAACGTCAACTCCTTTTTTACCCTCTAAAAATGCATATGCTTTAGCTATACTCATTCCAGGAATGGTGTCTGTTGCCAAATCTGCATGTCCCCACATTTCTTTTTCTAGTTGGGTCAATGCGGCTTTTTTTGCTGATATATTTACACTGTTACTGGTTCCTTTTGGAACTGGAATTGTGCTTACTGATTTACAACCTATTAAAGAAACAGCCAATGCTCCTGTAACATACAAGGGTTTTAAAATTTTCATACGATTCTTTTCTTGAATTAATTAAATATTTCTGTAAACTTAAATTTCTCATTGAGTCGCACGCCTTTTTCAGTGTGCTTTACCGTGCAGAGTTCTGTATGGGCGTCGTGTTCTAAAAACAAGAAGTACTCTTGGTCTGCTGCTTCCTTTAAAAAGTGTGCCTTTTCTTCTATGGTTAACAAGGGGCGTGTGTCATAGCCCATCACATATGGCAGGGGAATATGGCCTGTTGTTGGCAACAAATCTGCCATAAACACCACGGTTTTTCCTTGGTATTGAATTTTAGGCAACATTTGCTTTTCGGTATGTCCGTCCATTAACAAAACATCAAAACCTACCTCTTCCCGTGGATTTTTGATAAAATTCAACTGTCCATTTTCTTGAATTGGCAGGATGTTTTCTGATAAAAAAGATGCTTTTTCTCTTGGATTTGGCACTGTTGCCCATTGCCAATGATCTTCATTAGACCACACTTTTGCATTTTTAAATGCAGGCATAAAACCCGTTTTGTCTTTGTTCCATTGGATAACACCTCCACAATGATCAAAGTGTAAATGGGTTAAAAACACATCTGTAATGTCATCTCTATGAAAACCAACCTGTGCCAATGAACGATCTAGAGAAAAATCTCCAAACAGGTCGTAATACCCAAAAAACTTCTCTGATTGTTTGGCCCCCAAACCGGTATCGATTAGGGTGAGTCTATTGCCCTCTTCAACAAGCATACAACGCATGCTCATAGCGATTAAATTATTGGCATCTGCAGGATTTGTTCTTTGCCAAATGGATTTTGGTACAACACCAAACATAGCGCCGCCATCTAGCTTAAAATTGCCAGTTTCTATTGGATAGATTTTCATGATTCACAAAGATGCAGAAAAAAGTGCAATTTATTGTTAATAAAACTCTAAAGATTCCGCGCATGCACCTGTCTTATGGATACCTACAAATCTACCAGAGATTATAAATTCTCGGACATCTGTCTCTCCTGAAATGACAACAAAAAGCGCAAGCATAAACAAAAACAACAAGCCATGACAACATTACAAACCAAAAAAAAGCCTTTCAAAGACTTTTTTTTGGTTTGTATGGAGGTATACCGCATTGCCGCTATTCTTTTTTCTTGAATTTCTTATCAATTATTTTTTGTTTCCATGCTTCTCCAAAGAAATCAAAATAATTGATTGCATAAATCCCTAGAAAAACGCCCCAAGTAATGAGCATATAAAAAAAGAGAGACCAGCCTTCTGAATCTGATTCAACAATAGCAATGATCAAAAACACCACCAAACTACAAATGGCGAGTGCTAGCATTTTATAAAACCCTTTTAGGTTTTGAATATACGCTTCCTCTTTTCTCATTTGTTCAATTTCGACGTTCTTATCAGAGTCTTTAATGGTGGTGTCAAAAACAGCTGCCAAGGCTTTTAAAGACTCCAGGCCTGCATTTCCACCATTTTCAATGCGTTGAATGGTTCTGATACTTAATCCACTCATATCAGCCAATTGCTCCTGAGACCAGTGGCGCTCTAATCTCATTTTTTTTACGTCTCTTATATTCATTGGATTTGTATTCATTGGTTCTTTGTATTTGTTTTTTGAGGCAAAGATACGCATTGAACATTGTTCTCTATTACCTCCCTTACGACTTGCTTATGACAGCAACACGACACGAAGATGACAGCGACACAAAGGGTAATAATCACAAGGCTTACAACGCATCAAAACCAATATTCAGCACGCATCCAAGCAATTATTTTCACTTGGAATGTGACATTAAGAAGCATTGTATACCATGCGTTTTCATAAGGAGCATTCTAATGAAGTACTATTTATTTTATAATTCTTTTATTTTACTCAAATAGAATGAACTCATTTTCGTGTTTTCAAGAGCGTTGTAACAATCCACTAATCCTTTCAATGGTCTTTCTGACTTAGAGTGGTTCTCTGCAAGCTGTTTTAATAGTGTTATAGCTTTCTCATAATTTTTATTTTTCGCATAAAACTCAGCAATCGAAGAAGAACGATGCACGCTTAGCCTACTGAGAAAATTTGTTTTTTCAAAGGCTCTTACAAGGGTAACAAAAGTTTTATAATCGTTTGCTCTAATGGCTGTTCTGGTCAAACTAAACATCGTCCAATCTGTGAGGTCTTTAGAAAATCCGTATTTCGAGGCGCGTTTTTGATAATAGGCATACACATGATCTAATCCGCCTGCATTTTCAAATTCAAGAAGGGTATTGAACTGTAATTCAGGGTAGTATTCATAATAATTTTTAATACTCCAGTACAGTGTTGAATAGGGAGTTGATCGGTGCTCTTCATTCTCTAATATCTTGTAGGTCCATTGCAAGGTTTTCGGCGCTTTTTCTGTAAACATCTGGGCCAATTTTTCAGTACCAATGATTACCTGACTCTCATTGGGGCTCACTGAAAAATGCAGCGTTTTATGCACATGGCTATTTTGAGATACCGCCTCTGACAGTTCAGTTAGTTTGTCTGTAATTGGGTAGGGACTTGATGCGATATAGGTGTCAAAAAGGTTCGGTTTTTCGATCAGGACTTGCATTGCAAAACTTCCGCCATACTCCCAACCAAATAGAAGACGTTCTTTGGAGGTCTTAAAATTCGCATCAACAAAAGGAACCACCTCTTTCTCAAGAAAAGTTAAAAATTTATTGTCTTTGGCACTAAAGTGTCCAAAGCGATCTGGATATTTGTTGGTTATTCCAACAACAATAAAGCCCGGAGTTTGCTGAAACTGGGTAAATGATTGCAACAAACTCACTCCAAAAGGAAATAACCTTTGACCATCAAGCAGGTACAAAACTGGAAAATCGGCAGCTGTTTTTTCATAACCATCAGGCAAAAACACTTGAATTTGTCTTGCTTCTTTTAAGGCTTCCGATGCAATGCTATAGTTCGTTCCCACATGGTTTTGAGAAGGTTTAATTTGCGCTACTATATGCGTAGTTGCGCAGCATAGCATTACTAGTAAAAACAGGTTTTTAGTGTCAATTTTATTGAATTTTGATAGCATCTCAAAACTAAAATACTTCTGTGTGAATTTTCGTTAAGACCATGTTAAATATTTTCACTTCCCCGTATTTTACCGGAGTTTAAAATCAATTGTGGCAAGGTCCAATGAGAACTGAATTTATCTCGTCTTGAAATATGACTACAGTGCACCCCATGATACCTCATCCTTAATCTAAAAACCTAACAAAAACGAAAACAATACGTATCATAAATAAAAGTTAACATACTTGTTTAAGTAGTAATACTGTTTTACATTTGTGCATGGCTATGAATACCTTACAGGTACATAGCGTCATTAATCCTGACATATCTACTGAAAACCCTGAATCTTCAGGCTTTTGGAAAAACAGCATGGAATAAAGATGATAGACAAATTAGGTTTTAAAACTTTCACTTTTAATAAAATAGGTGCAACTCTTGGCGCCAAAAGCTGTTTTAAATATAGTGTCTTTGTCGTACTATTTTTTAGCATCACACTTCAACCCGTATATCAATTCCTATCGATATTGAATAATGAAAATATTGAATTCGTTATTCTTGGATGGGAGGAAGGTACTGAAAGTGAAGACACACAAGAGAACGATTACAAAGAAGATACAGAAATTACTGAAAATCAATTTTTTACCTTTCAAAAACACGCTACAAACTTAAAAAACAGAGTCTTACATTATTGTGTTTTAGAGTCTATACTCGATTTTAACCTGGAAATACTCATTCCTCCTCCAAAACTAGCATAATTTCAAACAGACATGTACATCTAGCTATGGAAATAGCTAGCTATTTTCCTGATTTTCAGGAACCAAATAAAATACAATCATTCATTAGAAGGTTGTATCATATTTTATACTTTCAAATTATTAAAAACTCATGAATAGTTCAAACCCCATTAAAAATTTTAAAGCCGATATTCCGGCTAGTATTGTTGTATTTTTTGTTGCTCTCCCCCTATGTTTGGGAATTGCTTTAGCAAGTGGAGCTCCCTTATTTTCTGGTGTAATAGCAGGAATAATAGGTGGAATTGTTGTTGGAGCCATCAGTGGTTCTAATGTTGGAGTAAGTGGTCCTGCCGCAGGATTGGCTGCCATCGTTTTTGCTTCCATAGCATCTCTTGGATTTGAGAAATTTCTGGTAGCGGTTGTTATTGCTGGAGCTATTCAAATTCTTTTTGGAGTTCTAAGAGCAGGTATTATCGGTTACTTTTTCCCTTCCTCTGTAATTAAAGGAATGCTAACGGGTATCGGAATTATCATTATACTGAAACAAATCCCATACTTTTTCGGGTATATACCCTCAAAAGGAGAAGGTACGTTTGCTCCAATTTTAACAGCATTTAAAAACGTTAGTGTAGGAGATACACTAATCGCCTTCGTAGGAGTAGGAATCCTTTTACTATGGGAAAAAGTATTAGCTGATAAAGGAAAAATTTTTAAGCTTGTACAAGGTCCATTAGTGGCTGTAGTTGTAGGAATTATATTTTTCTTAGTTTTTGGAGACTCGAGTAGTTTAGGTATCGCTTCAGAAAATTTAGTGAGTGTTCCTGTACCAGGAGATACTGCTTCGTTTTTAGCCCAATTTACCTTTCCTGATTGGTCTGTAGTAACAGATGCAGAAGTTCTAATTACTGGGTTTACAATTGCTCTTGTTGCTAGCTTAGAAACATTATTATGTGTTGAGGCTACTGACAAATTAGACCCTAGAAAACGTGTAACACCTACCAATAGAGAATTAATTGCTCAAGGTGCTGGTAATATTATTTCTGGATTAATAGGAGGGCTTCCAATTACTCAAGTAATTGTGCGAAGTTCTGCTAATATACAGTCTGGTGGTAAAACAAAAACAGCTGCTATTATTCATGGTTTTTTATTACTAATATCAGTAGTATTAATTCCGACCATATTGAATAAAATTCCACTATCTGTTTTGGCTGCTGTATTATTAATTGTAGGATACAAACTAGCGAAGCCTTCTTTATTTAAAGAAATGTACCAAAAAGGATGGAAGCTATTTGTGCCATTTATAGTTACTGTTATCGGTATTGTTTTTGCGAACCTTCTATTAGGTATCGCAGTAGGTCTTGCAGTAGGTCTTGTTGTTGTTTTAATCAAAAGTTACCAAAACTCTCACTTTTTACATATCGAGGATAAGAGCAACGGAAAACATAAAATTAAAATGACGCTAGCTGAAGAGGTAACATTCTTTAACAAGGGAGCTATTTTAAAAGAGTTAGATAGCCTTCCTGAAGACACCTATTTAGAACTAGATGTGAGAAAAACAAGATTTCTAGATGATGATATTATAGAAATATTAGAAGACTTTTCTGAAAAAGCTAGAAATAGAAAAATAGACATCCAACTAATATCTGAAAGAGGTACAGTAGAAAATCCTGAAAGTTTTATTCAGTTTTTTAAACTCAGAGTTAGCTAAATAATAAACAACTATTTGCTCTTCTAATTGGTAAACCAAAAAGAAGAGCAAATGTTTTATTTAAATGTATTTATGTAGAAAAATGAACGGGACTTTATGAACCGTTTTTTCGAAATCTTATGCGAAGCTTATTTCGATTGTTTATAACAAGAAAGCAATCCAAAGACATCCAGTACATTTGATGTACAGATAAAAAATTAGTGACTTCAGTGAAACACTTCATCGCTATTCATGCAATAAAGAAGTCCTATATCATTTTAGTTTGGAGAGATTAGATCTCTTATATGAGCTGCAACCGCAGCACCTGGCATGGCGCCGTAATTACTCAATACAATGACATAATAATCTTCTTTTGGATAATACTCAAAAGTACTTCCCACTCCAATAGTGACACCTCTATGCCCTATAGTAGTTGCTTTTCCTATACTATTCACTTCAAAACCATAGCCATAAAACCTACTCATCTCTTTCGCTGCAAACAGCTTGACGTGTTTTTTTTGCAGTAGTTCTTTCGTTTCTCTGTTTATAAACGTATGCTTATTGATTGCTTTAAAGTACGTATACAAATCTCTCGGATTGGAATAGATTCCTCCTTCTGGAGCCAAATAAAGTCCAACTCCTTCATTTTCACGTCTTATCCCTTTAATGAAAGTATCTTCTTTGTCAAAAAAGGTATAACCAACGGCCTTGTTTTGACGCTTCGCTAGTTTTTGAATGTCTACAAATGAGTTTTTCATACCAAGAGGTTCAAAAATAGTTTTCTCGATGTATTCTGCATAGCTCATTCCGCTAGAGCGCTCTATAATAACACCTAATAAAGTAAAGTTTTCATTCGAGTAGTCATGTTTATTTAAGACTTTAAAATTATTTCGTCTTCCTTCATTTAAAGAATCAATATATTTTAGTTGCGCTTGCAGGGACTCCTCGAGGTTTCTTGCTTTGTCATTGGCGATATTGAAAGGCTCATAATCATCCAATTCTATACCAGAGGTATGGGTTAATAAATGATGAATGCTTACCTGGTTGGCAATATCTTTTGGATATTCGGGCACATATGTACTTAGAAGATCGGTGAATTTCAGCTTCCCTTGTTCTGCGAGCTTAGCGATAGCAATCGCAGTAACTGTTTTTGTTGTAGAGGCGATATTAAAGACGGTAATGCTATCATTTTTTGTTCCTCTTTTTTTATGGCTGTCACCATAGGCATCTTCAAATAAAATAGTGTCTCCTTTGGCAACGAGTACAGATCCTGAAAAATAATCTAATGCGTCTAACTTCTTCAAGTATGCTTTTAAATGCGTCTTTATTGCTTCAGACGAAATAGAATTGTATGGAGGAAGGGTACCTGAAGGACGGTATCCTCTCGCTACTGTTTTTCCTACAATTTTACCATTGTCTGTATTCATGTGCAATGTGATCTCAACCCAATTTTTTGTATGCTTGCCTTGAAACCAAATCGCCAAACTCCTTTCATTCGACCATTCTGTTGCTACTATAAAAGGTGTTATTTCTGCATATTCAGCAAAAATACGTGGCCAGTAGGCGGCAGCTTTCACAACATCTTTCTCATAATATTTGGTTGTAAATGCAGTTATTTTTTTAAGATCGTTGGTGTTATAGGCTTTTATAAAATCTTTAAATATGGGAGTTATTTTATGCACTGGCCATTCAAAATCCAGAGTAGATTGTGCGAAAATTTTTGCAGGGTTTAGTAGTATGGTTAGTACTAAAAAGGTGCCTAGCACTCTTCTTTTTAGGATGCCTCTTGTGGGGGTCATTTTCATATTGATTGATTTGATTCGGCAAAAGTAGCTAGGTACTTCTATTCGAAAAAACAAACTGTCATGAACTGCCAATAGGATGTTGTGAATTGTATCTTTATTGGACTCCTATTAAAAGTAGGATGCTTCGTAGTCCTACACAAAGCTATTTACTCACCGCCAATTATTATACTAGCGATTGCTAAATTCATTGCATTCGGTCTTATTTTCCAATCATATGCACCGTTGGTTAATAAGATAACGGTAATCTTTTGATTGGTGTGCTCGTTCCAATAATGTCTAAATGATGAAATCCCTGCACCCCCGTGACCCACCATTCTGTAGCCTCCTTGCAGTGCATATGATTCCCATCCTAATCCAAAAGTACCATGCTTTCCATTTGCTAGTTGAACAGGTTTCCAAATCTCTTCAAGCAACTCTTTGTCTAAAATCAAACCATCTTGCAATGCTTGGAACCATTTGGCCAAATCATCTATTGAAATGTTTAAACCGGCGCCTGCATACATCGGCGTCGAATAGTTCAGCGGAAACATTTCTAAATTTCCAGCATTGTTCTGGTAACAAGTTACCCTGTTTGGGATTACTTTTTTAAATCCACCATATGAAGCAGAGTTTAAATTGAACTTGTCAAAATATACTGTTTGCATGTGAGATTCAAAATCTTCATTTGCCAATTGTTCAATGATGGCGCGAATCAATAAAAATCCTGTTGCATTGTATTTTGATTGCGTTCCAGGTTTGGAACTAAAAGGTTTATTTTTCAATGCGTCAATCACAAATTTTTCACTATTTGGTGCTAAGAAAATCTGATAATCTATTTGGTCTGGAATACCAGAAGTATGGGAGAGTAATTGTTTGAGCGTTACCTTTCTCCATGACGCTGGTAAATCAGTTCTATTTGGAAGAAAATCGGCCACCGTCTCAGCTACATCACGATGCTGAATACGAAGCAATTTATGAAGTGCAACTGAACTAAATAATTTAGAGATGGAAGCAATGGGAAAAGATTTATCTAAAGTCATCGGTACCTGCAGTTGTGCCTGCGCTGAACCGAATGATTTTTTGTGTACTACCTTATTATCTATGAGAACCGCATAATTTAAACCGATGATACTTAAGCTATCTATGGTGTTTTCTAGATAAGCATCGGTTGCCTTAAAAATAGGGTTTCTTTTTTCTTGTGAAAACGACTTTCCTGTCAAACATATAACTAGAAATAGTTTCAAAATTAACTTCATTGGAATTATTTATTTGAATGACACAATACTTTTATAATTGTGACATTTTTTGGGTCTTACAACGAATATTTTCAGAAAAAAATTCTTGATCATACAACAGTAGTCATTTGCTTACTATCTGATTGTTTTCAGGACGCTCATTCGCATGGCATGCATCGATAGCGATTTGCTTTTTTTTACGAATTTGTATCAAAAATGAGATATGCAATAAACAACAACAAATAAATCGCCAGATAACGCAAGTAGAAATTTCTAAACTTTTTATAGGCTGGGTTTTCAGGATACATATTTCCAAAAAGCGCCTTAATTTCTTTCCAAAAAAGAGGTTTGATGTTGATGAGCCAACTATCGGTTTGATATACGATTTTACGGAACTTACTTCGATAAAAGCTCAATGGCAATCCCCATACCACAAAAAGTATGAGCCAAATATGTTTCATTATAAAATCCATTCTCATTTATTTTTTTGGGAACCAAGGAAAAAAGGCATTTGTCTTTTGGATATACGCTCTGTAATGAGGCTTCGTCTCTTTTAAGGTTTTTTCAAGTAAGCGCACCCCTGATACTCTAATAATCAATAGCGTCATTATAATCGCACCGATTGAGTGCCAATAATTTCCCGCCGCAATACTAAAAATCGCATAGGCCCACCACACAGCTGAATCTCCAAAGTAATTGGGATGTCTTGTGTATTTCCAAAACCCTGTGTTTAAGACCTTACCTTTGTTTTTTACATTCCTTTTAAAACGTGCCAATTGAAAATCGCCACCAGCCTCAAAAGCAAATCCAATACTCCATACTATAATTCCTATATAATCTAGAATCGTGAGTGCTCCTGTGCTTGAGCTTGCATGAACTCCCAAAAGAGGCAGCGAAATAATCATAATCAAGGCGCCCTGTAATAAAAACGTTTGAAAAAAACTAAACCACCAATAGCGTTTTGGACCATAATAATTTCGAAACTCCTGATACCTAAAATCCTCTCCTTTTCCAATATTTCTCAGAGCAAGATAGGTGGCAAGACGAAGTCCCCAAACACTCACCAAGATCAATACCACTATTTTTCTGCTTGTTAGTTCTCCTGAATTAAATGCGTAAAACACATTCACAATTACAAATCCCAGCCCCCAAAAAACATCAACAATACTGACATTTTTTATAAAAACACTCCAGATCCATAAGAGCGTTACAAAGGTTAATATGATGACGGCTGCTTGAGAAAATAGAGGGATCATTGTGTCTGATTTTGATTATACGAACACACAACAGAATGCGTTATGAATCCTAAAAGAACTAAAGATAGTGAACTTTAGCTGAAGTACTTGGCAAAAGAAATACAAAAGCTCAAAACAACAATGCGAAACAGACGAACGAAACCCTCTTTATAAGCTTGCTCCAAACATTTCCTAACGCCTCCTACCCGAATAGGTCATTGCTTCGCCTTTTCCAAAACCATAACTAATTCCCAACGTGATAAAACGGCCACGTTGACCAAAACTATAGGATTCAAAAGTAGGTTGGTTTACAAAACGTTCTTGAATTCTCGATGCAAATAGATCTCTCACACCAAGATTTACAATGGCTTTTCCTTTGAATATTTTCTTACGAACACCTACATCTAAAAACGCATATCCAGCTTGTTCGCCTTGTACCGTTTCAATACGTGAATTGTAATTTCCAGTCAATTCAACATCAATCGCTGCTGGCAATCCAATTTTTGAACCGAACCGCGCTGTCCATTGACCTGTCTCTTATACACATCTCCGAGCCCACGAGACCGTACTAGATCTC